>ENA-ORXR01004072-ORXR01004072.1-marine-metagenome-genome-assembly--contig:-NODE-4072-length-12506-cov-8.793386_pt1 | contig 12506 bp, 6 predicted proteins | sample MGYA00237866_ERZ511479 | MGnify/ENA metagenome assembly ERZ511479 | reverse complement strand
CAGCCACGGACGCCGGGGTAGACGCTGGCGGCGGCATGCGGCGGGGGTGGGTGGGGCCGACGCGGCTGCCGCCGCCCCCACGGGGGGGGGCGCGGCGGGCGCCGCCAGAGGGTGTCACGGCCGCGGCCATGGTGGACGGCGCGGGGGCGCCCGCCTCGGGCGGCGCGCCGGCGTCCGCGTGCGGGGTGGCGGCGGCGTCGCGTCCGAGCGCCGGCGAGGGCGGGGGCCGCCGCGGCGCGAGGCGCGGGCGCGCGTCCTCTCCCGCGGTGGGGAAGCCGACGCGCGCCGCCAGTGGGCGCGCGGCCGCGCGCTCCTCCCCGCCAGACGAGCCGTGGGCGCACCACCAATGGGCTCGATCGACCCACTGACTGTCACTGTGCGGGTGAGAAGGCTCGCGCGCGGGGCCGGGGCCGGGGGCCCCTTGCCGCACAAGCGGAGAAATGGTCGACGCGGGCGCGTTTGTGGGGCCGGGACACGTGCGTCGGGCGCCCGCTGTTCTGCAAACGTGGCTGGCTCGTGGGGGGGTCGTCCTCCAGACAATCGGCGCCGCGCGTTGGATGAGCTCCCAATCGAGACGTCAGCCACTGCGAAACCTGGCTATGGTTGAATGGTTGAAACCACACACGAGTCCGATGGTGAAACATTGAAAACAAGACTGGGAACGCGCTGGTCGGTCAGTCTGCCAGCACCGAGTTTGGCTACCGTCTATGCCGCCGGTGCAGCAGCGGCAGGTGTCCAGAGCCGACGAGGTGTTCCAGAGAGGCCAAAGAAAGAAAGGGATTATGTAGTGGTCCTACGAAAGCACACGCTCACGCAAGACTCACCATCAAGTCAGCGTCAAGAGCAACAGCACGTTCCCGTGGCGTCACTGCCATGGCAGACACAGCCCGGGTCACATCACGCTCACGTGCCGTTGGCTCTCCTAATAGCCTCCAGCTCCCGTTGCAGCCGCTCGTACCCATCCGCGTCCTCGTCATCGGCGCTGCCAGCAGGGGCGCGGCGGCCCCTGGGGCCGCCGCCGCCGCCGCCGCCACCACCACTACGGGCAGTGCCGCCGCCACGGCGGTCATCTCCACTCCCACTCCCATTGCCACCACCGCCACCACCACCACCCGGCGGCGCTTGGCGTGCCACCGCCGATGGGGCGCCCCGGGCGCCGCCGCCGCCACCGTCCGGCGCGCCCGACGCGACCGGCCCCGACCGGAGCATGGCTTGAAAGTCGCCACTCGAGATGTTCATCGGGTTGAGCAGCGCTTCCCCATGCACACTGCGCGTGCGCATCCCATCGACGCTCGTCGCCGCGCCAAAGCTAGACATCCCGCCTTCGGTAGAGCCGGCCGCACCGACCGAGCTCATCGAGGGGGCCCCAAAGAGCGACGTGCCCGCCGCGCGGGTTGACACCACCGGCTGGGGGGCGGCTGCCGCCACCTTGGGTGGTGGCGCGGGGAGGGCCACCCGACTCATGCCACTACCACCACCACCGCCGCCGCCGCCGCCACGGGCGTCGCCGGCAGTCGGGGCCCCCCGTCCCCGCCGACCACCCCCGCCGTCGCCACCGCTTGGGTCCGACGAGCCGGCCGTCTGCTCGCTGGGTGCCCCCGTTGTCGCCGTCGAGCGCGAGCCGCCTGCGCGTGCGCCCGATCCAGACCCTGGCCCCCCCATCGACCCCAAAGCGCCGCTGGTCATGGTCGCAAACACCTCGGCGCCAATGGAGTGCGTTTGGACCGCCGACGGCCCGACCTGCCCACCAACCCCGCCGACGCCGCTGCCACTGTCGCCACCACCGCGGCGAGCGTCCGTGGGGGTGCTTGCGGCTGGTGCAGCGGCCGGGCTCTCCCCGCTGGCCGCCGCGGCGTCGCCCGCGCCCCCCGCCCCGCCGCGGCGGATAAAGGAGCGGCTCGCTTGGGAGCCCCACCCGCGGAAGGAGGAAAACTTGCCACTGGCAGACGCCACGTCCCGCGCTGACGAGTTGCGAGCGAGGTTGCTGGAGCTCGTCGACGAGTCGCGGGCGCCCATGCCAATGGCGGCGGCGAAAGCCTCGCCACCGAACGATTGGACGCGGACCAAGTCCGTGTTGGCGGCGCTGGAGCCGCCACCGCCACCGCCGCCACCGCCACCGCCGCCGCCACGTCCACCGATAAAGGAGCTGTTGCCAAGCCCCCCCGGACCGCGCCCGCCAATAAATGAGCTGTTGCCGAGCCCCCCACCGCGGCCACCGGGTCCGCGCGTGCTCGAGCGACTAAGCGCCGACACGACGTTGCGAAATGAGCGCATCATCATGTTGCCCCCGCCGCCGCCAGCACCGGCGGCGGCATAGTCATCAAACTCGGCTGGCTCCGGCTCCTCGTCCAGGGAGCCGACCATCGACTCGACTTCGTCGAGCTTATTGTGCCGCCGATACCACACCAGGCCCAGGCCAGCGACAATGACCGTCAGGACGATGGCGCACACAATGATGGCCGCAATCACGCCGGCCGACAAGGTGTTGCCGTCCGGCGTGGCCTCAAAGTTGGGCGCAGCCCAGTAGACGTAGCCGCGACTGTCAACGACCCAGGGGAGTTCCACGACTTCAACACGCGTGTCGAGCGCGCCCTGCGTGGCGGACAAGTCGTCGACAAGGGCGGAGTCGAGCTTGATGAACATCCCATTCGCCAACCGCTCTGCCGTTGAAATGCGGTAAGTTACCCGGGAGCCGCGGTCCACGACCACCCGGTCCTGCTCGCACGTCGCCTTGATGCTGTCCGGGCTCGCGTCGACCAAATCAGCTAGCGCCACGCGCGACTTCTCCACCACATCCACTTCGTCGCACGTCTGCACGTCCGCCAACTGCAGCACAAAGTAGATGAAGATCTCGTTGGCTTTCGGGTTCTCCGTCGGTACCGGCGGGAGGGCCCGCACATACGCGAGGCGGTTGGTCGGCGAATTCGGCGGCAGCCCCGTGACGACGCCCTGTGTGGAGATGGTCACGACAATCTCCCCCAGGTCGTCTGGCAGCAGGCGCTCATTGAGGCTGAGCAGCATCCCGACAATCCCCGCCACATGCGGTGCCGCTTGGGAGGTGCCGCTCAAGGAGTGTGCCGCGTGGCGACCCGTGTGCCACGCCGACAGGATGCTCCCGCCGGGCGCGTACACGTGCGTACACTCCCCGACGTTGGTGTTGGCCGTCCGCGAGTCCGTCTTGAGCGTCGCTCCCACGGTCAAGGCGCCCTTGGCCGACGCTGGCGAATAGTCGCACGAGTTGGCGCGCTCATTGCCGGCGGCCACAACGACCGGGATGCCGAACTCGACAACCTGCTCGACCGCTGTGTTGATTGCCGCCGACTTGGTCGACATCAGCGACATGACGACCACCGCTGGGATGCGCTCCTGTCGCTGCACGTCCAGGAGCACCCACTCGAGCGCACGGAGCACGTTGGAAGTGTCGCCCTCATTGGCGCAGTCCAGCACACGGACGGCCACGATGCTGACGCCCGGCGCCACGCCCATGTGTTTGCCCCCAACAATGGCAGACACGTGCGTGCCGTGGCCGTTACAATCCTCCGCCTCCTTCTTGGTGTCGACAAAGTCGTAGCCGTAGTAGGCGCGGTCCCCAAACTCCACGTGGTCCTTGCGAATGCCCGAGTCGAGCACGTACACCCACACGCCCTTGCCGCTGTCGCCACCCACGGCGTAGCTGCCGTCGAGCGGCAGTCGCCGCTGGTCAATGCGGTCGAGGCCCCACGGCAGGGGCGTCGGCGTCGGGGAGCCACTCTGCACCGTAATCACAAATTCCCCCTCCGCTGCCTTGACGCCCGACACCACCACCCAGTACGTGCCGGCCGTCGCCCGGTAGTCCATGGAGGAGCGGGCGGCGACCTCACACGACCGATCATTGTTGTTAAAGTTTAGCGTCGTCCCTTCCGTCGATGAAAAGGGGTCCTCCGACAGCAGCGCCAGGACAGTGTCAAAGCCCTCCTTGTGGCACGTCGTGATGTGCACGTCCCGCTCCTCGCCAGCGGGCACCGAAAACGTGTAGACGGCCTGACCGCCGGTCACGCGCAGGTCTCGGGGGAAAGGGTAGATTTCCGGCTGAGCGCCCCGGGTATCCCCAGATGTCTGTGAGTTGAGCGTCACCCGCTGCGCCCCGCGCACGGGCAAGGGGCAGGCCCCACAGAGCAGCAACAGCAGAAGAGACACAGCGGCGGGCGCCGAGCCCAGCGACCAGTACCATGGGCGACGGGCCCACAGGTTGCCATCAGCGCGTTCCGCACGTCGAGAGAGCCGCCGTCCCCCCACCATGCTGGTCGCTGCAGCAGCCGCTCCACCAGCGGTCGGTACCCTCCCCGACCTGTCCGCGGTCCCCGTCTGGCCGCACCAGGACCACCGCTCGGGCTTGACGGTGCGGGCATCCCAGCTGCGGACAAAGCCTAACCCCCGAACAGACCGGCGACGAACATCCATGGGAGACACCCGGCGCGGGTAGAAAGCGCGCACGCAGGCGACCACGACGGAAGAGACGAGCGGCCGAACGCGGCAAGGGGCGGCGGTGTGCCGCCAAGTCTGCTCACCACCGTCGCCACCACAACCGACGCGGCCTGTGGGCGCCCCGTCGCCCCACCCAAACCCACACACACGCCAGCAGGCGTCAACGTGGCGGCCGCCACCGGCGATGGAAGGCGCTGGCCCCGCCAGCAGCGATGCGCGTCGCTGACCGGCGATCCGTCGCTCCTGTCGGCGCCGCCGCCGGCGCCACCAGCAGCAGCGACGGAGAACGCCACCAGTGGGCCGGCATCCTCAACACCACCACCACCCAATCCATTCCGTCAAACGCTATGACACGGCCCGTCAGCCTCGCGCGCGCGCACAGCGCAGGGCGAGCAGGAATCAGAGAGCCCGCTCCACCTGGGCGCTCGGGGACGCATGCCGCCGTCGCCACACCCACAGGCGTTTGTCGGCTGTACGCCTAAAACAACACAGCGCCACAACGCGCCACACGTGCCCGGGCGCTGGTACAAGGGAAAAAATGTGGTCGGCTGTGCGAGTCCGTTCAGGGCCGCAAGGATGACGACTGGAGGCTGCGTGCGGTAGCATTGATACCCACACAGGGCCTCACCCCGTGCGCCATGCCGCTCTTGCCCATTGCCAGTCCATGGCGCGTCTTGCTGCAGCTGCTGCCGTCGCCTGTGCGTGCTGGTAGAGGTGGGCACGACGGCAGCGTACAATCGAGTGGCGCCTACGTAGCCAGACCCGCGCAGGCGAGCTCAGTGGAAATTATTGCGGCTCTGTAGTATTTTCTACAAGTCTAGGGGTATGTAGTTCTGGCTCACCCGAAGTAGTGTGCTCCTTATTTTGGACGAGTGATGGCACGCCACTTGCTGGGTGCCATGCAGAGCCTGGCAAAGAGAGGTGATCACCACGTGCACGCTGCTTATTGGCCCAATATGACTTGCATCTTCCTTTCCTTTCGGCGATCGCGTCGTCAAACAAGCCAAATAGACGGCCCTCGGGCGGTCGGTGCCCGGTGGTCAGCTCTCGCAGCCACTCTGTCTCTGGTGCAGGGCAGGGCGACTTCCGCGGCCTGGCTGCTCGGTCACTGGCCAGGCAGCCACAACGCGTTTGAGGCCACTTCCGAGGGGGGGTTGACACGCGCCTGCGCCAGTTCCGCGCGGTCTGGACGCTCCTCAGGCGGGCACCTGACCAGCTGTTCCAGTTTTTTGCACGCGAGCACTGACCTCGAATCACGTGCTCGGTTCTTCAGCCCCCCCGCCCACACGCCTGTTCGCTCGTCTGCGGCCGCTCTCCCCGCCAACAGCTGCGCAAATGGCCTTCACCGGCCACACGCTGTCGGGTGACACTCTCTTGCGATGCGCGGTCGCCGCGCACCCACCGTCGACTCGGCCGCAACGGACCGCCTGCGTCGGTTGGCCGCGGCCTCTTGTCGCCCCACGAGGGGGGGTCTTTTTTGGTGGCACCGCGCGGTGCCACAGCAGCTGGGCGGCGGGCGCTGGAGGTGCGGCTGTTGAGGGGGCTGTGGGTAGGGCTGCTCCCGGCACCCTGTGCGCTGCCGCACTGTGCGCGCTTCCTAGGGGGGGCTATTCTCCTGCCGGCGTGTGCTGCACCGTCTGTTCGCTTTGCCCGCGCCTCGGAAGGTCTGCCACGGTGGCGCATTGCGGCGCGCACCCCCCCCCCCCCCAACCTGCACACACGCGAGCTGGCGGACTGGTGTCCCCGCTGGGTGCGCGCGCGGGACGGTCGGCGTGCTCCCGGCCTGCCAAACGTGCCACGCGGCGTGCGCGGAGGCATCCGCCGCGGCCGGCGTCGTGTGGGCGGGAAGCGGTGGCGCACAGCGGACGGGGGGGGTTGGCCGCCCACATCGGCCTTTGCTCCGCCCGCGTCGGCCTGCGCGGGCGGGTGCGCGCGAGCGCGAGCGCACCACAGTCGCCTGAGGGCGGGGGCGCACGGGGGTGCGGCCGGCACGTGCGCGCGGCTGTCCGTTTTGACTTCGTGTACCAACGCTGGCCTGCTTCTGCTTGGTTCCTGGTGCCGGGCGGTAGCCGCGCACTACCTCCGGCTCGGCATCGGGGCGCGCGCTTCCCGCCGCCAAGGGTGTGGTGCGCGTGCCGGTGCGGGCGCCCCCCCGCCGCTATCCATTTTTGGTGCGAGCGACGGCGGCGGGGGCGCGCTGTCCCGCTACTGGCGACCGGGTGACTCGGCATCGTCGGCCGCGAGCCGCAACCGGCGCTGGTACTCTGTACCGTGCGGGGGGGCTTGCCGCTGAGGCAGAGGTGGGGGGGTGGGGGGGTGGGGAGGGGAAGCGTCAACCACATCGTGCGTTGAAGTGTCCGTGTTTACCTCCGGCTCTGTGTTTTTTTTTTGTTGCCGCACGTCGTCCCCGCCTCGCGCCTTGCATTTTGCTGCTGCGTGCTCCTTGCGAATTTTGGCCACTGCGTGTGCGGACCTGCGTGCCGCCGTGTCTGTCGCCACGGCTGCCGTCTCGGACGGTAAGTTCTGCTCGGCGTCCTTGCACGCGTCGCGTCTCGACGGTCTGCCGTTACGTCTCGGGTTTGGCGAGGACAACGCAGTGCAGCAAGGACGGCTGCAAGTACTTGGCGCTGGGACGGGGAGCCGACGCGACGCCCGTGGCGGTCGCCGCCTTCCGCCCTTGGTCGCTTTCCCCTATGGTGGTGACCGGGCCCGTCTGCACGTACACAACGGTCGGCCTCCCCTGGCCGCGGTGGCGCTCTTCCGACGGGACCTTGTGCTGAGGAATTGTTCTCGGTGCGTGCGGCGAGTCGGCGCTTGCGGCGACAGCGTTGGCGCGGGGCGGGTGGAGCATGCCCCTCAACGTCCTTTCCCCTCCCCTACCTTCCGCCATGGCCTCGTTTGAGGCGCCCCCGTCTGGCGTCGGCGGCACGCCCGCGGGGGGTGCCCCGCCCTTGGCTCCCCCGGGCGGGTCAGGGTCCCTGGAGGGACACTCCCGGTCCGACGACCTCGGCGTGACGGCGTCGGGGTCGACCGTCGCCTCGGCCGGCGAAGCGGGTCTCCCCGCCCCACCCGGCTTGCCGGCGGCAGACCTCAAAGGCGTAGCCGCCGTTGGCGGCTCCGACCCTGGCGTCCCCGGCAGCCCCGGGACGACCGACCCCGTTGGGGAGGCGGTCGCGCCCGGGGCGCCGGCGGTCGCCCCCCCTCCCCCACTTGCCGCAGCGCCGGTGGCGGCGGGCGGCCCCCCCTTTGCGTCTACCCAGGACCGGGTGTTGGTCCCGCGGGAGGCCGTTGGCTTTGTCATTGGCAAGGGCGGGGAGACGATCAAGGAGATGATGGCGCGCTCGGGTGCCCACATTGAGGTCGACCGCGGGGACGTGGATCCCGCGACGCCGACGCGGGTGTTCAACATCCTCGGCGACGCGCGCGCGTGCGCGACGGCGCGCATGCTCATTGGCGAAAAGGTGACGGGCGTGTTGCATAACAAACCAACGTCCGCGGCGGGCATCCCCAATGTGATGCTCCCGGGGACGGCCAACAGCCGCGAGTTGTGGGTGCCGGGCGACCGCGTCGGCTCGATCATTGGTGCACGCGGACAGGTGGTGCGGCGACTGCAGGAGCAGTCGGGGGCGACCATTGTCATCCACAATGAGCGGGTCAACTCGGCATCGGAGAAGCTTGTGACCATTGTTGGGGGGGTGGCGGAGACCGACCACGCGGCGTCGCTGATCGAGGACGTAATTCGCAAGCCACGGCAACCGTCGCTGCCCTCATATCCGCCCGCCCTCCCTGGACAGGTACGTCTTTTGGCTGTGTGCTTGTCAAGCTTGCGCGTGAGCTGGAGATTTCCGAGGTTGTTGACTGGGCGATGTCCCCGTCGCGCTCGTATGCATTTTGGGATCTAATTGTGCTTCAGTCGCTGACATGTGTCTTTTTGCTCCATGTGTCTCGTGCCCTGCGTCCGTGTGCGTTCTGCTCATGTTGTATCCGTTGTCACGCCGGGCTTCTTTTCTTACTGCTGAACGCCTTGTTCATACGAATCTCCTGGCTGCTTGTCGTTCTTGTTCTGAACAGAATGGGCGGCCAGTGTTCTACCCACCCGCGGCGCCTGCTAGGACACCGGCCGGGGCCGGATCGTCGGACACGAAAACCATCTACGTCCCCGCCAACTGTGTCGGTATGCTAATTGGTCGCGGGGGAGACACCATCCGCGATCTCCAAGCCCGATCCGGCGCTGGCATTCGGGTTCTTCCAAGCCGCGATGCGGCGTCGCGGACGATGGACCGGCCCATCTTCATTACGGGCTCGCCACAGGCAGTCGCTGCGGCTCAGGCCATCATCATGGAAGTTGTACGGGCGTGCGCCAGTGGTCGGCCAGGAGGGACAATTTCTGGCTCGCCCCTCGGGTCGTTGGTGCCAGCCACGCCGCCCGTTCTCCCCATGATGCACTCGCCCCGGCTGGACCAGGTGCCGCAGCTGATGCCACCGCCCCGCTTCCCGACCTATCCTCCCGGCGGCCCGTCTGGAAGCAATATGTACATGGGCATGGGCGGCATGCCGGGGTCGCCCATGAATCCGAGCTTCTCGTACCTCAACGCAGCAACGTCGGTGACGCTCCACGTCCCACGGGAACAGCTGGGCGTCATCACGGGGCGGACCGGTGAAATCATCCACGACCTGCAGTCGCGCTCGGGCGCACGCATCACCATCGCCAAGGATGGAGAGGTGGACATTGGGTGCGTAACGCGGCCCGTAACGATTTCTGGCATGGCGTCGGGCGTCGAAATGGCCCGCACGCTGATTGTGGAGCGCTTGACGTCCAGGGGCGACGGCGGGGCTCCCGGCGGTTCAGGCGGGATAGGGGATAGCTCCGACGCCTTGGACGCTGCGGGTGGGATGAACGAAGGCCGAGGCGTATCCACGTCCTACGACGCTACGGCGGCCGGCTACATGAGGAATCTCTCCCTTGGGGGGGACGCGCGCTTCGCGGACTTTGATCGCAGCGGCGACCGGGAGCTTGGTCGCCCACCAGGGAGCAGCGCGGGTTTGGGCGGGGACTCGAGCGGCGACATGCTGGGCGGGCCGCCCCGCCAAGTGTATGGCTCCCCGTACCTTACCCCAGGAGGCGCGCTGCAGATGGTGCCCCCGCCAATGGCCCTCTCCTCGCCGTCTCCCATGGGCGCTCCGCTCGGGGGCGGTCCCTTCAACTTCAACAACGAAGCCTTGCCGTACGGGGACTTGTCGCTGGGCATGTACGGCGGGGGGCAGCCTGGGGCGTACGGGGATGGCGGTGGCGGCAACCCACCGAGTGGCCCCAGCTCGGCGGCGCCACCACAGCGGCCACCGTATGGACACCCACCCGTGCCGTACGGCTCACCCGCGATGCCGGTGCCGCTGTCTGCTCACCAGCCACCAAGCCCGGCCCTCCCGCACGCGCAGCAGCAGCAAGCGCACGCTGTCCGTGAGCAACAACAGCAGCAGCAGGCCTACCTCGCGCAGCAGCAGGCGGGAATGCTCTACTACTATGGCGGCTATGGCGGGTTCATGCCACCCATGTGGCCCGGCGGGATGAGCGCCGGTCCGACGCCCGATACGGTGAGCTCCCCTGCTGCTGGAGGGCAGCCGCGGCCGACAACGCCGCCCGGGTACGTGGCACAGACCACACCGGCGACGTCGTCGCAACCGTTCCAGCTGCAGCCCCAAATGGGGACACCCTCTGCCGCATCGACGGCGCCGGCGCTGCTGCCGCAGCCTGGGGACAGGGAGGTCGACAGCGGCGCAGCGGACAAGCCTTACGGCGGTGCCCCTGTGTCGAGGGCCCCTGGCGCGCGTTCCACCACCTCCTCCCACCCTGCGTCTGCATCGCCGTCTCCACCACCGGAGGGCCTGACGTCATCGTTCCCGCGTTCTGTCGAGCGGGTCAGCCCGTCGCTGCCCTCTGGTTTGGCCTCGTCGCCAGCCAGGGAGGCCTCCTCCTCATCGGCGCTGCCAACGACCAACTCGACCGCCTAGACCACCTAGATGTTCTGCTGTGCGTGCGGTTCGGCGTTGTGGCCGGCGCGCGGTGTTTGTCCCCAATTGTGTGTGCCTTGGCGGGTGCTGCCGCGGCGGCGCGGAGCGGCCTAGAATTGGGTGCTCTTTTTGGGCGAAGCGCGGAACGGGTCACCATGCGGCGACATCGATGCAGCTCTGGATTCTGTTTTGTTGTGGTTGTTGGCTTTGTCCCTTTGTATGTGGCGCGCTATGTACATACCAGCGCCGTCTATTTTTCCTGGTTCTTTTTTTCGGGCCGCTGTGACGCAGTCTTACACTTTATGTGCGGCTCGTGGGCTAGACGAGAGCCGCTCTGTTCCCTCCTTATGTGATTGGCGCTGTCTGTCGCGTAGTACGTGGCGTGCCATAGACGCTCGGAAGTGCAGCGCTAGACGCGGTTAACGCGGAGCGCACGGACAAGAAAACAAGCAATCAACCACTAACCCTCACCAGCATGGAGAGCGCGGCCAAGCACCCTCGCTCAATCACCGTGATGCACTCACAGGCAGCAGGTGTGTACGTACGAGTCCTCATGCCCCACACCTGCGGTACCTGCGGGGCACCACACCAGCCCGCTGAATCGACTCGGACTCGGCGCTTACCCCGGGGGCCACCCCATCGTGCGCCCGCCGAGCACGTGCAGGTGCAGGTGGTACACGCTCTGGCACCCGTCCTTGCCGTCATTGACGACCACGCGGAAGCCGCCGTCGGCAATGCCGGCGGCCTTGGCAACGGCCGACGCCGTCGACATGAGGTGGCCCAGGAGCGCAGAGTCCTCGGGGGTGGCCAGGGACAGCTGCGAAATGGGCTTTTTGGGGACTGTGGGCAAACACAAGCACGAAATCAACAGCGGGGAGAACAGGGTGCGCCGGTCGTTAGTACCACAGCCATGACCTGGTGCCCGCCCTCACCGCCCAGACGCAAACGACCACCACGTCAAGGTGGGGCGGTGCAGCACCATGTGGGATGGGGAATCCCTCCACGCTACCACAGCAGGGAGCACAAGGCGGAGCGGGCGTCCCCCGTACGTACTCACAAGGATGTGGACGGGTGCCTGCGGGTTGACGTCGTTGAAGGCCAGGCACTGGTCATCCTCGTGCACAATGTCGGCCGGGATCTCCTTGCGGATGATTTTGGAGACTGCCCCAAACAAACAGCCAGGCGCGCCGCACGTGAACCAGGGGACAACGATGCAGGCCGAGTAAAACGCGTCAGAAAAGCCATACGCAAACAACCAGAACGGCCACACTGCTGCAACAGTTGAAAGGCAGGACGCGGACGGTATCACACGGTCGGTACGCGCCCCGCCGCCCCACCCCCATGCCGACCACCCGCGTGCCCCACCGACCAGCGAGCGCCGCCACCAAACAAACAATGCCAAAGCGTCCAGCGCCCCTCCACAGCACATACAGATGGTTTCGGCGGCCGGGTCCTTGGGCGGCGCCACCCCCGTCTCGGTCGGCCCGTCGGCCATGGCGCGGAGCGGCGGCAGCACGGGGCCGGCGGCCACCCGCCGGGGCGCACGGGGCGTCGACGCGAGCACGGGGCGGGCGAGGGAGCCGGCACGCACCAGCGCAGAGGCGGCGCGCCAGGCGGTGGCGGGGGCAAAGGCGAGCATGGGGGATACAGGCCGGCGGAGGCGGCGCAACCAATATGCGGTGGAAGCGGGTGCAAGCGGCGCTCAAATCATCGGCGTGGGACGGGGATCACGCCGCGTCACGGCGCGCGATCCCAGGCGCGATCCGCGGGGCGGTCAGAACGGGAGCATGGCCAGGCAAGATCGGCAAGACGTGCAGTGACCCCAGACGGTAGCTCAGCGCAGGGGCGTCCACAAAGCAAGACGCAAAGGAGGGGGACCTCCAAGACATGAGCCACCAGATGTGGTGCTTGTGCACGGTCGACGTGCGTTTGGTATCCGTGTGGCCGGAACGTTGCCGAGAGATCGGAAGAGCACACGTCTGAACTCCAGTCACGTCCGCATCTCGTATGCCGTCTTCTGCTTGAAAAAAAAA
>ENA-ORXR01004071-ORXR01004071.1-marine-metagenome-genome-assembly--contig:-NODE-4071-length-12509-cov-12.506194_pt1 | contig 12509 bp, 19 predicted proteins | sample MGYA00237866_ERZ511479 | MGnify/ENA metagenome assembly ERZ511479 | reverse complement strand
ATCGACGGCGGCGGTGCAGGATGGGGGGGAGGACGAAGGGCAGGGAGTGGGGGAAGAAAGCGTTTGCGAGGAGCTGAGGGACGTCCGTCGAGGCACAGTGCCCGCACTATAATGCCACGAGCAACCCTTTCTGGCCCTGCCAGAGTCCTTGGGCAGCCTTGCACGGCCGAGCGGTGCGAGCCAATCAGCTGTCGATTTGCGTTGCAAGATTGCCGGCGATCCGCACAAAGCCTGGCGTCCAGATCAACCTCGGACGCCGAGGCCGGTCTGCTGCTTTCCTCACCATCCCGTGCTGACAGTGATCTCGCCTGAGTGCACCGAAGACGAGGCCCCTCCTGAATTCGTGAAACTGCATCATTACAGTGATACACGAGCATGGGACTTGGCCGTGTGAGCTTTTCTCGTTGTCTCAGCCGTGGGACATGCCATCCGAGCCGAATAATTGTGTCGCCAGATCCCGACCTGCCATTCCAAGTCGTAGGCTGCGGTTTCGATGGGGCACCACACTGTGTCGCCCCCAAATCACCTGAAAGTAACCAAAGAAGCGCGATGGCGGAACCGCCGACGGTTGCACGCCAAGCTCTACGAATGGTTCACCCGAGGGCGGAAGGAGGGCTCTATGCAGTCGCACATCTGGCTTCTGACGCTCAAGAGTAGGGCACGTCTGAATGCATCAGAACTGTATTCCAACCGCCCGCTCGAGGCGTCCAATGGCTTTATCGAGTTCTTTTCGAATAGAAACCACCTCAAGAGCATCGGCCCCCATTTCACGGGCGGCGCAATCCCTCCGGTGGACACCGAACGGGAGATGAGCGAGCTGCGCGCTAAGATGGAGGGGATGAACCCCGACATGACTTTCAACATGGATGAGGCCGCCCTATTTTATCAGCTCGATCCAACACGCTCCAGTGTCAAGTAGAAGGCAGCGCTCACCAAGCGTGGGACACCGCTGCAGCGGGCGAAGGCCCAATTGACAGCCGTCGTCTGCGTTAATGCGATCTGCATCTTCAAATTGGCGTCTCATATCGGCTCGACCACTCAACCGGAATGCTTTCGCGGGCTGGCCGAATGTCTTCCCCTCAAGTACTACTCCCAAAATAATGCGTGGATGAACTCCGACGTCTACCGCCTCTGGTTTTCTGATTTCTCGAGGCGGTGACCGCATTCAAGGACTCCAAGGCAGAGCTCCTGCTGGACAATGCAAGCGGTCACCTTATGGAGATGGAGACAGACCATGTCTCCGTTCAGGGCCTCCCCGCCACAACGACGGCCGTGAACCAGCCATGAGACCAGGGGATCATCAACTTCATCCAGTGCATCTACAGGCGGGAGATGACGGGCAGAGTGCTTGTGTGTGCTGACGAGCAGGCCGCCGAGTCCCTGACGGAGACAGCAGAACTCTTGGCGAGCGCGACGCCGGCGCGATGTGGTGCCCTGGGAGTGGCCGATGGAAAAAGCCCCCACGTCTTGCACGCAATGAAGATGCTTAAGTAGGCCTTCGATCACGATACACCCTCGTGCACAATGGGCCGCTGGATATTGGCCAGGTGCCTGCCGAGTTGCGTCGAGTCAGAGCTGCTCGAGCGACTGGATGCTGCGCCCGAGGTCGTCGATGCGCCCCCGGATGATGAAGCGCACGCCATTTTAGGCATTTCGTGCTCCTCTCAGAGCACGGGAAGCGACGGCGCTGCCATCGGGAGCCATTTGCTGTCGGGAGATGACCCGGATGCCCTTCCCATCATCCGGGGGTGTTTGGGCTTTGAGGATGACCGCGAGACGCTCCTTGCCAAAGTGAGTGAGATGACGACGAGTTCCTCGACCAACTGACCTTATCCAACATCACAATTTTCATTTTTCTCTCTGGTTCGTTCCCAGGACAAAAAACAAGGAGGAAAATGCGATTGACAACCCGAACATCGCGCACGGCATAGATCCTTTGCGTTGTTCGCAGTACAAAAAATACACTCTCTGTCCCACGCTGTACCCTCCCGCCCCCCAGCGCTCCCGCTCCACCACTGACGTGCGCGACGCCGGCCCATCCAGGTACCGCCGTGTCCCGCGAATGATAGCAGTGCATGCACTGTTTTCCTGAGCCTGTTGTAATGCCCCACTCTCCCCAGTTCACACCACGCCCCTCCCTCTTCTTTTCCCAAGAACACCAAAAAAAACAGAAAGCTGCACACGTAGAGCAGTACTGGCTTCAGCCTAACCTTTTCCTGAACATGCTGGCACGAATGGAAACGGGGGAGGGCGGTGGAGGGGGGATGACTTCGAGGGGCAGCTGAATGGCCGAGTCGTGAACAGAAAACAGCAGAAGTCTGCGTCGGTGAGAAGCTGAGGGGAGCGAGGGGTACAGAGAACTGGGGGGGTAGGGGGGAGACAGAAGCAGAGTACGGCCACGAGTGGCGGAGTCGTTCCCACGACCACGGGCCCCAATCTGCTGCTTTGTCAGCCGCTTTCTTGAGTTTGCATCGACAGACAACGTTCACCCCGCCCGACGACGCCAAGCAGTCGGTTGGAAATGCTATTGGAATTCAATTTAAGAGATGCGGCTGGAACATCCAATTTTGAACAGGAGACCAACCGAACAGGCCCCTTCGCACGGGTCCTGTCCTCTTTTCTGGCCGCGGTTCAAGAACTTCGATGGCATGGGAGGTCACTGTTTGGGGCATGATCGGAACAGAGAGGAGGACCCACTGTAAAGAGCTCAGTGTAACTGTGAGCAGGAGACAGGCATTGAGAGCGAGCACAATTCTTTTTAATCACGCAATAACTATGAGGCATATATATACATGTATATATATAAATAAGCAGAGGCATGCGCCTCATGAGAGAGAGAGGGGGGAAGAGAGGGGCGGCGAGAATGGTGGCGTTGGGTAGGGAAGAGGTCGCTTGGGAGGCAGGAGAAAGACTGGGGTCCGAGAGCATTCGTGTGATGGAAGGCGACTGGACAACCCTTGGTTGGCTGGCTTGAGAATTTTAAACACGTCATTGGCGGAGAGTTTTTTTTTCACTCTTGTTCTTGTGCACAGAGGACAAATTTGGGACAAGGGCAATACTCGTGATTCTGTTCGGCTCGGCTAAAACTGGGCAGACTGCAATACAGTTCACGATCCGCGCCAAGTGTTGGGATCGTGTCGATCCGACCCCATAATCCGGTGGTTTGGTGTCAGATCTGCACCATCCTAGTGTTTGGTGCGGCAGCGTATGGGGAAAATCCGCGATCGGAAATAGTCAGGCCATTGAACTACAACCCCATGTAGTACATGATTATGTTCCACGACGCTTGCAGTCCTGAGCGGAGCGCTCTGCGCGTGCGAAGTGTCTGAACTCCTCACTGTCACACCATCTTTGAGTGCCACGATGTTCGTCCCACATGCCATTGCAGGCCGCCAGGGCGGGGCATGGAAGTGGCATGGGTAGGTGTTGTGCTTTTCAACTCATAACCTTCTCCTGGACACCTTTCCGGCCCAGAAAGACACAGACGACACCGCCTTAGCCCCACTGATCGCCACCACCCTACCTCGTCAACTTGCTGTGCACTCTTAAACTTCCACCATAGAGAGAGCTGTCAAGAATGTGGTCGGCCTGGGGAGTTCCCAGTTGCGGTCTCCACCTGAGTTTCTCGCCCTTTGTGAGACGGCCCCCCTCGTGCTCCAAGATGCTGCGATTGGGAGAGGTCAAACAGCGGCCGCGCTGCAGCGCCGCACTCAAAGCCGTTTCGCGGCGCGTGCGCCACTTGCGGCGGGCACCAATCCGGATTCCGGCGGCAGTCTTGACCCGCGTCGCTGGTTGGGGCGGACTGACGCGTCCGGATCTATGGCCACTACAAATAGGGCGTTGTCAGAAGGATTTAGTATGGATCGTATGGTCTGAGAGACATGCGACGCCGTGGTCGTCTCCCAGAGTCCGCGGCATAGACATCGTCATATTGTGCCACGCAGACGACAGATGGAAGCATGAAATACAATCGGATGGAAAGTGCACAATGTATGCCAAAAGGTCAGCACAGAATTCCACGATATGGTGAGCGCACTGCTGGAGCTCGATTTGCGCCCGCTCCTGAAGGAGGGCCTCAGAAAGTTAAGGGAGTAGCGCTCGCCCTCCACGCGCCAAACGCGGGCACGGGTGGGGCGGCGGACCTCGAAAGAGCTCTCGTCGGTAAAGAAGACAAATGACCACTCCTCCACCCATGACCGCCGCTCCAGCGCCGATTGGAGACGCTTTCCCTTCTTCTTGTCAGATACCCATGGCTTGAGAGCCGGCTTCATCGACTTGTAGCCCATGCGTACCATCTCTCGCCCGAAGGTCCGTGCAGAGACGGGCTTGGTGCGGCTCGTGTTGACCAGCTCCGTAATCGCGTCGAGGGAGCCAAAACGGTTGGCCTTGACGATGCGCGCCAGCGAGTGGATGTCTCGGGCCGTCAGGAGGTGGGGACGCCTGCGACCGTCAATCTTGGGGGGCGCCGGGGGGCTCCGCACCTGCTTGGCGACGTAGGCCACCGTGCTCTTATTGATGTCAAGCGCCGCCGCGATGAAGCCGTTGCTAATGTTTTTGTCAGCCATCTCCTTGATCGATGAGACTTGCTGGGGGGTGAGGGAGACGCGGTTGTGGCCTGCCATGGTGTCGTGGTGCTCCTCTTCTTTTTCCTAGGTCGTGTGCCGCCTTGGGCACTGCTTTTATGAGAAAAAGTCGTAGCAGCGTGTGGCAACGCTTCGCCAGGAGAAGTGGCCTTACAGGTGCTCCTCGATCACATTCTTGGGAGCTTTTCGCGAAGTCCAATGAGCCAGAGGGTCCAAATCTAGGGTGGATAAACGATATTGGCAGGGGACTGTACATGAAAATTGCTCTATGGTGCGTGTCCAAGAAACGAAACATGCTCGTTCTCTGGAGAAGTGAAACATCACTGCACGGGGCCATGCGGGATGGGAAACAGGAAAAGTCTCTCCTGTCTTCCATGGAGAGAGCCTGTCTCGAGGCGTTCTTGGCAGAAAGCTCGTTCGTACATGCTTGTGGGCCCTGTTGCGTGGACCTTTTTAGTAATTCACGATCTTGGAGCCAGTCTTTTTCAGGTTCTTCGGGTTACAGGATTGTAACTCATTGACCCATGTGCAAACTGAGGCTTCAAAGAGGGGTGTCCCAAATCGTTTCTTCCGTGTAGAGGGCTACAGGCCGGTGTTTTTCAGGTTTTTATTGGCAAGAAACCACCGTTCATTTCTTGTACTGTATGTCAGATTGAGCAGGTCCTCGTATCCTTGGAAATGATTGGCGAGCATGATTGTCATCTTTTAAACCAGCACGGCATGGTCATGCCTTGCATGAGTGGGGCCGCAGTTGGCCCGTTTCTGTGCGCGGTTGACACCACTGTGACGAGGCCCACCCCAGTCAGATGATATCAGCTGTCCCGAGAAGCCACTTTACACGAGTGGACCGCTTCAGAAAGCCGATGGGCCGAGAAAAGAAAAGGTTCTGGGATGTCTCATTTTTGGGACACGCACCATCATGGTGGTACTAGACGTGTAACAAGACACGTACTATGATAGTACGTGTCTTGTTACACGTCTAGTATGCGGCCCACTTTGCAGACGATGTAATACCCATATGTTCAGTATCGATGTTGACTTCGTTGACAAATTTGTGGCCACACCCAGTCTTTTCTGAATGCAGACTGTCCTGCTCAACCGACCCAAGATAATTGTCCTGCCTGGGAAGCCAATGCGAGCATCGCTCTCATCACAGTAGAGATCGAAAAATCAGCCTTTGCGGCGCTGATTTGCCGCATTATGATGACTTCGGCGCAGACACGAGTCTCAGAGCCCAACAAGCTGGTCCCCCAGAGCAAGGACGAAGTAGCGAAGCTTTTCAAGTTTACACTCAATACGACCGCAAAACAGTGGGTACAACCAAAGGTCGATCCGATGTAGCTAGCCTGATGCGAGACACCCCACATTGACCCGGCCGCACCGGCGAACGGCTGCACCAACCGAGAAGCAGTGCTTTTACAAGAGCACAGAACTCAGCAGCTTTCAGTACCTGTTAAGAAATCATCTGTCTGACCGGCATCTCGACGGGAGAAAAGAGTACACCGCGATCGAGAAAGAAAAAGAAAAGGACCAAACTGGCATAGAACGCCCGTGAGTTTGTACAGCACAAGGTCGCGACGTGGCCACATTCCAAAACGAGTCTATGGTGTACATACGCCATGTTCATGATTTCTCCCTTAAAAAAGGACCTACGGCGCTGGTGCGAATATCCGGGGAAAGACCTGTCTCGTAGCTCCTCTTCTCTGTTTTTTCAAGATGAAAGGGGGGGTTTTCTACCATGAGTGCAACTTTTGATATATTTCTTGTCGATTCAACTTGTTTCAAGCTCTTCTGAATAAATGAAGCGTCACTGCACCAGTTCTCCACGGGCTCTCTTGGCGGCGAGGCGCTCGGCCCACACACTCTGCACGCGACACAGTCGTCGCTGATGCCGTTCTCGCCTCACGCGCCGCACGCCGTGCACCCTCCTCCACCCCCACCGGCCTGGGTTTTCTGCGCTACTCGACGTTTTGCCTGTCATGTCATCATGTACCTGGGTGGTCCCCGCCACGAGGTCACCTCGGCGTCGCCAGTTACATCGACCGAAGACGGACAGCGCCATCACTTTTCGTATCGTTCACCGCTACTTTGTTAGAGAGCGCATGGCCGGAAGATCCCGTAGGATGCGCAACCCCGTGTAGGCTGCGGCGTGGGACACATGTGTGCGCCTGAGCACGGTGAACCAAGTGCGCTCTGACGAATATTTCGATGGACTGCCCGAGTCGGGGAAGCAAGAGAAATGTGAGCGCGTCCCGCGGACTCACGACACAGAAAGAGTCCGTCTGCGTGAGGCGGTGTACTCTCAGTACCGCATCCTCTCACTCCCCTCTCTAAACTAAACGTTTGAATAGCTCAGGACGGCCAACTTCGTGCACAGCGCGAGGGGCATCGGCGACGCCACTTCTCTTATCTGGAAGCGCACCAAGCTGGCCGTCGCTACGAGGGAGGCAGGGTTCTACTTCTCCCAAGGGCCCAATCATTACCACGTGACGCGCGAAGACGCGGCGATCAAGGCCCAGAGAACCAACTACATCGTCACTGTGAGGCAGTACCGTCGGGTGGGGCGCAAGATATACTGCTCTGACGAAACCTGGGCGAACAAGAACATGTCGGTGTACCGGAGCTGAAACGATGGGACGCTGAATTCCATGATCAAGGCGCCGCCGGGAAAGGGGGGCAGGATTATCATCGCTCACGTGGGCTCTCGGGAGACGGGTCTGGTGGAGGGTGCCAGCCTCGTCTTCATAGACAAGAAAAAATACGGGGGACTACCAATACGAGATGAACTCTGGCCGCTGGCTGGAGTGGTTGAAAGAGAACGTCTTCCCCAAGATCCACCGCGCGCGGGCACTCCCAAATTTAAACCAGGGCTGTCCTCGAAAGCCGCTCTGCGTGGCTCCAGCGCCGTCGCACACCTGACCCCCACCCCCCACACACCGTCGCCGTTGTGCCTCCTGCCGACTCCCCGCGGTCGCCGTCGTGGGGCAGCGTGTGTGTGCCACTGCGACCCTCCCCTTCACCCATCCGCAAGCGCGGCAGGTCGCAATGTCTTCGACAGATCCTGCTGCGCAATCTCTCCGTACCGTCTTGCGCGCGATTCGCCGCATTCTGTGTGAGGCAGAAGAGATTGTTCGTCACATGAGGGCCATTTGTGAGGCCGAACGCGTCGCCGGGCGCGCGGAAGTGCTCATGAAGCCCGTGGAGCCCACGGCGCTGGCGGAGGCGTTGTCTGTGCGCAATCTGATCCGCATTTCAGATGAGGTCTTCGCCGCGTCCCGGCCGCGTTCGGGGAAGCGCGAGCGCCGTGTGACAAAGCGACGCATCTCCGCGGCAGAGTTTGACCGAGTGCGGGAGACTGTGTACCAGCAATATGAAATAAATCCGTATCCACCAGGAGGAGGACGAGGAGTGAGTCTGTCCTGAGCGAAGGTGCCTGTAACGAGAGGGTGTAGGATTTCCACGTCTGTCGAGGGATTGTTTCTTGTCTTGGAGTTCTCACATTCATTTCTTCTCCCCGAATTTTGTCCTGGGGGACCGAGACAGAGACTGACTGTGAATAAGAGCATTCTATTGGTCTAAAACGACAGTAAGAGGACATTGAAGCCAATAGAAAGCACGCATTCGGTACCAGGACCTTGCACCCAGCAGAACTCACTGTTTGTTGCCGCTTGATCCGCTTTTCTGGGCACGGAGCAAGCTGCCCAGGCGAGATCTTGAGATTCTCTACTGTTTCCTTGCCAGAAGTGGAGAAAAAATGAGGAGCTGATGTCGACTTCCAGGCCGTATGGGCACATGTAAGCACTCAGAAGCTCCGAGTCAGTCCCAGGGGCGCATCTGATTGGTGGAGAGAGTCGGTCCACAACTCAGTCTCGGTCCACCAGGAAAAAATTCGGGGATCAGCAGTATTGGTCTAAAACGACAGTAAGAGGGCATCGAAGCCAATAGAAAGACCGCATTCTGTGGCAGGACCTTACATCCAGCAGAACACACTGTTTCTTTCCGATTGATCCGCTTTTCTTGGCCCGCAGCAAGCTGCTCAGGCGAGATCTTGTGATTCTCTACTGTTTCCTTGCCAGAAGTGCGGAAAAAAAGAGGAGCTGATGTCGATTTCCAGACCGTATGGGCACATGTAAGCAACCAGAAGCTCCAAGTCAGTCCCAGGGGCGCATCTGATTGGTGGAGAGAGTCTGTCCGCGAGTCAGTCTCGGTCCACCAGGACAAAATTCGGGGATCAGCAATACGAGGGCCTGAACCTGACCTCTCGCGCTCGACATACGCGGACGCTGCCATGGATCATACCCAATACGCAGACGCTATTCTGAAAAGGGTACGCTTGAAGACCCCTAGTTTTTATGGCGTGGTCGTGGTCGCCGCCCAACGCACCGGCAACGGTCACGTCGCCGCCAGCGTGCGGGTCCGCGTCGAGCCCGCGTTTCACGGCCGACTATGCGCCGAGGGCAGCGTGGTTGGCTGGCCTCGGCTCGCGGGAGATCAACGTGGACAGTCCCGATGAGGTGGCGCTGGCGCGCTCCCTCGGTACCTGCGACACGGGTGCCAATGTGTCGGCCCGGTTTGACCTGCTCCTGTTGGAGGAGCGGGACCTCCGCCAGGCCGTCACGGAGCGTCTCTCCCGCGCCTATGAGGGCACCCTCTTCCGCTCCGACGCGCCTTCCGAGCCCGCGTCCAACGCCGAAATCGTGCTCGCTGTCGTCGTGCTGCTGCCCGAGATCGTCGCGCTTGTCGTCGGCTTGGCCACCGTCACCAAGTGGCAGCGCGTGGAGTGGATTGGCTATGGCGTTGCCGGCCTGGGGGATGCCCTTACGAGCATCATCTCCTTGGCGATTATTGTGGGGGAGGCCGACGCGTTGCGCGCCGCTGCCATCTGTGACGTGCTCCACGTGAATTTTGTCGGCCACACGGACGTGGCGATCAATTTGAGTGGCTCCCGCTTGCTTCTCTCCGAGACACTGTTTGTGGTAGCCCGCCGCGGCTTCCGAAAGACGTTGCTTGTCGGCCTTGCGGCGGAGCTATCGGTGGGTACACGGTGCTCGCGGCGACGTTGCTGTGGGCTGCCCTCCGCATCGGCTGCAAGCGGAAGCTGCGGCGGGCGCAGCGTGAGGCGGTGACGTTGGGCTGCGACGGGGAGGAGGCGGAGGGGGGAAAATAATATAGAGGCACCCACTGGGCTGTTTGCGTGCACGTCCGAGCTCTTTGTGGCGACGAGCACCGACTTGACGACTCGGCCACACGGTAGGAGTCCCTGCGAGCGCATCGTCTCAATACTAACCGATCCCCATCGTGCCCGCCTTTCGATGGGACCTCGATGTGGCACCGAGACCAAATCAAAAGCAGTCTTCGTCGTCACTTTCAGTGGAGTCTCAGCATCGAGACCTCAATCGGAGTTCAAGAAATATCGGTACTAACCTGCAGCCACAACTGAAATTCACATTCCAATGCTACGTATTAACATGCAGATTTTGATCCCTTATTTATCACGTTCGCGATCAAAGACAGGATGTGGCTCTGGCCTGGGCTACGGTTGCAGTCAGAGAGGAACTCATCACGCGTCCATCGGAAGAACAACAGGCTCTTGTACGATGTCCCGCGACTAAACCATTGGCAAGAGACACAAGCCGGCGTCACAGTGCTTGCAGTGCCCCCAGCCAACCTCCACAGTCAGCGCCGGACAACCCCAAGAGTGTCACCGGACCCACCACAAGCACACCTCAAGCATGTGCCAGAGATATGAAAGAAAGAAAAGTAGAACACGACATGCATTTTCAACCTCCGCTGCAGCTGACGCAGCCCCACTACCGCCCGCTGCTCTTCCGCACTCCGCCCCCACCCCCACCCCAGACGTGACGTAGCAGTGGCGGCGGGGGCCACGTCGCAAACGCCTTTCCCCTCTCGCCGATACGCAGCGCGCAGCGGCCATCGGTAAAGAACACGCAGCGGCCACCGAAATTCACAGCGGCGGGGCAAGCACCCCGACGCCCACCCCCGCGCGCGCGCCCCCGCGCACGCGGCCGCGCGTGGCGCACCTCGCCACCCCACAGCGTCGCTCGCCGCCAGGGGAAGCAACGGTCGCCGGCGTGTTGGCGCCCCCCTGCGACGTGCAGGGCGCCGCTGGCTCCTCGGACCAGTCGCCAAACGGGCGGCGGTGTGGCTGACGGCGGCGACTGCGGCGGTGCGTGGCGCGGCGGCACGCGAATAGGCGGTGCGACCGCCCTCCACCTAGCCGGCGGGGAGGGCGCGGGGGTGCGGGTGTCAATGCAGTGGCCGCCGTGGAGACGGCTGACAGACGAAACAGATAATAGCAGAGTTGGCCGCTGTACGGGAAGAGCGGCGGCGCGGAGCGCGGCACCGGAACAGCGGCGAAGCGGGGCGCGGCACATGGCCGTTCAGGGAGCGGCAGCGCAGCGAGCATGGCACGCCGTCCGCGCAGAAAACCGGCAGCGCCGTGTGGGGCGTCGACGACACTGGAAAAGAGAGTGCTCCAGTTCAAAAAACAACCGCGATTGTGGAAGTACCATTCTCTCTGTGCAAGAGCGTTCTCATGCCATCTCCAGAGGGCACCACCTACTGGTGCTCGGGAATCTGCCGCTGGGGTCCTCCGCCATGGCCCACAGCCAGCGGGAGATATGAGAGGAAATGGCACCGTTCATCCGCACCGCCGCCGTCAGCCTGCCTCCCAGGCTTCGCGCTGTCTGCCACAGTCCTTCCTCAGCCCTCAACCCTCTTGCTAACGCCATCCTGACCCCACAAGGTCCCGCCGCCGTTGCATCACAGCAGTCAGCCCCGGTTCACCCCCACCTCCCCACCGGCGCCACCGTCTCGACGCAACGGCGGACGTGCGCCGGCGCGACGACGAGGGTGGTCTACGTGCCCTTACACGCGGCGTGGCGGCCACCCGATCCCTCTCCAAACGGGCAACCGACGCCACCCGCGACGCCGTCATACTGCGAACCTGGGGCGACGTGGAGGGCCGTTGTCCGCCTACCCTCCGTCGCCGCCACCGCCCCCAGGGCCTACCCCCGGCGGCTCGTCGGTCGCTCCTGGGGGCACCGACCGTGCCACGGGCTGCCGCGCGCTGGCGCCGCCTCACCCTCGCATCGCCGACGCGACTGGCGGCAGCCGGCTTCTCTCGGCCGGGCGGCGAGACTTGCCCGTGGTGACCGTGGCGCCATGAGATTCCGCCTCGCCCGCCGCCGCCACCACGCTGGCGATCGTGCCTCCGTCGCGTCAGGCACGAGCCGGGGGTGCTGGGGCAGATGCCCCTGACAGTCTGGGCCAACGCGTCGACCGCGTCGGGCGCGGGCTTTCGGGGGCAACCGCTCGCCGTTTGATGGGGGGCGTGGGGTGGGGGGGGTCGGGCGGAGGAGCCACCCCACCGCCCCCCATGGCACCAGCGAGACGGTCGTTGACGAGGTGCCGCCGCCGGTCAGCGACGGCCATTGGGACGGATGTTGTTGGGGTGCCCAAGCCGGACGGGGGGCAGACTCCCCCCGTCGACTTGCATACTCAGGCGCGGGTTCAGTGACGAGGATGAGGCAGCGACGGCGGCGCGGGGTGCTGTCTCGAGGGATCCTTGTCAATATCTGTCGGTGGCGTTGCGTCGGCCCAGATCGACAGTCGAGCGTGTGGCGGGGCCGTGGAGGGCTCTCTCTCGGGATCAACTCCCCTGGCAGCGGTTGATCCCCACCTCGCCTCCCACTCGCGCGTGGCCGCCGCGGGGGGGCGGGGTCGCCCCCCCCCTCAACCCCGCCGAGCGGGCGCTTGACAGCCAGCCGGCCGGCCGTTGACAATGTCCACATTGGCCGCGTGCCTCCCGCCGCTCCGGGCGGCCGGCCTGGGGCGTGCCGGCCGGCGGCAAAAGTGAACGAGCCGTTGGTCGGGCTGCACGCTGCCCCCACACTCGGGGTGACT
>ENA-ORXR01004070-ORXR01004070.1-marine-metagenome-genome-assembly--contig:-NODE-4070-length-12510-cov-13.395641_pt1 | contig 12510 bp, 4 predicted proteins | sample MGYA00237866_ERZ511479 | MGnify/ENA metagenome assembly ERZ511479 | reverse complement strand
GGCGGCGCCCGCCGCTCGCGCCGGCGGGCGGGCGACCGCAATCGCCGGCGGGCGGCCGGCGGTTGGCCGCCGCCAACCTGCCGGGGCGCGCCGCCCCGGGGGCGGCGCCGACCCTGCCGGGCGCGGGGGCGCTGGAATCGAAACCGCCCGTGGCGGTCCCCGTCTTGTACTTTGCGAGCCAATTTACCACCGACCTTCTCACAAAACGTGTGGCAAAAAAGATCGAATTGTCATTTGAAAAACATTTCCGCTTGCTGCTCTGTGGCCCGTTTGGGACAAACCCGTGGGGGAGCCCATCCGTCGGTCCGTCCGTGGCTCAGCTCGTTGTAGCCACCGCGTGGGCACTGTCAACAGGGGTGTTGCACGCAAGGCTCCTCCCATCTTTCCGGCGACGACCGCAAACCCTGAGACTGGGCCACCGGCGATGACCGCAAACCCTGAGACTGGCCCACCGGACAAGGATATAGCCACCAACGGCCGCCGAAAAAAACGTCCCACGCCCCGGCGGTGCGGCCGAGTGTCGTGCGCCGGCGCGGGGTTTTGGGTGACACCTGGACGCGCCTGCGGCGGTCGGGGTGGGGCGCCGCCGCCGTCACGAGCGTGCAAGCGGGACGGGGGCCCGGCGGGCGGTCCGCCCCGCGAGGTGCTTTCCGCCCCGCGTGGGTGCGCCGCTGCGGCGCGCGGCTGGCGGGTGGGGGGTTCCCCCGCTGCGCGACGCGGGGTCCCCGCCTGGGCCGCGGCGGCCGGCCGGCCGGCCGGTCAGCCGCGGCGGCGGCGGCAGCGTGCGCCCGACGCTGCGCGCGCGGGCGCGCGTGGCCGCGCCGTCGCCGCCGCCGCCCAGGCGGTGATCGGGCGGCGGCGGCGGCGACGGCGATGACGGCGGCGGCGGCGGCGGGCTGTCGCGACGTGGCGGGCGGTCTTTGTACGCCCGGCTCTTGGTCGCTGCCGGCGTCTGTCGGCCAAGTCACGTTGCTGCCGCCATCCGAGTGGCGCAGGTGGACGATACAGGCGGACGTGTGGAGGATGCGCGCACGCGGTGTCGTCTTGTTTCAGACGACTGTATTGTCATCTGGTGCAGCTGGCTCTGCCTCTTTGGTCGGACACCGTTTTTCACGGTCCATTTCCAACCTTCTGGCGTTGCCACATGGCGGAGAGAAACGGGCGGAAATTGAATTGCAGCGCATTGCACAAGGCAAGGAGACCACGCGAAGCCCATCCATCTGCCCTACAGATCCCCAGACAGAAAAACACACACCTACAACAGCTACACATTCAAAACACTATACACACAGTGTACACTCACCCATTGGCGTCATTCCCCTCTACCCGCGGAGCCGGCGGCGGTTCCCACAACCCCTAGCCTCGACCTCACGACGACACCGCCGACATGTGGGACGAGGACGAGGAGAAGTGCACGAGCTTGTGCCGGCTGGTCACGACCGACACGACCGACGACGTCGAGTGCGACGCCGAAATCTGCGCGTCGAGCTGCTTGACCAGCTCACACGCGCGCATGTACTCGGCCTTGAGGGCGCGGGAGCGCGCGTCGGCGACGCACGCCACCTGCAGCTGCACCTCGGACGCGGCCCAGGAGGTGGTTGCGCCCGCCCGCACCGCCTTGATTTGCTGCTCGAGGGTGCGGAGCATCGACTCGGCGCGGGAGCGCTGCTCGGCGAGCGCCGCCACCTGCGCCGTCGCCGCTTCGGCGATGCGCGCCTGGACGGCCACAACCGCCGCGTCGATCGAGGCGGTATCCTTGGACAGCGCCAGATCCTTGCCGAGCGCTGCGGCGAGGCCGGCCGCCTTGGCACGCTCCTTCTCCAAGCTCGTCTGCTGCGACGATGTGGCGATGGTCAGCTTGCTGGTGATCTCCTCCATCACGTCCTTGAACTCGGCTTGCTCCGCCGCGAGCTTCTCAACCAGCGTGTCCTTCTCGTACTCGGTGTTGGCGATGCGGGTCTTGAGGTCCTCGAGTTCCACCCGGCGGTCCGACACGAGCGCTTGCATCTCGTGAAGGGACGACTCGTTCTCTGCGAGCGTCGCTGTCTCGGACGACACGGTGGACTGCATCTCCTCGGTTTCGTGCTCGAGATTGGTTTTCTCCTCCAAGAGCTTCTTGTTCACGCCCTTGAGCTTATCGCTGTCGTCGGTGATGGTATCAAGCTCCTCCTGCAGCGCCGTGCGCTCCTGATAGATGGCCTCGATCTTGGCCACATGCTCAGACAGCTGCGCCTGCAGCGTCGTCTTTCGGTCGGTCTCCTGCGTGACCTCCTCCTTGAGTAGCGTGTTGTTCTCGGTCACCTGGGTCGACTCGGCAATGAGCACATCATAGCGCTCCTGGATGGTTTGGCGCTTGCGCAGCAGCTTCTCATTCTTGGTCTCGAGCTCCTTGAAGTAGGTCGTGCGGGCGTTGAGTTTAGTCCGGCTCGTCTCAAGCTCCTTCTCAAGGGTGCTCGTGTTGGCGGTCAGCTCCTCGATCTTGACGTCGTCGCCCTCGTGGACGGCCGCCAAGTTAATCTGCATCTCCTGTTTGGCGACGGTGAGCGCAGTGATGCGAGCATCGTTGGATGCCATCTGCTCGCGCACCTCCTCCAGCTGGCGGGTCGACTCCTCCATCGTCTTGCGGGTGACCTCCAGCTCCATCGAGGTTTCTTCAGCCGTCTCGAGGTGCTGGGAGAGCCCCTCGTTGCTCGCCGTCAGCGACTCGTTCTCCGACGTGACGACCTCGTACTCTTCGTTGAGGTGGGCGATTTTGGCCTTCAGGAGCTCGACGAGGCGGAACGTCGAAAGGTTGCCCTCGTTGGCCAACATCTCGATGGCCTCCAGCTCCGACGTCGGGCCCTCCGCGCGGGACACGGACGTCCGGCGCCGCGCAACCGTGTGCGTGAAGGACCCATCGCCCGCCGACATCGCCCCCGAGTTGCCCATCGTGTACACTTCAGAAGTGTGGCTGCTGGAGCGGGGCATGGTCGCCGTCTCGGCGGCCATGGCGGTGGCCCGAAGGCGCGCCGCCTCGACCGACGAACCGAGCTTGGCGTAGATCTCCTGCGTGTGCTTGGCGACCGCCGCGTCGTAATCGTCATCCGAGCGCAGGATGCTGGATGGGCTCTTGTACGTGCCGCTGTGGCGGCGCGTGGAGCTGGCGCTGCTGCTACGCGAGTGGCTGGTCATCCGGGAGCCCATCATGGCGCCCGTGGACCCGCCATTGAGGGTGACCAGGGTCCCGTTCTGGTCAGCGCCCATCGTCGTAGCGCCGGCGCTGCCCCCATCACTGCCGCCGCCGGCACCACCGCTCTTGTAGCTGTAGCTGCTCGTGGTCGTTTTGGTGTGGGAGCCCCCGGTGGTCGTGCCCGTCGAGCCGCCGCTGACCTTGGACGACGACTGGTTGGCGGACGTCGTAGTAGAGCGGCCGGTGGCCATCGCACTGGTCTTGCCGCCCGTCGTGTAGCTAGCACCCCGCGTCGCAGTCGCTTGCGCGGCTTCCGCGGCGGCCTTGGCACGAGCCTTGGCGTCGTTGGCGTTGCTAAACACGGACTCAAAGGCGGAGCTGACGTGATGCAGGGGCCCCTTCCACTGCTCCGCCATCGACAAACCGGTGGACTGGAGGTGAGGTGGTGGCGGGCGGGGGAGTGCGGGAGAGCGCACCGGACGAGGCTCTTGTACAAGAGTGGGAGCGGGGAGGGGGGCGGGGAGACGGTGTACGAGTGCGTGTTGTGTGCGGTGGTGATGGTGATGGTGACGAGAAAAGGCTTTTTTGTGGCCTTGCGCGATGGCCGTCCATTTTGTACTCTCCGTCCCGACTGACGCACCCGACCCCCCGCCGCGATTTGCATGGCCAACGGCGGCAGGGTGCCTGTCGTCGGTGGGGAAAGCAGACGCCCCCCCCACCCCCAGAGCCGCCGGGCGCACACTGGGGCTACAGCAGCCGCCCGGTTGGAAATCGCGGGCGACACCCCCGCTCCGCGTCGCCGTCCCCAGTCTCTGGATGCTGCCCTATCGCTCCATCCCCCACCCCCATCCAGAAAACGGCCGTCCTCGCCAAGCGCGAGCGCCGCCGAGGAGCGGACCCCGACACACTCGCGTGGAAAGGGCGGGCCAACGCGGTGGAATGGGACTTGCCCAATGGGATCACCCTGTCGGGCTGAGCTGCACACGGTTGCTGCCACGCATCGCCCCTACCGCGTCCCACGAGACCAACTTGCAGAGGATTCCACCCCAACAGCCGCCCATCCCGTCCTCGGCGTGGCACCGTTACCCCCACGCCACCCACGGCGGTCGACGAGTCGGGAATGCGCGTGATCTGGGTCCCCTTTTGGAGCCCGCCCAGGGACTGCGAGTGGGGTACGCGCGGCTATTGGAAAACGCAACTTCCAGCCCCACGAAAGCCTTGCGCGGCCGTACAAGATGCACCTCCGGAACGGGCTACCGTGGAAAAATCTGAATAGGAACGTGGACAGGTGGGGGGAGGGGCGGCCTGAGGGGCTGCTATCTGCTGGGAGGGGCGGGCTATGCGCAGGGAGAAGGCGAGGGGGGGGAATCGATGTCGTGAGGCCGCGCGACACATGCAGCGACATCCTTTAGTGCACCCTGTCGACGTTCGAGGATCGGGACCGACAGCATGGACACGGGGGCCCCCACCCCACAGTGGTGCTGCTGGGCGACGTTGTCCCCGCCCACCCCGCCCACGCAACTGGATCACGGAGAGCCGAGTTGTCCACGCAACGGCCGCAGTGCTTGCCGACGGGCGTTCAGAATAGGTGACGGCACCCTGTGGGTGGTGCCGCAGCATTGGGGCGGTCAACGGCGGGTACGGTTGCAAGCTGCGTGCCAATTGGCAACGATGGGAGCTTTAGCTGACAGACTACTGTTCATTAAAGAGTCAGGCTGGCCTGAACTTTCGAACCTGCAGAAGTATCTAGATTTGAGTCTATTTCATGAGGGTCTTTGTGAGGGGGTGCGATGTCACACAAGAGACCACATCCAGGCCACAACAGGCCATTTACAGGCCGTGTTGGGCTTCCCATAAAAAGAACACCGCAAGAATCGGTATCGTCAAGGCAATCGCTGATTGATTGGCTCAGACCACGATTCTGACTGATGATCAAGGTTTCCACTATGCAGTTCTTATGGGAAGGACAATAGGAGGCTACACGCAGTCCATGGACGATTCGCACTCAGAAAAAACTGGACATGCACCTCCGTCATTGTCAATCAGCGACTGAGTTTTCCCGGTGTGCCTCAACATCGTAGTGCCGGTGTTGTTGCAGGGCGATGCCATGTGCGGAAATGATATTCAGTATTCGATTGGCGTACTTCAGATTCGAACCTATGCTTGATGAAAAATGCATCATCCGGCAACCCATCAATTTTAGTTCAAACCCATCCCTGCAGCGTGCCTGAGGACCACGCTGGAAGCCGAAGCTCGGCGCTTCCTACGTGCAAACCAGACCATGAACTAGCCCAGCGGTCAGGGCGTGCTTGAGATTCACTGCGCGACACAGAGGACAGATCGCCCCTTGCAAGCACCGGCAGCCGCAGCCTCCCAACGGGAGTCAACGTGACTGTATTGGGCAGCCGCTTTTTTCTCTCGTGACAAGGCGACAACGGGTGTCAGTCAACAACTGAAGGCCCGCTCAATCATTGGGGGCAGCTGCAGAGCATCGGATGATGTGGCCACTTTTGCATCTCAGCGTCGCGCAGAATTGTGTTCGCAGTGGGAACAGTGCAGCTGCCTGCGGGGTCGGGGCAATCGCACTCATGATCTTTGGCCGGGTGTGGCGCCGTCCAATCTCGGGATTTTGGGGTGGAGCCCTCTTTGTGAGCGGAGCCGTTGGTGGTAGCACGGCCACCGGCAGTGATCCGGCCGCCGGTGCATGGCCTGCACCGCTGCCACTACAAACTCCTTCCCCTTTCTTCGCACGCGAGGATGGGCGGCCTGGGCGGTGGGCGCCGCGCTGAGGTGCCCGACGCGTCCCAATCAGCAGCCCGGCTCGGGCCCGACCACCCCGCGGGGTGGCTTGTGGTACCTGCTCGGGCGCCCACCCGCCGACCGCCGACCCCTATTTTCCAGTCGGCGCAGACGTCCTCGGTGCATCCTTGGAGAAGCGGTGCCACAGGGGAGGCGCTGGCAGCAAGATCCTGGAGTAGATATCCTGCTAGTCCGTGGGGGGGTGGGAGAGGGGACCAACGAGTGCTCTCGTGATCGATGGGGGGATGGTGCGGCCGAAGCGGCCGCGGGATGTGCTCATGGCGCACGGGCAGACACGTGCGCAGGCGTGGCGGAGAGGCCCGGCCACGCGCGCCGCGACGACGGATTTCGTCCGCATGGCCTGGGTCCACGGCGTCTGCCGGGGATGGGGGGAGCGCGTGCCCGCGTGGGCAGAGTACTGGGTTTTTTGCAGACACGGGTGGAGTGGCGAACGCTACATAGGGCGGCCGAGAGCAATGCAAGCAGATCGACGCGGCCATGTCCGCACACACACGCGGATCTTCAACATCCCACCACCCCACCGCACCGACACGCTGCTTCGTCTCTCCCAAACCCCCCCCTGACCTCGCCGACGACCACCACACCCCCGTCACGATGCCGAACAACAACGCCCAGCACATCAAGAGTGGAATGAAGATGACGAGCTCCAGCTCTGGGGGTGTCGCAAGCAGCGGCGGCACCGGCATGGCCGGCGCCATGTCCGCCTCCATGAGCGCCAGCAAGTCGGTCTCAGGCGGCTCGGCCAAACAGATGTCGTCCAGCAGCGCCAAGCAGTCATCGGCGAGCAGCTCCAAGCAGACCATGTCTGCCCACAAGCACTCCTCCTCTATGAGCGGCTCCAAGACGACGACGACGACCGTCAAGATGACGACGACGGGCACGGAGGGGATGGACACGGACCTGGACGCGCTCGAGGCGATTGCCGAGCGGGAGAAGTCGGCCATCCTCCGTCTCACTGAGGCGCTCAAGCTCAAGCTGGCCCACCTGTCCACGGAGCTGACACAGGTGACGACCGTCAATGAGAAGCTGCACATTGAAAACCGGGACTTGTACGTGGAGCTGCAGCGTGCCGACGCCATGGCGTCCGAGTTGGAGACGACCAAGCAGGCGGTCGCCGGCACCCAGTACCAGTTGACCGCCGTGCAGAAGGAGTACAAGGCCAACGCGGCAAAGGTCGTGGAACTCGAGTCGGCCAAGGCTTCGGTTGAGGCGGACCTGGAGGCGATCCACCGTGGCGACGAGGAGCGCATCGAGACGCTCGTCGAGCGCACCGAGACGCTCGAGGCCGAAGTACGGCAGATCGCCACGACCATCGAATCGCGGGAGTCGTCCATCTCGTCGCTCGAGGCCACGTCCAAGGAGCTCATCGCAGAGTGGAACACGCTCTCCACGTCCACGACGACGCTCGAGACCAAGCGCGACGCGGCGACGGCGGAGAATGAGAAGCTCCGCATCCGCGTCGCGGACGTCATCGCCGCCAGGAAGACGCTCAAGGAGCGACTGGCGGACAACAGTGCGGAGCTGGACAAGCTCGTTGCCATCCGCAAGGACCTGGAGTTCAAGGTCTCCCAAGCGGGCCTCACCAAGCAAGGCTTGGAGGGCACCGCCGGGGAGCTCCGCGCCCAAAAGACGGCGCTCGCGCTCGCCAAGTCGGAGCTGACGGCCCGCCTCAAACGGGAGGAGGCGGCCAACCAGGAGGTGTCGGGGTCCCTCGACAAGACCAAAGAACAGCTGTCAACGGTCACCACGTCGATTGACAAGACCAAGAGCCGCCACGCCACCGTGGTGCACGAGCGCGATGAGGCGCTGGCGGCGCTCGCGGAGGACAAGGCGCGCATGCAGAGGGTCCTCGAAGAAATCCAAACGGAGCTGGTCTCCGTGTCGACGCAGCACACGTCGACGCTCGAAGGGGAGCGCGCCAAGGCGGCGTCCCTCGCGCAGAGCCTCGCGTCGGACATGGAGGGCGACACGGGCGGCGACGTGCGTGGCGTCGTGACGGCGGTGCGCGCCGACATGCAGTCGGCCGTCGAGGGGCAGGTGCACGCCCTCGAGGCGCAGCGGGAGAAGGCGGCGGCGCTGGTTGCGTCGCTTGGAGCGGACATGGAGTCCTTCAAGGAGAGCTCCCGGTCGGCCGTGGCCGTGACGACCATGGAGACGAGCCTCCGCTCGGCGGCTGCCGCCAAGACCGCTGCCCTCAAGGCCGAGTATGAGATGGCCTTGCAGCTCGTCAAGGAGCTCGAAGCCGAAGCGGTCAAGACCCAAAAGGCCAACAAGATCGTCATGCAAAAGGTGACGACAACGATGCGCTCGTCGTCGTCTTCCAAGTCTTCGTCAAGCCGCTCGGGGCTCTCGCGAGTGGCAGCGTCGTCTTAGAGCGGCGGCGTCCAGCCGTGGGGGGGCGCCGACTGGCAGCCGGTGTACATTGAGCGGAAGCGCCACCTATCGCACGCGTAGTTCTGGTACCACGTGGGTGTGTGCTGTATAGTTGTGTAGAAGGGACGAGAAGCGCGAGATTCTTTGCAGTCGTCTTGTGTTCCAGTGCGTCAGGGGCAGCGCCCCTGCACATTCGAGAAAACAGACACAGTGCAAAGGCGCACCCGTCGACGCCATTGTCCAACGCTCTGCACATTGAGCGCTCTCCCCTCCTACGCGGCCCCGTCACTGCGGCAACACGAAAAAAAAAGCCGACGTGGACGCATCTCAGTCCCGTCCCCACAGCCGCGTTTCTCCTTGGCGGCGATCAACCCACCCAGTGCCCCACGCCGGTTCGTGCGGCACCCACCGCACGGCGGGAACGCAGCACAGGCGGTCCGCCCCCCGCGCCGCCCCCCCCCTTCCATGGAGGCGCGGCCGACGCGACGTGCTGCGGCGCCTGTTGCCCCCGCCGGCCGCTCCACTGACGGGGCCAATGGACCTGCTGCTAGCACTACGGCGGGCGCGCGGGCGGTGGACCGCGCACCTGCAGGCATGGGCGCACCCTCGGTGTGCCCGGTGGAGCAGTGCGGCGTCACGCTGCCCTCCGCAATCGGCGACGCCCCCGGCCTCAAGCACCTTCGCCGCGCGCACGTTATTGCGGACGTGCCCGCGGTGACAATTGCAGACCTCGGCCTGGCGGGGTGTGCGTGGTGTGCCGCCCCCTTCCCCACCGCACGCCCGCGGACTGGCCGCTCGCCGCTAGGGGCGCATGAAGCGGCTTGCCGCGCCAACCCGCGGTGGAGTCTGCGTCCCGCCGCCCCCCGTGACGCAGCCGGCGGGCGCCCCGGTTCCCGCTCACCGGGTGAGGCGGGGGACGCTGACGCGCCAGCGCAAGACGAGACGCCTAATCTATTCGAGTCGGATCGGACGGCGTGGGAGCGAGCGCGCCGAGGCTTCTTGGCCGCCCTCCCCGCCACGGAGGATGGCTGGGCGCCCTTTGTCGCCTCGCCCGCCCGCACCCTCCCTTCCCCCCCCCCCGCTCTGCGCCGCGCTTGGAGGCTGCTGGGCGCCGACGCTCTCGAGTGGGCCCTTCGGGCTCCCGACCAGCCCCTCGCGTGGCTGTGGGTTCTCCTTCTTCCCACCCTCCTCCTACACCACCCGGCCCCGGCCGGAGCGGCGTCGGACGCGCCGCTGACATACGCGGCGCGCGCCACCGCTGTTTTTTCCGGCGATTTTGCCGCCGCCCTGGCGGACCGAGATGCGGGCGTGTGGCGGTCGACTCCCCGGCGCGCCGGGACAGGCACCCGCCCCCGCGACCAGGGCAGCGGCGCCCCAGGAACGCCCGCACGGGTGACCGCGGCGCAGCGGCGCGCACTGCGCCTTGTTCGAGCCGGCCGGCTGAGCGCGGCGGCGCGCGCGCTGACAGCCGCCCCAGTAGCCCCCCGCACCCCGGCGGTGTGGGACAAGGCCCGCAGCCTTTTCCCCCCCGCCCGGCCGGGCCTCGCTTCCCGCGCGTCTGTCGAGGGGGAGTTCCCCGCCGAGCTGGAGGCGGCGGCAACCTTCGGGCGCGCCTCTGGCGTGCCAAGAGTGCTCCCCCGCGAGGCCGTCGCCGACGCCATCCTTCGCGCGCCGCGCGGCTCTGCCCCCGGTCCCTCGGGCCTCCGCATGGAGCATCTGCGGGCCCTGGGGGACGCGGGGCAGGCTGCGCTTGCTGGCGTCGTCCGTCTGCTGGCCGGCGAGGAGGCGGAGCGGCGGATACCTCCTTTGGCGGCCCATGCGCTGGCGGGGGCGGACTTGTTGCTGCTCTGCAAGCCGGGGGGGCTGGACGTGGACGGTCTCCCACGTCTGCGCCCCATCGGGATGCCCGAGGTGCTACGAAAATTGGCGGCTGCTTCCCTCGCCGGCACTGTGCGCGCCGCGGCGGCGCGGTTACTAGCGCCGCTACAGATGGGGGTGGGGGTGTCAAACCCGTGCGAGCGGGTGATCCACGAGGTCACCGCCGAGCTCGTGCACCACCCGCTTGCCGCCCTGTTGCAGCTTGACTTTAGGAACGCCTTCAACCTCGTGTCCCGCGCGGCGGCTGTGGCGTACTTAACGCGCGCCTTCCCCCTGTTGCGGCACTACCTCTCGTCGGTCTACTTGGGGAGCTCCCCGCCGCGCGTGTACGGCTGGGCGGACGGCGACTCGGCGCCGGGCGCCGCGGGCGGCCTGGTCGCGCGGCGTTGGCTTGCGGTCGAGCGGGGCGTCCAGCAGGGCGACCCGCTCGGCCCGCTTCTCCACGCCGCAGCGATGCATCTCGCCGTGCTGCGCCTGGCTGCCGCCCACCCTACGGCGGTCGTGCGAGCCGTACACGACGACGTCGTCGTCGTTGCCGCGCTCGCGGATCTGCCGGCGGTGCTGACGACCGCGGCTGCGGCGGGCGCGGCGGTGGACGCCGAGCTCGCCCCCGCAAAGTGCGCGGGCTGGTCCCCCACCGGCGCGCCCGCCCCCTCCGGTTGGCTGGCCCGGTGGAACGCCGAGGGTGTTCGGCAGTTTTCCATCCCCCTCGGGACGGATAACTTCGTCGCGGCGGCGGTCGACTCGTTGGCGGCCGACCACGGCCGTCTGACGGCGGCCATTGTGGACCTCCCTCGCACCGACCTCCAGTCACAGCTCTTGCTTCTCCGCCTGTGCGCGGGCCCGCAGCCGAACTATTGGCTGCGGGCCCTTCCGCTTGTGTGGGGCGCTCGGCTGGCGGCCTCGGTCGACCGCGCTGCCCAAGGCGCCCTGCGGCGCCTCCTCACGGACGCCCGCGACCCCCCGGCGGCGGTGGACGCCCTTCTCGACCGCGCGACGCTGCCGCTGTCGCACGGCGGCCTGGGCATTGGGGGTCGAACGGCGGTCGTCCCCGCCGCGGCGTTGGCATCCCGCATCGATGCGCTGCGCGCGGGGCGCCTCTACTCGCCTGTGCTTGCGGCGGTTGCGGATTCCCTCGCCGCGCTCGACGGGGCCGACGCCACTGGCGGCGCCCCCGCGGCGCCGTCCCTGGACCGGCTGCGCCCTTCCGGCGGTCGCAGTCCGCCCCCCCCCGCCGCCCGACCACCTCCACGTCTTCCCGGGGCGGCTGCCTCCGTGCCAGGGACGGGGGCGTCGTCGGGGGCGGCTCACGGCGGCGCGGCGCTTCCTGTCTTCCCCGCCGCGCACCCCGCCGCTGCGGCGTCCCCGACGGCGGCGAGCGAGGTCGGTGCTTCTTTGACTTTTAGTCCGACCGCCGTCGTCAAACCGCGGGCGGCCGGCGTCGAGCGCGAGTTTCGCTCGCCTTCGTCCACTCCTCTTCCCCCCCTTAAAACCCCGCACCCTCTCCGCGCGCGGCGGCCGTCGCCCGGTCCCGCACCCCCTGCTGCCTCTGCTGAGCCTCGACCCGGCGATACCGGGGCCGCTGTCGCGCTCGTCCCCCCCTCCCCCCCCCCATCCCCAGTGCGACTGCCGGCGGGTGCTGCATCTCGGCGAGGCGGCGGGGACGCCGCCGCCCCCGCGTCGCCGTCCCGCCCCGTCGACACCCCCGCCGCCTTCCTAAGCCCGCCCGGCCGCCTCGCCGCGGCCACCGCCGCCCATCCTGCTGGCGCAGCCACGCCTCCGCCCTGGTTCTGTGGCGGGGCGTCAGCCACCGACGCGCTGCCGGCGGTGCCCGCCGAGGCGTTCGTGGTGCGGCTGGCGCCCGGGGCGGCTGCCGCCGCCGCCTCGGCTCGCCCCCCCCCCCCACCCAACCTCTCGGTCCGCGCCGGCGGCGCATTGCCGTGTGCGGTCCGAGGGGACATCGGTTTGGGCGGACGGGTGGCGGCGGTCAGCGCTGTGGCGCCGGCGGGGCCTGCACGAGCGACGGCGTCGGGGGCGGCGGCTCGCGCGGCCGCTGGCGCAGCCGCCGCAGCAGTCGGTGGCGTGGCCGCGCTGCCGGCGCCCGCATGTACAGCGGCACAATCGCCGCACGTTGTGGCGGGCCCGGCGCGGCCGCCAGACGACGCCGTGCGTGGCGACACCGCGGCGCCCGGCGTGGGCGGCTCAGCGCCGCTTTCCCCCCCCCCCCCCCCCCCCCCCCCCCCCCCCCCCCCCCCCCCCCCCCCCCCCCC
>ENA-ORXR01004069-ORXR01004069.1-marine-metagenome-genome-assembly--contig:-NODE-4069-length-12510-cov-54.934127_pt1 | contig 12510 bp, 4 predicted proteins | sample MGYA00237866_ERZ511479 | MGnify/ENA metagenome assembly ERZ511479 | reverse complement strand
CCCGATGACCTTTTCCCCGACCTCGCTATCCTTCCCAATCCAAATACAGGCACATTTCAAGTTGAAGGCATCCCACGTGGAAATTATAATTTACTCAATACAAAAGGACAAATCATTCAAAGTGGACAACTGGAAAACGGTACTTTGATTGATATTTCAGCAGCAGCGCAAGGCGTTTATTTTATTCAAATGATGATAGATGAACAGATGGTGACGCGGCGAGTGGTGAAGTTGTAATTTGATAAATTTTTTTTTCTTAAAAAACAAATAAGCAGACAGTTTTAGGCTGTCTGCTCTTGATTATTTCACCTTTTTAAAATGCAACACTATGAGACTTTTTTTTACTTTTTTATGTGTGATTTTGAGCATTGTGTATTCGATTGGGCAAAGTTGTCTGCCAAATGGAATTACTCTCAATACACAAGAAGCAATTGATAATTTCGCAGCGAATTATCCGGGATGTACGGAGATTCTTGGTACTGTCTTGATTGGAACAAATAGTGCCTATGTCGGTGATGTTGTGCTTGATAATCTGAGTGGATTGAGTCAGATTAGCTCTATTGGCGGTGATTTGCGTATAAGATATACAAGTGGATTGAGTGATTTATCAGGGTTAGATAATTTGACAACAGTGGGTGATGATTTAGGAATTTTGAGCAACTCCGACCTATTAGGTTTACAAGGTTTAGAAAACTTATTTTATGTCAATGATAATCTTACAATTAGTCAAAATGATGCCTTGAAAGATTTTTCAGGATTGAATGGGCTTGAAACTATGGGAGGAAGTATTTCTATTTTCGACAACTCTGACTTGACCAATCTAGAGGGTTTTAATAGTCTTGATTCCTTAGGCGGTATAATAGATATTAAAAGCAATCAGTCACTCTATGAAATTGAAGGTTTTAATAATGTCATCCAATTAGATAGTATTATAATTGATAGAAATAACAACCTTACAAATATTTCAGGATTCAATAATATGGAGAGAGGTAGTATAGAGATTATAGAGAATGATAATCTTTCGGGTTTTTCAATTCTAAATAATATCACTGAATTGGATGGAAGTATTATTATTTCTCGTAATAGTCAATTAGCGACACTTAATAATACTTTTAACAACCTTACGTCTATCACAGATGGTTTGTCTCTTCAATACAATGTGGCTTTGACTGATATTAGCTTGCCTGTCAATCTGACTTCTGTGGGAAAACTCACGATTAAAGGAGGAAATTTTGAAGACATGAGTGATTTTAGCAACTTGACCGAAATCGAAGAAATTTACATCTCCGTTTATGATAATTTTGTAAACCTTGATGGCTTGCAAAATATAGATACACTGAGTACACTCGAAATTGATTATTGCGCCGATTTGGTTAATTTGGAAGGGTTAAATAACCTTCACCATGTCAGAGAACGGCTAAAGATTAGAAGCGTAGAAAACTTGACGGATATTTCAGCACTCGGTAATTTGAGCTATGTAGGCGATGCGTTTTTATTGAAAGTGACTGACCAACTTACTACTCTAGAGGGCTTAGAAAACCTTGAGGAAGTAGGCGGATCGATACTAATCACCAATCACGAGGCTTTGACCAATTTGGGAGGATTGAGTGGACTGACCACTGTTGGAGGCTACTTTTTGCTTGACCAGAACAATTCTATAACCAATTTTATCGGGTTGGATGCTTTGAGAGTCATTAGGGGAGCATTGCGAATCGAAGTCAATCCTTTAGTCAGTGACCTCTTGGGTTTGGCAGATGTTGATTCTATTGGCGGTTTGCGGATTGAGCGCAACAACATCATGACAAGTTTTGATGGTATGGACGCAGTATTGAATGGTTATATTTTTATTGAGAATAATCCTTCTTTGACTAATATGAATGGTATGGAAAATCTCAATATCGGTCAGGTGAGTAAAATGCGGATTAGTGGCAATGATGTATTGAATAACTTGGAAGGACTGGAGCAAATTACAAGCGTAACAGAAGATATTGAGATAAAGTGGAATCCTGCTTTGAGTAGTTTGACCGGATTGAATAATTTGGGCTATACCTCGGATATTACAATAACAAATAATGATGCCCTCAATAATATGAATGGTCTTGATAACCTGGACTCTATTTGGCTTAATTTGACGGTAGAAGAAAATCTCAATCTCAATGATTTCTCCGGTTTGGAAGACTTGAATTTTGTGAGACGTCTGATAATCAATGACAACGCTTCACTGACGAGTCTTACCGGACTTGAGAATGTTAATCCGAACGATATTATTAATTGTGAAATCACGAATAACGATGGTCTTTACGATTGCAGCATCGAACCTATTTGCAATTATATCATAGGTGCGGTGAACAATTTCTCTATCTCCAATAATGCCTCTGGCTGCAATGAACCAACTCAAATATTATATACCTGTTCCGGTCTTGCCAGAATATTGAGTCGAACCTTCTACGATGCCAACCAAAACAAAATACAAGACGGTCAAGAACCTTACTACACCGATGCTTCTTTACTTATCGAGCCACAAAATACTTATTTTTCACCTAATGGTGACTATGTATTTTGGTTAGATCCCGGAAACTATATAGTTACCTACAATCAAGCCGCTAATCCTGACTGGCAATTGACCACCGACTCTATGAGTTACTTTGTACAACTGGCTGATAATCAAAGTGAGTCAATCGTTTTTGGTGTTTATCCTACACAAGAAATCTCCGAAGTAAAAACCTTTATTACATCGCCCCCGGCAAGGTGCAATACGCCCGTTACCTTTGACCTCACAGCCAAAAATGTAGGTACAACCGTAGCAAGTGGTATCATGTGGATGCAATTTGATGATGATGTCACTTCTATTATGCCGGAAAATACGCCTGATACAATTATCACAGATTCGGGCTTCTATGGTTGGCATTTTACCGATTTATATCCTTCTCAGTCCATTACGCAGCATGTTACACTTGGTATTCCCGGTCCACCGGATTTTCCCGTAGGCGATTTTTTACACTTCGTTGCTTTTACCGATTATAATGATGTAAATGGAGCACATACCTCCGAAGCATTCAGGTACGAAACAGAAGTTCGCTGCTCTTTTGACCCGAATGATAAACTTGTGAGTCCAACCAGATTTCACAATGAAGTTTTACTTGATGAAGACCTTATTTACACCGTCCGTTTCCAAAATACGGGTAATGATGTCGCTTACGATGTGAGAATACTCGACACATTAGATACAAATTTGGATTGGTCAACATTTCGGGTTTTGGGTAGTAGTCATAATGAGGTCTTGAATACAAGTTTGGATAATGAAGGTATCATCACTTTTGATTTTCAAAACATCTTTCTACCAGATTCTACTGCTAATTTGGAAGGTAGCAATGGACATGTCACGTACATGATACGCGCACTCGAAGGCATTGATGAAAACACGGTTATCCGCAATTCGGCAGGGATTTATTTTGACCAAAATCCGCCCATACTTACCAATACGACAGAGAGTGTGATGGTCAGTATGTTGACGACGGCGACGACTACGCCCGACGACCTTTTCCCCGACCTCGCCATTCTTCCCAATCCAAATACAGGCACATTTCAAGTCGAAGGAATCCCACGTGGCACGTATCATTTGCTCAATACAAAGGGGCAACTCATTCAAAGCGGCAAGCTGGAAAGCGGTACTTTGATTGATATTTCAGCAGCAGCGCAAGGTGTTTATTTTATTCAAATGATGGTGGATGAGCAGATGGTGACGCGGCGAATCATTAAATTATAAAAAACAAATTATTTCACCTTTTTAAAATAGAATACCATGAGACTACTTTTTACTTTTTTGTTTGCGCTTTTGAGTGTTGTTTATTCATTCGGGCAGAGTTGTTTGCCAGATGGGATTAGCCTTAATTCACAAGAAGAAGTCGATAATTTTGCCGCAAATTATCCGAATTGCACAGAAATACTCGGCAATTTGATTGTAGGCGATACCGGTTATTCTTCCAGTGATATTGTCAATTTGAATGGCTTGAGTCAAATTGAAAAAGTCGGTGGTGTATTGTCTCTGTGGCGAAATGACGATTTGACTAATTTACAAGGTCTAACCAATCTGAATTCAGTCGGAGAATGGCTTTCAGTTTTTAGGTGTCATTCTTTATTCGACCTCACGGGGTTAGAGAATTTGACCAAGGTGGGGGATGTGTATATATCTAACAATGAGAAACTTATGAATTTAAGTGGACTTCAGGGAGTAGACACCATCAGAGGATATTTAGACATTAGTGAGTGTGAGGTGTTGAATAGTCTTACAGGTTTGGAGAATGTGCACTATATAGCCGGAAAAATAGATGTAAATAATACTGGTATTGCAAATTTTTTGCCGTTAAGTAACCTCAATTTTCTTGGAGATCGTCTAAATTTTAGCAATAATGGTTCGTTGCAAAGTTTGACCGGATTCGAGGGATTGGACACGCTTCACGGCGGTTTATTTTTATACGGAAATCATGTGCTAAATGATTTAACAGGATTGAATAATGTCGTCTCAATTGGCAATAATATACAAATTCACAATCATCTGAATTTACAAAGCCTTGATGGATTAAATAGTCTGCAAACGGCTTCAAATAACCTCTCCATTCAAGGAAATACCAACTTGGAAAGCTTAGGCAGCTTACAAAATTTAACTTCTTTGGAAGGATTGCAAATCAGGAATAATAGTGCCATTACCAGTCTTATGGGATTGGAGAATATGATGCCAGAGTCTTTTTTTAGCCTATCTATCGTCGGTAATGCAATGCTACAAGACATCACAGCACTTCAGGGTATCGAATACGTTCATCACAATGTTCAGATAGATAGCAATCCGCTTTTGACTAGCTTAGAAGGACTTAATAACATTGATACTATCGGAATTTTGTTGAATATAAGAAACAATCATACACTGGTAGATTTAGGTGGTTTGAGTGATTTGACCGATGTCGGTGGAGGTGTCAACATTCACAATAATAGTAGTTTAGTAAGTTTGAATGGTTTGGAGAGCTTAAATACCGTAGGCGAAAACTTCGTTGTAGATAATAATTTTGCTCTAACTAATTTCTCGGAAGCGACGATTAATCTAAGTGTGATAAACGGCTATTTCAAAGTAGTGAATAATTCAAACTTAGAGAACTTTAACGGACTGGAAAATCTCAGTGGAATTGTCGGAGATTTCTCGGTTGAAAATAACAACAAGTTGGAAAATTTCGTCGGTATAGGAAATTTGGCTACAGTTGGTGGAGTATTTCAGGTCAGAAATAATAATCAGTTAGCGAATTTTATAGGTTTGGATAACCTTACTACAGTTGCCGGAACTTTCAATGTTACAAACAACTCAAATTTAAATAACTTTGAAAATTTACCTTCTATAGGTTATGTCGGAGACTACAAGGTAGCTGAAAATATAAGTCTACAAAATCTTCATGGTATGAACAGTTTACATACCGTAAATGGTTCTATTGAAATTCGGAACAATCCGTCATTACAAAGTATCCAAACCCTCAATCAGGTAAATGATATTGGTAATGTAAGCATATACGATAATCCGAATTTAGTTTTTTGTGGAGTAGAGAGCCTTTGTGATTATATCGGTGGAGGTTATATTTTTGATAATACGACAAATTGTAATGAATCTATCAGTAGCTTGTGTTCAGAAGATTACGGTATCGTCCAAAATGTTACATTCTACGATGGTAATCAAAATGGAATACAGGATAATGATGAACTCATTATACAAGATATTCCTTTGATAATTACACCAAATAATCTCATTATCTCTACAGCAGAGAATAATTCATACGTACTCAATCCCGGTAGCTATTCAGTAAGTGTTGATTTAGGAACAGACTGGACACTGACAACGGATTCTACATCTTACTTTCTAAATGTCAACGACGGAGAATACCTAGCCGTGCATTTTGGGGTACATCCTAATAATTTTACTTCTGATGTGCAAACCACAACCATTTCACCGCCAACAGAATGTAATCAGTGGATTACGCTTGATGTGACTACAGAAAATATGGGTACAACCATCGCAAACGGTACAACATGGTTGCAAATAGACTCCACTATAACCAGCTATTATTTTATTGATGAACCGGACATCTCCAACGATTATGCAAGCTCTATAAACTATGGTTGGAATTTCGAGAATTTGCATCCTTCTCATTTGCTGACATGGAAAATAAAGGTACTCGTGCCTGACCAAGCAGACCTCGGAGCAGGAAACCTCATTAATTTCTCAACTTTCAGCGATTTTTCAGATTTAAATGGAGCATCCTCAACAAACATATTCGAGTATAATAGTGAGGTCGAATGTGTACCATCACAACCCTGCCTGCCCAATGGAATTATCTTCACTACACAAGAACAAATCAATAACTTTGCCACTGATTATCCCGGCTGTACAGAGATTTTGGGAGGACTTGGCATTGAGGAAGAGTCTCCGGGTGCTATTACGAATCTTGAAGGACTATCGCCCATTACAAGTATAAATGGTTGGTTGCGAATAGACGATAATGAAGCCTTGCCCAACTTATCCGGTCTAAATAACCTCACATCTGCCGGTTCGATTGATATGTACTCTAATTCCGCTCTGATGAATTTATATGGGTTAAATAATTTAACAACCATCACACAAGGACGGCTTTACTTAGCGGGCAATCACAATATTGTTGATGTACTTGATTTGGAAAATTTGGAGTCTATTTCGGGATCATTGCGACTAGATGGCAATACATCTTTAGCGTCTTTGGAAGGGCTTGAAAACCTTAATCACATCGGAGGATCACTAACTATTGCCTGGGTTAATAATTCCTTACAAAGCCTTGCTCCTCTTCGTAATGTTGAGGCATTTTACAGCAATATTGATATAACGGCAAATAATATCCTAAGTGAATGCGACATCCCTGCCTTGTGTACAAAACTTGCCAATGACGATGGCTCAACAATTTATATTGGAGGAAACACTTCCGGCTGTAGTTCCGAATTTGAAATATTAGCCGATTGTGCTGATTTAGGTAAAATCTTAAACACTGTATTCTACGACATTAATCAGAATAAAATACAAGATAATGATGAACCAAACTATACAGATGCCAGAATTCATATATTACCCAATGATGTGGATTATTTAAGCAACAGAGTTATTTATCTACAATCTGGAGATTACTCCATGACATACATTGAAGCGGATAATCCTGATTGGGAATTGACCACCGATTCTATTTCTTACAACTTTTCACTTGAAGAAGCTGAATATAATAACGCTTTTTGGGGTATCTACCCAACAACCCAAACATCTTATATTCAACCCTTTATCACTTCGTCTTTTGTCAGGTGCCATTCATTATCAACATTTTACATCAATGCCAAAAACACAGGCACAACAACCGCCGACGGTACATTATGGTTTCAATTAGATGAAACTATTGCTGATTTTTCCTTCATTACACAGCCTGATACAAGTGTCGTAGCAGAGCGTTTGTATGGTTGGTATTTCGATGATTTATATCCCTCACAAACATTTGAACAGGAAGTACAAATGACTATTCCCGGACCACCAGATTTTGAAGTTGGTGGCTTTCTCAATTTCGCATCTCCTGTTTATTTTAATGATGTGAACGGTGAACATTTTGTAGAGGCATTTACATACAACCCTGAAGTCCGCTGCTCCTACGACCCCAATGACAAACTCGTCAACCCTAGCCGACCTTACGATGAAGTTTTGTTTGGCGAGGACTTTATTTACACCATTCGCTTTCAAAATACGGGGAATGACGTTGCTTATGACGTAAAAATACTCGACACATTGGATACGAATTTGGATTGGGAAACATTCCGAGTATTGGGTAGCAGTCATAGCGAGGTGTTGAATACGAGTTTGGATAACGAAGGTATTATTACCTTCGATTTTCAGAATATCTTTCTACCGGATTCTACGGCTAATTTGGAAGGTAGCAACGGCTACGTCACGTATATGATGAGCGCATTGGATGGACTTGCAGAAAGTACCGTCATTCGCAACTCGGCAGGGATTTATTTTGACCAAAACCCGCCCATACTTACCAATACGACAGAGAGTGTGATGGTCAGTATGTTGACGACGGCGACGACTACGCCCGATGACCTTTTCCCCGACCTCGCTATCCTTCCCAATCCAAATACAGGCACATTTCAAGTTGAAGGCATCCCACGCGGCACGTATCATTTGCTCAATACAAAAGGGCAACTCATTCAAAGTGGCAAGCTGGAAAGCGGTACTTTGATTGATATTTCAGCGGCAGCACGAGGCGTTTATTTTATTCAAATGATGGTGGATGAACAAATAGTGACGCGGCGTGTCGTGAAGTTATAACGTAACATAGACATTCCTGTCTGTACTGTATAAAACACGGACAGAAATGTCCGTATTATATTTTTCCGAAAAATAAAAACAGCAAATACTAAAACTATCTGCTGTTTTTATTTTGCCCAAAGCGATAATTTTTTCATTATCTTTGTAACGTAGAACGACTTGCAAAATCGTTTTACGTAAAAACAATCGCACATGAATAAATTACACCTAATAATCATTCTCATACTACTTGCTTGCGCTGCTTGTAAGTCAAAAAAAAATAAAATAGATATGGATGCACCCAAAGCGAAGATGGTCGAATACCGCGACACCACGCACGGAGATGTACGGGTTGACCAATACTACTGGTTGCGAGAAAAGGAAAATTCGGAGGTCATCGACTACCTCAAAGCAGAAAATACCTACACTAAAGAGTTGACCAAACATACCGAAAAACTACGCGAAGAACTATATGAAGAAATGGTCGCACGCATACAAGAAACCGACCTTTCTGTACCCGTCAAAGATGGCGATTACTACTATTATACCCGTACCGAAGAAGGGAAAAATTATCGAATTTACTGCCGTAAAAAAGGCAATTTGGATGCTACGGAAGAGGTTTTGCTGGATGGCAACCAACTCGCCGAAGGCAAAGAATATTTTTCGCTACGGAGTTTTGAAGTGAGTGATGACCACAAATTGTTGGCTTATGCGATGGACGACGACGGCTCTGAGCAGTACGATATTTATGTCAAAAACCTCGAAACGGGCAAGATGCTCAATGACCAAATCAAAACCACCGGCGGCACTGTCATTTGGGCAAATGATAACGAGACTTTCTTTTATACGAAACTCGACCCGGCGCGTCGTCCCTACCAACTCCACCGCCACAAACTCGGTACGACGAAAGATGAAATGGTCTTTGAGGAAAAAGACGAATCCTTCTTTTTGGGAGCTACCAAGACGAAAAGCAAGCAGTATATTTTTATTAGTCTAGGTAGTCAAGTGACCAACGAATATCGTTATTTGGATGCCAATAATCCGACTGGAAAATTCAAAGTATTTGCAGAACGCCAACAAAATGAAGAGTATAGCGTGACGCATCACGGCGATGATTTTTATATCACGACCAATGATAATGCCCTTAATTTTAAAGTGATGAAAACCTCCGTTGGGCAGACAGATAGAAAGTATTGGAAGGAATTTATTCCGCATAGCGAAAAGGTATTAATTAGCAGTGTCGAAGCCTTTAAAAACCACTTGGTTGTGTACGGACGCGAGGGCGGTTTTAAGAATATCTCGATTATCAATTTGGAAAATAATAAAAAACACGAAGTCCAATTTCCCGAACCCGTCTACACTTATCGCAACAGCGAAAACCCTGATTTTAATACCAATTTGGTGCGCTTCACTTACACCTCGCCTATCACGCCAAACACTGTGTATGATTACGATATGAATAGTAAAAAATTCATATTGAAGAAAGAATACGAAGTACTCGGCGGCTACGATAAAAGCAATTATATCACCGAACGTACCTTTGCTACTGCGAAGGATGGTACGAAAGTTCCGATTTCGATAGCTTATAAAAAAGGCTTGAAAAAGAACGGCAAAAACCCTTGTTATCTGCAAGGTTACGGCTCGTATGGATACAGTTATGATCCGGCGTTTGCCTCTACGCGCATCAGTTTGATGGATAGGGGTTTTGTGTATGCACTCGCGCATATACGCGGCGGCAGCGAAATGGGCAGACAGTGGTACGAAGACGGTAAATACCTCAAAAAGAAGAATACATTTACCGATTTTATCGCTTGTGCCGAACACGTTATTTCCGAAAAATATACGACAAAAGAACGCCTTGCCATACAAGGTGGCAGCGCAGGCGGTTTGCTCATGGGTGCGGTTACGAATATGCGCCCCGACTTATTTGCGGCGGTAGTTGCTGATGTGCCATTTGTGGATGTGATTAATACGATGATGGACGAAACGATACCCCTTACCGTCATCGAATACGAAGAATGGGGCAATCCAAACAACAAAGAATATTACGATTATATGAAATCCTACTCGCCCTACGATAATGTCGAGGTAAAAAACTATCCGCACATGCTCGTCACCGCCGGACTCAACGATCCGCGTGTGCAATATTGGGAGCCAGCCAAATGGACGGCAAAACTCCGCGAAATGAAAACCAACGATAATACTTTGATATTAAAAACGAATATGGACGCAGGACACGGCGGCGCATCAGGACGATATGAACGATTAAAAGAAATTGCTTTCGATTATGCTTTTGTGATAGATAAAGTTGGTGAAAATATTAAAAATTGAATGGAATTGACATAAGTTCTCAATGAATGAATTTTGAATGAAAGAATGAATGAATCAAGAAGTTTTAATCTTGTGATTTTTAGATAAAATTTACTAATTTTAGTGAAAATGATTCATTCATTCATCCCGATAATTATAGGGACACTCACTCATTCATTGAGAATTTACGAATTGACCATTAATTGGGCAGCACCGTTAGGTGCAAAATATTGGTAGCTTTTTATGTGAAAAAATCGTACAAAGTGCCTTTAGGTACTCAATATTGTGAACCTAAAGGCTCACCGACATAGATTTTTATTAGATTGTTACCAATATTCGACCTCTAACGAGGTCATTGAGGATTTTGCCCAATTAATGGTCAATTCCGAAATTAAATTCGCACAAAATATTCTAATTTATTAGTTATCAAATAATTAGACTTAATTTAAATAAATATATCTAATAGTTCTTAATTTAACTCTACACTTAAAATATTTTTTTATTTAAAAATAGTTTTCAGTTTAAATTCACAAAAAATATATACATTTTAACAAGTAAAACTTATTAAGACAAGCACTTTTTGCAAAAAAAATATTTAAATTGAATGTCACAAATACAAAAAAAATAAAATGTACAGTAAATAAAAAATGTGCTTATTGAGATTAATCAATTACACAATTACAATTTTTACAACAATCCAACATTAAAGGCTTTTAGAATTGTAACGGCAATTCAATACAAAGTCCTTAACTCAAATAGAGGTTTACGGTATCATATCGTAAACCTCTTTTTATTTTCATACAAAAACAACTCTCTTGCGTCCCCTTCATCCACGATTCTAAAACGTAAACTACCCTGCGGCGGTATCTGCGCCAAACGTCCCAAATCTACCTCAATCACCTTCCCGATACGCGGATAACCGCCTGTTGTCTGCCCATCGTACATGAGTACAATTGGTTGCCCATTTGACGGCAGCTGCATCGTACCAGGCAAAGTCGCCGACGAAACCATCGAAAAACCTTCCTTCATTTCCATTTTTTCGCCCACCAAACGAATACCCATTCGATTGCTATCTCGGTGTATTTCGTAAGATAATTTTTCAAATGATTGCTGCGAAGCAGCCGACAACATTTCCCATTCCGGTCCGCGTACTATTCTTATTATATTTTTTTCTGTAGAAAAATGAGGTCGCAAATATTCGGGAAGTACACGATTCGGATTTTTCGGATGCTCACTTTCCCACCCTATCGAATCGCCTGCTATCAATGCCCGTCCTTTAAAACCACCAAATTGACTCGCCGTATAAGTCGAAAAACTCCCCATAAATACTTCAATATCAGGCCTCCCTTGCAGGGCTATGTATGTCCGCGTACCCGCACTGACGTAGCCGAGTGTCAGCACATCGCCGGGTTTTACTTCATGGCTGCGGTACATTTCGCATGGTTCGCCGTTCAGTCTTGCGTTCATATCTGCGCCTGTGAGTGCGATGATTTTTCTTTTATCAAAACGAAAAATCCCACCCCAAAAACTACATTCCAATACAGGCGCATCCTGCGAATTATCGACCAACCAATTCGCTTGCTTTCGCGCTCGTGCATCCATCGCACCCGATTGCGGAATACCCAAATTTCGGTAGCCAAATCGTCCACCATCCTGTATTGTCGTCAATAAGCCGCCTTTGATAATTTGCATTTTTCTTGATACTTTGAGTGATTATTTCTTACTTTTGACGTCAAATTAAGGTTAGTGAAAGAAATTAAATAAGATGTGCCATTATGCTTGTTCTTTTCCCTTCTAAAAAACACAAAAAATAGTTCCGTAGCTATGGCTATGCAACGATTTTTTGA
>ENA-ORXR01004067-ORXR01004067.1-marine-metagenome-genome-assembly--contig:-NODE-4067-length-12513-cov-17.737134_pt1 | contig 12513 bp, 10 predicted proteins | sample MGYA00237866_ERZ511479 | MGnify/ENA metagenome assembly ERZ511479 | reverse complement strand
ACATTTTTCCTTGAAAAAAGGCTAAACTTTAACACTTATTACGATTTTTTAGACGCATTTGCTCAATGTGGGTTAACCTTGACAACTGTCGAGGATTCGTTTGAGGTCAGATAACGACATCAAAGTAGTCTCCTTGTGGAAGTCAGCAAATTGTTCAACAATGATTAAACGAAAGTTCAAAAGAACATTCTTGGTTAGAGCAACTTCTGCTCCTGTAACCAAAAGCAGATACATCAGCTAAAAAGTTGACGTATCTCAACCCGAATTATACATTAGAAACATCGTTATGAGCTGAAACCCCTTCAAAAATGGTGGTCCGACTTTCGGCACGTCCAGCAATTTTGATTCTCACCGTAACAATGGCTACGCTTGCGAGTCAAAATTACTGTGAAGCACCCATTTTTATTGGGTTTTCAACTCATAACAATATTCCTATTGCATAATTCGGGTTTGATGGAAAAAGGAGGCTGCCGATTGGTAGCCTTTTTTTATTTGATTGATAGATTCAGAATAACGAATAACAATGGATAATGTCCAGTAATTCCGAATCTTTGTTATTTTTGCGCTATGGCTAGAATTAAGAAGAAAAGATTTCGAACACCACAGGAAAAATATAGGGAACACAAACGAATTGGTAAGATCACCTTCGTTATTCTATCTATTGCCTTGTTCGTTTATATCATCATGAACCGTGTCCGAATCAAATGGTGGCTTGAGTCGTTCCTGTAAATCTGGCTTTGTTCACCAAGGATTACGCGGATTTTCGCAGATTTAAACCGCAGAAGAAGAATTTTCACAACACTAAGGCGCCAACCGCTCCAACTTCCACACACCACCCTCTTCAGTATACAGCAATCGGTCATGCAGTCTACTGGGCCGCCCCTGCCAAAATTCAACATGGCTCGGCTTCAACACAAACCCACCCCAGTGATCAGGACACGGCAACACGTCCGCATCTTTATACTGCTCCGTCAACCGTTCCGCCTCCTGCTCCAATACAGAGCGATCAGTAATCACAGCGCTTTGCAGAGAGACAGACGCACCAATCTGACTTTTCTTTGGGCGTGATTGGAAATACCGCTCGGAGTCCGCATGACTCATTTGGGTCAATGTGCCTTCAATTCGGACTTGCCGTTCCAGTGGTTCCCAGAAAAAACACAGGGCAGCATTCGGGTTTTGCGTCAACTCTTTTCCCTTTCTACTCTTGAAATTGGTATAGAAGACAAATCCGGCCTCACTCACGCCCTTCAACAATACCATCCTTACAGATGGCATACCGTTAGTCGTTGCCGTCGCCAGACTCATCGCATTTGGCTCGCGACTACCCATGACATCAACCGCTTCCTGAAACCAAACATTAAATTGATCAATCGGGTTAGTTGTCACCATTGAGCGATCCAGCTTGCGACTTGAATAGTTTTTCCGTAAATCTTCTAGGTTTTGTTTCATGTCTTAGACTTTAAGCTACCAATCATATCTTCTGGGCGCACCCATTCGTCAAATTCGTCTGCAGTCAGCAAGCCAAGCTCCACAGCGGCTTCCTTAAGCGTTTTGTCTTCCTTGTGTGCTTTCTTAGCAATCTTTCCAGCACTATCGTAGCCGATCTTAGTATTCAATGCCGTCACAAGCATCAAGGAGTTGTATAAATTCTCGTGAATCTTCTTTTTATTAGGCTCCAATCCTTTGATACAGTTCTCATTAAAGCTCACACATGCGTCTCCAATCAGTTGTGCAGAAATCAGGAAATTATAAATCATCATTGGTTTGAAGACATTGAGCTCAAAATGCCCATTCATGCCGCCAATATTAATCGCTACATCGTTACCTACCACTTGTGCCATTGCCATTGTCAAGGCTTCTGATTGTGTAGGGTTCACCTTGCCAGGCATAATCGAAGAACCAGGCTCATTTGCTGGAATCACCAACTCCCCAATGCCTGATCGTGGTCCTGACGCCAGCATTCGGATGTCATTCCCAATTTTCATTAGGGAACACGCTACTGTTTTCAAGGCACCGTGCGCTTCAACGATCGCATCATGTGCTGCCAGACCTTCAAACTTATTTTCTCCAGTGATAAAGGGCAACCCAGTAAGCGTAGCAATCTGTTTTGCTACTTTTTCCGAATAACCTTCTGGTGTATTGATACCCGTTCCTACTGCTGTTCCGCCTAGTGCCAATTCCGATAGATGTGGCAGCGTATGCTCTATAGCGCGAATTCCATGATCCAACTGCGATACATAGCCGCTCAGCTCTTGTCCTACCGTCAATGGCGTTGCATCCATAAAGTGAGTCCTTCCGATCTTCACGACGTCCATAAACGCTTCAGACTTTGCTTTAAACGTATCTCTCAACGCCTTGATGCCTGGTAGCGTGTTTTCCATCAGCATTTTATACGCTGCAATGTGCATGGCTGTTGGGAACGTATCGTTAGACGATTGTGATTTATTCACATCATCATTCGGGTGTATCGTTTTCTTTTCATCTGTCAATTGCCCACCATTCAGCACCTGGCACCGATTACTCACCACTTCATTGAAGTTCATGTTGCTCTGTGTCCCAGAACCTGTTTGCCATACTACTAGTGGAAATTGGTCGTCAAGCTTCCCTGCTATGATCTCGTCACATACCTTGGCGATGAGGTCTCGTTTCTCTGCAGGCAGTACGCCGCACTCGCAATTGGTGTAGGCGGCGGCTTTCTTCAGTATAGCAAACGCCCTAGTGATTTCAAGCGGCATCCGTTGTCCTCCAATCTTAAAGTTTTGGATAGAGCGCTGCGTCTGTGCCCCCCAATATTTATCGGCAGGCACATCTACGTACCCGATACTGTCTTTCTCTTTTCTGTATTCCATGGTGTTTGTTTTTTATTGACGCCACAAGATATTGCAAAATTTCTTTTAGGAAAGAAAGAATGTGCAAAATTTCTTTAGGCAAAAAAGCACTTTCTTTATTTCTTTTAGGAAAATACTTTTCATTTTAGAATTTTCTAGTAATGGGAGTTTTGAATGCACTCATGCTGCTGCTACCGCTTGCTCGGGGCTTGTTTTTATTACCGCTTTTGCAATATTTCTTTTAGGGAAGAAACCACTTTCTTAATTTCGTTTATTTTGATTGTTTCGTTTATTTCGATTATATTGCATTTAAAATTGATTTTAAATACTTAGAAAATGGAACATTTAGAGAATATAGCTAAACCTTCAAAAGAAGAACAGAAGGTAGCAATGGAGTCTTACAATGCTCTTGCAGAAGTTCTTGAAAAACTGAATATCGATAACCCTGAAATAGAAATTGAAGAAACGAGCGAAAAGATCAAAATCCCATTAAATACTTTAAAGCTGCTTGCCCAAATATTAAAAGTAACCAGTCAGGGGAAACCAATATCAATAGTCCCAATAGCGACTGAAATGACCACACAAGCAGCTGCTGATGTATTGGGGTGCTCTCGTCCCCACCTAGTAAAACTATTGGAGGAGGGAAAAATAGAGTATACTAAAATTGGCAAACACAGAAGAGTGAAATTTGAAGACGTGATGTCATTTAAAAAGGTTCGGAAAGCAAAGCAGCAGGAATTGTTGATCAAAATAATGAACGCAGACGAAGAATCCGGACTATATGATACATAGTATTCGATTTACTTGTGTTCTAGACACGAATATTATATTGCCAATTGAAATCCGTGATTTACTTTTTTGGTTTGCTCACGATGACTTATATACTCCAAAATGGAGTAAACACATCTTTGATGAATGGGAAGATGTAATGAGAAGAAAAGAGGTCAGCGACGCTGAAATAAAGAAACGAATTGGCTGGGCAAACAAAGCCTTTCCGGACGCGATGGTTCACAATTACGAAAATTTAATTAACGGCTTAACACTACCTGACCCCAAAGACTGTCATGTTTTAGCTGCAGCGATTAAAACAAATGCAAACATTATTGTCACCAACAATTTAAAAGATTTTCCAAAAGAATACCTTAATACATTCGGGTTGTCAGCAAAAAGTGCAGATGATTTCCTAACCGATACGATAGATTTGAATCCAGATGTAGCTGTTCTATCTTTTCGAAAATTGGTAATGAATAGAAAGAACCCAGACCTAGGTGAATACGAAGTACTAGATTGCTTTCGAAGAAACGGCTTGAACGATACTGCGAACTATCTTCATGCATTAATCTAATTGGGTTACAACAAATGGGTTTGCCTAAATAGTCCATACTTGGACATTTTTTAATCCAATCTCGCTCAAACACCATATGCTCCTCCAAGAACATTATTCACTATCTTGCATTTCCATATCCTGAACACCATGCCAAAGCAACAAAAAAAGAAAACAGTAAAACAGCAAAAAAAAGCACACAGAGCCGCCCGAAAAAAGAGTTGGTTCTTGCCAGATAATAAGACACCACTCCTAGTCATCATTGGCCTAGCGGTATTACTATACGCCAACACCCTAAGCAACGGCTATGCGGTAGACGATTCTGTGACCAACATCAACAATCAGTTCGTAGCAAAAGGGTTTGCAGGCATTGGAGACATCCTGACAAATGACACTTTTACAGGGAAAGCAGGCAAAAAACTGGTGATTGTAGCAGGCAGCCGCTACCGGCCATTGTCAGTAGTCACGTTTGCAATTGAAAAAGGGTTGTTTGGCTATAGTCCTACAGTCGGGCATTTAGTCAATTTACTGTTGTATGGGTTTACCGGATGTTTGATTTATTTGTTATTCAGTCGGCTGCTACAAAAACTAGAGCCGCCACGTTGGTATGTATCAGTTCCCTTCATTACAGCAGTATTATTCCTTTTGCATCCTGTGCATACAGAAGTCGTTGCCAACATCAAAGGCAGAGATGAGATATTAGCCTTAATCGGATCACTGCTCGCCTTGATGTATACGATCCGGTATCTGGAAACCAAGCAAGCCAAGTACTTAGCATTCACCGCGATTGCCTTCTTTCTGGGGTTACTGTCTAAGGAAAACACGATTACCTTTCTTGCAGTTATTCCATTGACAGTCTATGTGTTTACGTCGTATGACTTAAAGAAAAATTACAAGGCTTTTTTGCCAATCGCCATCACTACTGTGTTATATCTAGCCATCCGACAAGCGATTGTCGGTGGTGGGGGCGGTGATGCCATGACAGACAGCCTGATCAACAATCCGTTTTTAGGCGCTACTATCGCAGAGCAGTATGGTACCATCTGCTATACCTTTGGTGAGTATCTCCGCCTACTGTTTTTCCCACACCCGTTGACGTATGACTACTACCCCTATCACATTGGTTTGACGGGGTTTGGTGTGGTGTCAATCCTGTCCTTACTGGTTTATATTGGGTTGGGGGTGTTCGCATTGCTTAAGTTGCCCTCGAAAAGTGTTGTTGCGTATGGGATCCTGTTTTATATCATCACCTTTTCGATTGTGTCGAATGTATTTGTAGGTATTGGTGTGTTTATGGGGGAACGGTTCTTGTATTTCCCTAGCCTTGGATTCTGTTTGGTTATCGCTTGGCTACTCGTAGAGGGAATATCGAAAATTTCCGAATCAAAAGAAAAGCAAATTCCTTTAATTTTAGGCGCATTGGGGATCATTGGCGTATTATTTGCTGGAAAAACTATAGTAAGGAATTTTGATTGGAAAGACAATTTCACCCTTGTATCACAAGATATTAATGTATCAAAGAACAGTGCGAAATGTAATTTTGCACTAGGAGAATTATACTTAAAGCAAGGCATTGAGGAAAAAGACAAAACAATAAAAGCACAAAAACTGCAACTAGCACTCCCGCTACTAGAAAAAGCGGTGGAGGTCTATCCCGGATACAAGAGCGCTTACAGTAAACTAGCAGACACGCATTACTACCTGGGTGACAACAAAAAATCCATTGCTGCGAACATTAATCTCATACGCTTAGCTCCAAAAGAGGCCACTGTTCAGAATGTACTTGCTTTGCTCCAGCAAGAACGCGAACCTGCTTATCAGTTGTCGGTCTATGAGCAACTAGCTGATGCCATGCCACAAAGCTTCATCACTAATTTCAACTATGGTCGTACATTAATTGTAAATGGAGTGGATAAAACGAAAGGTAATCAGTTTATTCAAAAAGCCGCAAGAGTGAATGAACAAAACCCTAGTAACCCAAATTATGCTAGGAATAAACAGCAGTTAGCACCTTATTTGAAGCGGTAACTAAAAACTTTGGCATTCATTTTATTAAAGCATGAATGCTAAGTAAAACTCCAATTATTTAAGATAATCTTTATCATCCAACACATACTTTATTTGCGCTTATGCTTCCACCGCTTATGAGACCACAACCAATCACTAGGACAGTCCAAAATCATACGTTCTAAGCGCTGTGTATGTGCCTTCGAGATATCCAACGCCGTAAGCTCAGAAGGATCATCGATTAAAGGTTCGATTCGGAAGGTATAATGACCGCGTTTATTGCGAACAGCTGAAGCGTATAAAATAGGCAAATTGTACTTTTTAGCCAATAATCCTACGCCAGGTAATACTGCTGTTTCTGTATTAAGAAAGTCCACCCAATGTGCGCGATCAGGTACTCTAGGTGACTGATCACTAACAAATGCCCCGCAAAATGACGTCCCAGTATTGTCCTTAAAGTATTGCGTAACCGCCTTCATTGGCAGCAGATTAGCGCCAAAGCGGGAACGGTTCTTTTTGAAAAATGCATCAAAATAGGGATTACTCAATGGTTTGTAGATGATCACTACGTTCTGCTTTAATGTAATTGCAGATCGTAATACCGCCCATTCGAAGTTACATTGATGGGCCATCACTACAATAATGGGTTGTTTCTTCTCGTGCCAATAGTCTAACAATTCATGATTCTCAATCTTAACCCGCTCAAGGAGAACGTCTTTCGAAACTGTGGTCGACTTCACTGTTTCTACAATCGTATCAGATAAATTACGGTAAAAATCATGCTTGATCACAGCTCGCTCCGCGTTCGACTTTCCTGGGAATGCTTTCAATAGATTCTCATCAATAACAGTAGATCGGTATTTAAACACTTTTGACAATAAAAAGCGTATCCCATCAGAAAACAGGTGTAACACCGAGAAAGGAAGCAGTGACAAGGGATACAGTACTAGCAACCCTAATATGTAGGTAATCCGTTGAATATTAGATAGTTTTTTCTCCTGGCACAATCGTTATACCAATGCATTTATTGAGTTTCCTGAAGGTCATTCAAAGTAATTGATAAATTTCAAATTAACGAAAAAATCTTATTATTTTTAATAACCCAATTACGCTAGGAATAAACAGTCGCCAAAGCACTATTTAAATCAACAGCTAAATTATTGATTATAAACCCTTTGCCGAACAAAGCCAAGAGTAAACTCTAATTCAATTGATGTTTTAGTCTATTTTCTAGCATAACTGTTTTAAATAAACTGGATGAATTGATAAACAGGAAGTGTGCCAGACAACCCCAATCAAAAAAGAGATTAGAGATCTAAGCTAAATCAGCGAAATAGTGCTCTGTTTTGCGAAATACGTACACGCCAACCAACAATAACAATACAGCGCCCAGGCAACTGACACCAATTAGATCCCAGCGAATGGCAGTATCCATAAAAGCGTAACGGCTCATGTTGATGGCACCAGCGAGTGGATTTAAGGCAATTAAATACTGCGCCCACTCAGACTTGAATACGGAAGTGGAGTACATGATGGGATTAACAAAGAGCAAAAAGCGGATCATGTAAGGGATGATATATCGAAAATCGCGGTATTTGACATTGAGCGCAGCGAGTAGACAACCCGCACCAAATGTGGTAACAACAGTAATAAGCAAGCTGAATGGCAGGAAAATCAGTATACGTAGCCAATTGACAGGATGATCGAAGTAAAGTAAAAGGGCAAAATAGATCATCAATGCCATGCAAAAATCGAAGAGGGCGACCAAGACGGCAGACATGGGGATGATGATACGTGGGAAATAGATTTTTTTGATCATCTCGGCATTAGACACCATACTTTGTGAGGCATTGGTGAGCCCATTGGCGAAAATATCCCATAGGAGCAAACCAGAAAACACAAAAATGGGGTAAGGAATGCCATCTGATTCTACTTTGAGGGCATTGCCAAAGACGATGGTGAGTAGGACCATCATCATTAATGGCTGGAGGATGGCCCAGAGGAAACCTAGTAAAGTTTGCTTGTATTTGACTTTGATGTCGCGCCAGGTAAAAAAGTAGAATAGCTCGCGGTACTCCCATATTTCAGTGAGTCGCAGCGAAAATTTGCCTGGTGGAGCAATCAGATATTCTTGTGTGTTTTTTGCAGCCATGAGCACTGTTCAAGTGACCTATTGGTGTTCCCAAAGAGATTTTGGTGTAAGGTACAAAATTACTTTTCGATTAAGGAGGATTCCCATGCCCATGCTGAGCGCATAATGTCTTCTACATTCAATTTTGGAGCCCATTTCAGCTGTTTGGCTGCTTGCTTATAGTCGGAGTAAATGGATTCTACATCACCTGGGCGTCGATCACCAACTTCATAGTTAAGTGGGATGCCGGTGACTTTTTCGAAGGCGGTGATCATCTCAAATACAGTAACACCTTGGCCAATACCTAAGTTATAGATTTCGCAATTGGAAGCGTTTTCGCCTTTGCTGAGATACTCAAGGGCTTTGGTGTGTGCATTGGCGAGATCCATGACGTGGATGTAGTCGCGGATACAGCTGCCGTCTCTTGTGTTGTAATCACTGCCGTATACTGTAAAGGATTTGCGCTTGCCAGATGCGGTGTCCGTAATGACTGGCACAAGGTTGGCAACTGGCCCATAAGTGATTTCTCCGATTTTTGCTGAAGGGTGAGCACCTGCTGGATTGAAGTATCGCAATAGTACTGCACTTAGATTGGCGTGTGCCTGCATCACATCGGTGACAATCATTTCTCCCATCTGCTTGGTTCTTGCATAAGGGCATTCTGCTTCCTCAAAAGGGGTTGACTCTGTAACTGGGAGCTCCTTAGTGTTGCCATAGACGGAACACGATGATGAAAAAATGAAATGGGGTACGTTATACTCTTTTTGTAGTTGTAACACCGTAAGCAGGCTGTTGATGTTGTTATTGAAGTACAGGACTGGCTTCTCGACGGATTCTGGGACGCTCTTAAGCGCTGCAAAGTGAATAATGCCCTTGATGTCGGGGTGGTCTTCGAAGACCTGCCTAGTGGCTTCTATGTCGACTAAGTCTACTTGGTAGTTCTGTACCAGTTTTCCTGTGATTTTGTAAATGCCGTCCAGACTTGATTCGCTGGCTCTTACCAAGCTGTCTGCGCTGACTACTTCGAAGCCGTTATTTATTAAATCTACGATAGTGTGGCTTCCTATGTAACCGCAACCTCCTGTTACTAATACTTTCATTTGTGTTATTTTTCAATTGCAAAGTGTGGTTGTTGTCCTTATTCGATTTTGCCCTTGACGCAAATGGGCAAGTAATACCGACTGGATATTACGGCATAAAAAGTCAAGAATTATAAACTGTTTCGACAATCCGGTAGTTCCGCTCAAACGACAGAATAAATAAGACAAAAAAAGTTATAATTGTTTTCATAGCGTAAGGCTTAATTGCTTATAAAGATAAGCAATAATTGATTTAATCTAAATACGTTTACCATAAAATTGTATTGCGGTAAACTAATTTTTTCTTTTTGACTTTCGCTTCTTGGGTGCTTTTTTCTCCTCACCTTCCTCCTCCATCTTTTCTATAGCATCCATAGGAATGACGGCTAGTTTTTGTGACTCACAAGACCAAACACACATAAACTTTTTACTGATTACAGTATGCCTTTCCCAGTCTGTGTACTTAGAATAAAGAAGCAACGTACAAATATCTGTTGAAGTCATATAATCTCCAGTTTCAGGAAGATGAGAATGAATGCCACTGACTTGTTTAGCGTTTTCATCATCAAGTTTCTGAGTATAATCAATAGCAATCAAGTTTTGATGAATTTTCCTGACCTTTTTAATTTTATTTTTGGCGTTGAACGTTATTTCATAATCATTGCCAAAAAGTACCACACCTGTTTTTTCTGGAGCAGTCAAAATGAATACCTTTTTTTCTCCATTTCTTATCAATGGGATAATGTTGTATCTCGTGTTTTCGTAATATTCAAAAATTTTATCTTTTTGAACACGTTCAACGGTTGCCAACCTCATTGTATACAAATCAGATTCAATTGTTGTTAGATCTCTTACTGTAGTATCAATCTTAGCAGAAGTTAAATCAAAAGTTTCATTAAAATCGAAAACGACATAGGCTTGTGGTGGTTCTGTTTTGTTGATAAATACACAAGTGGCACCACCATTTTCATTTGGATAAGAAAAATAACCGCCTATTTGTTCCATTTTTTGTGGCAATTTTTCCCTAAATAAATCAGTCCCGTACCAAGACGCCATTTCGGATTGATACATCGCCATCCCTTCATCGACAATAGCTTGTTCAATGTCATTTTTTTGAGCAGTAAGATGAAAAGATAGAATAGTTAGGACAATAATTGTGGTAATTGTTTTCATGTTTTGGAGTTTTTTGAGTATTTCGTTGATACATATATAAACGTAGCATTCTGGATTTTAGTTGGTTTTTAATGTTAAACAAAATGTAAATTTAATTGTAATAACAACTCCCCATAAAATCAAACCGATTCTAACGGCTAACTTTTTAATATTTAATGTACTTTTGGAACTTATTTCGATAATGAGCTGTTATCGGTCATAATTCATATAAAAATCAATAGTTAATGCAATTGAGCGAACAGGAAATTGTAAGGAGACAAAACCTCCAGGCCATCAGAGACCTGGGAATCGATCCGTATCCAGCGGCCACGTTTGAAGTCAATGCGACTGCCAAACAGATTAATGAGACATACGTGCATCATGAAGAAGAGGAAAAACGGAACCTCCAAAACGTGCGTATCGCGGGACGACTGATGACGAAACGGGTCATGGGAAAAGCGTCTTTTGCAGTGATTCAGGACGGAACGGCTAAGATTCAAATCTATGTCTCTCGTGATCTGATTTGCCCAGAAGAGAATAAAGACCTTTACAATACCTTGTTTAAGAAACTGTTAGACCTTGGTGACTTTGTTGGCATCGAAGGCAAATGTTTTATGACGAAGACGGGAGAAATTACTGTCAAGGCCACAGGATTCACCTTTTTGTCGAAGTCGTTGCGACCACTGCCAATCGTCAAAACGGATGATGATGGCAATGTGTACGATGCGTTTACTGATCCGGAATTGCGCTATCGGCAACGGTATGTGGATTTGGTGGTCAATCCTGAGGTTCGGGAGGCATTTCTCAAGCGGACAAAGATGTACAACTCTATGCGGGAGTTCTTGAATGCCAAGGGATATCTGGAGGTAGAAACACCCATTCTGCAACCATTGTATGGTGGTGCTGCAGCGGCTCCTTTTAAGACACATCACAATACATTGGACATGACGTTGTACTTACGTATTGCCAATGAGTTATACCTCAAGCGATTGATCGTTGGTGGATTTGATGGTGTTTACGAATTTTCTAAAGACTTCAGAAATGAGGGCATGAGTCGGTTCCACAATCCTGAATTTACGCAGATTGAACTGTATGTGGCTTACAAGGACTACGAATGGATGATGAATCTGGTAGAGGAAATGGTTGAAAAGGTAGCGATTGACACGAACGGTACCACGAAACTGCAAGTGGGAGACAACGTGATTGACTTCAAGCGGCCTTGGAAACGATATACGATGTTTGAAGCGATTGAACACTTCACTGGTGTCGACGTTTCGAAAATGGATGAGGAGGCGTTGCGAGCGACTGCTAAGCAATTGCACGTTCCTGTTGATCCTTCCATGGGCAAGGGCAAGCTGATAGACGAGCTTTTCGGTGAAAAGTGTGAGGCGCAACTGATTCAGCCGACCTTCATTACGGATTACCCAGTTGAGATGTCGCCTTTGGCTAAGAAACACAGGTCTGTTGACGGATTGGTGGAGCGTTTTGAGGCGATTTGCAATGGCAAGGAGATCCTGAATTCCTTTAGCGAACTCAACGATCCTATTGATCAGCGGGAACGGTTCCAGGAACAACTGGAACTTGGCAAGCGTGGAGATAATGAGGCGATGGTGCTTGACGAGGATTTTTTGAGAGCGCTGGAGTACGGTATGCCGCCTACTGCAGGCCTGGGCATTGGTATGGATCGTTTGGCGATGATTATGACGAATTCTAATTCGATTCAGGATGTGTTGTTTTTTCCGCAAATGCGGCCTGAGGCTGGTAACTCTAGTGACGAGGAGGAGTAAAATCTACAGGCGGTAGTCTTCTTAGGCTACCGCTTTCTTTTGTAATTGTGCAATATTGAGTTACTCAGAAAAGTCGATATTTGAATAATTCTATTGTTATGTTAATGACAATTGCAATGTGTAGTTTGTTATTTATGTTCATTTTTTTCTCACCTAAAACAAACCTAAAGTTACAAGCACAAACTATCTTAGGAAAATTGTAAAT
>ENA-ORXR01004065-ORXR01004065.1-marine-metagenome-genome-assembly--contig:-NODE-4065-length-12521-cov-7.035037_pt1 | contig 12521 bp, 11 predicted proteins | sample MGYA00237866_ERZ511479 | MGnify/ENA metagenome assembly ERZ511479 | reverse complement strand
CAAGGTGTGTTCCTCATTAACGCCACTGTCCTACTATTATACTATATCCGAATGATTTGAATGTCACACTACACTAGATGCACAACACGCATAATCCCGATACGAGCCTTATTCTTGTTGCGCTATTTGTCAGAGAGCGATTTGCGACACGCCATTCGTTTCGGCTGAGAGCATTCGTATCGACAATGACTCTCGAGCGTCTGCTTTCTGGCGGGTATTCAGACAATACTGCTGTTAGGTGACGACGCTCAGAATTAGTTTGTGATTGATTCGGTTGCATGAACTGAAGAATTATTTTCATCGAAAAACATACCATTGCCCGCTTGACTTAGCATAGATTGCACGCACACTGAAGATCGGTATGACTATATCTTGAGTCACACTGTCGAAACGTGCAACGAATGCTATCGCCTCATTGCCAAGGCAGGCTATTTACCATGAAACACATTCGGCGCAATGTGTTGTAGGCTCCCAAATTAAATCTGGCCATACTACACAGTGCATTTTGGTGAAGCGTTTACTACGAAGTATAGGTTTGTATCATGTTGTCTGCGAAGCTTATTGTTATGTTACGCCTAATTGGAATAATCAATGAGTGATGAAAAAAATATCGAGTTTCCTGAGCGACCAAAGTCTGGGAGTCGAGGAAGAATTGCACGGGCGGCGTTGACTGCTGCCGGGGGGGCAATACCGCTTGCCGGTGGGATCGTGTCGGCCGTGGCAGGAGATTGGTCGGAACGCGAGCAAGAGCGCGCCAACCAGTTCTTTGAGAATTATCTCGATATGCTTCGGGACGAGCTAAAGGAAAAAGGCGAAACTGTTGTGGATATATTAGCTCGTCTTGATCTACAAGATGAGGCTATCGCCGCTCGTGTTGAGAGCTCAGAATATCAGTCTCTAATGAAAAAGACTTTCCGAGACTGGGCAGGTGCGGAGAGCGAATTAAAGCGTGGCTTTATACGGAACATACTGGCAAACGCGGCTTCGACCGACGTGTCAAGTGATGATGTCGTTCGTATGTTCATAGATTGGCTAAGAAACTATTCAGAAATGCATTTTCAGGTTATCGCAGCAATCTACAACACTGGGGGTATTGGCCGTGGAGAAATATGGCAGAAAATCGGCAAATCAGTCGTAAGGGAAGATTCCGCAGATGCAGATCTCTACAAGCTTCTAATACGAGATTTAAGCATGGGTAGCATCATTCGACAAGAGCGTCAGACAGATGGTGCTGGAAATTTTATGAAGAAGGGAGCAGCTAAAAAGCGAGGCGGTGGATCTCGTGAAATGAAATCCGCATTTGATGATTCTGAGCAGTACGTGCTTACAAGTTTAGGGCAGGATTTCGTACATTACGCGATGACAGATATCCCATTAAAAATTGAATTTGATGACACGGAGTAGGCCGTAACCTAGCAAATCGGACCAGCGATGTACTTGCTGCCAAAGTAAACACGATTTCATGCAAATTTGTGATCCCAATGGCTATAATATGGTGTATGAAATATTCATGCATACGATATGAATATATACGCTAGGCTGACCGAGTGCCCTCTTACACCAGTACTATTAAGTATTTTTCTACTGACTTTCCCAGGCAACTTTTTCCATTAGAAACTAATCGACTTCTTATAGAAAACGCCGGGGAAGAACTCGGAAAATATATTTATCAAAAAATCACACACAGAAATGATTCTGGGGAAAGCTTTCTTCCGCAGGTACGGTCGCATGCTGCTAAACCCGGATATCATCTCCGTAGGACGTTGAAACTCGATCCAATTGCAGAGTTCTATTTGTATGATATGACCTATCGCCACAGGACTACTTTTCGAAAAAGTCGTAGTAAAAGTCGGCAAAATTTTGGTTATCAATTTTCAAGCGGCACTATGATATCGCCTGCACGTAGCTATAAGCAGTTCCGTAGGGGGGTGCATGAGGCATTGGAAAAGTATGATTATTGCGTTAAGACTGACATCAGTCAGTACTTTAATTCTTTGTATCACCATGATTTAATTACATGGTTCGGGGATTATGCAAAATCGGAAGACGATATAGCGCTTTTCGGTAAGTATTTCCGAGAGATCAATGCCGGGCGATCAGTTGACTTTCTACCACAAGGAATTTATCCGTCGAAAATAATTGGTAGTCAATTCCTAAGATTTATTGATGATTCCAATAGAATCAGAGCCAAGAAAATGCTTCGATTCATGGATGATATTTACTTGTTTGATAATAGCGAAGATGTTCTGAAACATGACTTTCTACAGTTGCAGCGATTGATTGGAGAAAAATGCCTTGGAGTTAATGAAGCCAAAACGCAAATTGGCAAAATCAACGAGATGAATGTCGAGGCAGAGGTAGACGTATTAAAAACACAGCTACTTGAGCGTCGGAGTGATGTTGTTTTTGGATCAGGTGCTGAGGAGGAGGATGAAATTGATGATGAGGAAAGTGAGGTGTTGGGAGAAGAGGAGCTTGAATACCTTATGGAAATGCTCCGTGATGACCATCTTGAGGAAGAGGATGCAGAGCTAATTCTCGCCATTATGCGGGACCATGCAGAAGACGTGATGGAGTATATACCTATCTTGCTTCGAAGATTCCCAGCGCTCAGTAAGAATGTATTTTACTTCTCAGCTCATGTGGAAGACCATGCCGAACTGTTAGGGTTCATTAGAAGCTTTGTAAGCAGCTCAGACTTTGTTACTGAGTACCAGTTATTCTGGATGGCAAAAATATGAGAACAATATCTTTTGGGTGTAGATGGAGTTGGTGATGTATTCGCGTCGCTACTAGAACATCCAGCCTCAACTGTAGTATCACGAGCGAAAGTGTTGGAAGTACCGGAAATGCGTTTTGGAATGCCGGATCTTAGAGAAGAAGAATTTAGAACTGGAGCTTCAGGTTGGATGGCGTGGGCTTCCGCGGTTGGATCACGCAAGGAACAGAAGACTTCAAGAAATCACTTGCTTGGCTATTTTGCAAATGGCAGTTCAATTAATAGATTGATAGCTGATTGTGTAAAAGAACTATGAGCTAACCGAACACAGCGTAACTAGGAAATATACTCACAAATATATCAATATTCCGTTAAATCAGGTTTTTAACGAATATTGCACTCAGAATTCACCGCGTCTGGCTTAGGAGTCATCGCGACACCTTGCTACGATTGAAAAAATATAGCGGGCGGCCGCGATTTGAAGGTGATTAGAGCTTCAGTGAATATTCATATCGCGATTGTCGTCCTAGAACAGTCCTTCTTCGCCACGTCAACCTGGGGCTTCTACTCGGTCCGTGTTCATCGTGACTGTCTAATGAAATAACTCATTAATTCAAATTTTGTTCACCTTCTCGACATTGTAATGCCAGTTGGTTAAACTGTAGAGCTACAAACGAAAGTAGGCAGTGGCTGCATCTAAAACTTAATAATAGTCTATCCATGCTGGTGACTTGTAGCGTCGTGGATGATTTGTCACTGGAGAAAGAATGTCAACTAACGAGATAGGTTTTTGCGCGTATGCTGCACTGCCAAAATCCATCGGTGATACTATTGAGTCGGCCATTTCACATTTGGAAGCTCGGGAAAACATTGCGCTTGAGTCTTGGAAAGCGCTCAACATCGTTGGACATTTCATTTCTCAAGAGGTCACTGAAAAAGTAGAGAGTTGTGACTATATTGTTGCTGATATAACTGTTCTAAATTTCAATGTGATTTATGAAATTGGCTACGTGATCGGACAGGGAAAAAAGGTTCTGTTGGTTCGGAATGCTAGCATCAAAGAGGACATGCCAAAAATCAGCGATGTAGGCATATTCGATACTCTCGGGTACGAGTCATACCATAATTCAAACCAATTGGCGAGTTTCATAAAAAACGTATCCAAGAAACGGCCGTTGTCTTTGCTGGGTATTCGACTCATTGATGGCAAGCATGTGAAGCTGTCGCTGGTGACTGAAGTAGTGGACCCCGGACGCGATCCACTACAACGTCATGCAAGTGTGAATTCGGATGTATGAAGATCGCTATGATCGTGGTTTCTGGCCTATAGAAACTTCAAAATCGATCATTGGCGATTTTTTACTGAGCATAGGGTGTCATCACGCCCCTCCTGCAATATCCCCTGTTTGCCTGCTGTTAAATTGCTCAAAACGAACGCCACCAAAACCATTTTCGAAAGCATCACGAATAATGCAGGCTAGGTAGCCGCAGATTTCAACCCTTCGAATGCCTTATCCCATTCTGCGCGCAACGCTCTTTGATCAATAACTGAATAAAAATTTTGTTCATTGTCTTGTTTATTATGCCATGCAATGTCCACTAGCGACGATAATAGTCGTCGGTGCCTTTTTTTTAGTTTGTTGATTGATGCGTCAGAAAGATAATTTAGAGCTTCAATCGTCTCCAGTTCGTTACTTACTACCATAAATGTGATTAAAATGAATCTTTCAACACCGTCAAACTGTGGCTCCCCAATAAGAGCCCATGCTATTTTAATCAGAGGATCCTTTCCTCCCCGCACGCCATAATCAACGACTTCGCTTTCCACCGTTGAAGGCAAATCTCTAGACAAATCGTAAACATTATTTGCGAGCTGCTGCGCCTCATTACTTTTTTCAAGGAAAAGAGCTAGTCTCAAGATATCCCACAGATAGTTTGTTTCACTCTGTTTCATTCATTCTCCTGCGATCGTAGTCACTCATTTGTGACTCATTTTCGTTGGGCGCATTTATTGTCTCAGTCCCAGTCCAAGAATCAGGAAATTGCCTCTCTCTCCCGCTGCGCCCTATATGGTTTTTATGCTGATGGACAATCTCGCCGTCCGTCACTACTTTATGTGTTCGCGAGATAGCGTTGTCGTCTGAATCGCGTTCTATGTCTTGCTCGGAGACACCGCCGTCCCCACCTTTAGACTGTCTTAGCTTTTTCTCATTTGTTGTTCCGTCAGTTGGTGGATTTTCGTCAGAACTTTCTTCATTGTTCATCACTAAGTCGCCAACCAACTCACGCTGCAACTGACCCGCTATTTTGTTTGCATAGTAACCGCTGACGGCGGTAGCAAGAGCCCCAACTGCACTAAGACTGGCAGCAACTGTCGCCTGCCCAGGCGGTGTCGCAAGAAGCAGCAAAGGCGTTCTTCCATCTGGATCTATGTAGTTGAATGGCGAATTCGCCGCATAGCTGTATCGATTAAATAGCAGTGAATAATCTGCCATGGGACCGACTGGGTCGTTCGAATAAAATCGCGCAAGAATGGGATCATAATGCCGGGCCTTCATATACGTTAGCCCAGATGTATTATCCTTTTCATGGCCTGTGAAGCCAATTCGGCTGTCCGCCGATTCGACAATCGGATTACCTACAGATGTGAGTCGATCACCGGAAGTCCGTCCTAGCCCATCACCATAAGGGTCAGTATTCTAGTACCACAGAACACGCCCCTTTCCATCCGACACTGCTATAGGACTGCCTAAGACGTCGTTGTGGTAGAAAATGACGTATTCGTTGTCTTCTATAGGCGTCTCTGCAGCCGTCACTCCGCATGCTGCTATGAGCAAAGTTAACAATAAGTACTTGGTGATATTGATGATGGTAAGGAGGCTTATGTTTTGTTTTAAGCCAAAGAATATTCGAATCATATTTCAGTTCAATCGCTTGGAAGAAATGCTAGATGTGGCAATTTGAATGCCATGAAAATATATATCTCCGGTACACGTAAGATCGAATTGACGGTTGGGAACACCTGAGCAAGATCGCGCCAATTCATCATCGGTACATCAACTTCAATGGCCATTTTACATTCCCGATAGAGCCGAGTGAGGATCGGCTGTTCAAGCGATCCTTTAATTCAGCGGAATAACATCGAAAAGTGAGTGAAAAGTGAAAATCAAAGCAAGTAATTGATATTGTTATGTTTTTACCAATTAATGAAGAGTGTTCAATTGTTGGGGTTTTTCTACACAGCCATGCGCAGAGGCTCGGGACTGAGTCGTACCGCTGATTGCTCATTAGTTATTGAGCTGGTGCCCGACAGCTCTCCATTGATTAGTGCGAATCGCACTCGCAGTAATCTGTCTGCACCTGCCGCCGACCAACGCATCTGCCGGCGTTTGTTCATACGCATGTTGACTAGCGAGTTGACGCTGGATTCAACCAGAGCCGTTGATATGGGTTGTCCTGCACGTTGTCGCTTGTTGTAGTCCACCACTCGCGAGTCATTGTTTCGAATGTATCGCTTCAGCTCCACCAGCATGACCCATAGTTTCCGATGTGATTCACGCAGTTTCTGATGAGGTTTCATGTAGTGTCGGAACCGTCTGATGGAGCTGGAAAGTTTGGCGATGCTTTTTTCGACGCTGTCCGTTCGACCGTTCCACAATCGCCAATGCAGTTTTTCCAACTCCTCCTGTATTGCAATTTGTGCCTCTCGATGGGTTTTAACGCGACGGCTTAGACCAGCCGCATATTGCTTTAAATGCTGGAGTCTCATCGCAATGTGAAACCAATCGAGAATCGGCACGTTGTCGCTGTCAGTTGTTTCACGGCACAACTCAGATAGACCGAGTTCACCATCGGTCAATACCGTTAGATCCGTATCGACAGAATAACCACATTCATGCAGTTTTATTCGAATCAGATTGTGAACGCTTTCCGGAGTGTCTGCCTGGACACCGGCAAACACTTGCCTAGTGCTGGAAGATGATACGGTGCCAACGAGGACACGGTGGTGTCGGGTTAACTCAGGTTTATTCGATCGAATAAATCCATGGTCCAAACCGAGTGTGAGTGCTGATGCGTATTCAAAGTCACCACTGTCACAAACCGATCGCTGTTCAGCGCCGTGATCCATCTGCTCTGCTACTGTCTCCACTCTATTTCGAATAGTTGAGGGACCGACACCCGCTTGTGCCGGCGTTAGCATTCTTAGAACGTCGCCTGCCACGCGATATGGCATATGGGCTGCAAGCTTGACTCGAATGAAATCAAATTCGGGCGTCGCTCTCTCTAGCTTCACCTGTGGCTGAAGGCCACAGTGAGGGCAACTGAAACGGGCTCTTTTTACATTGACTTGTCCAAACACGGTATCGAAGGTTCGAGGGCGATAGTCTTTGAGACGACAAATTAATCCACAGTCGGCACATTGACGCCGCTGTGTTGCGAAATCGGCGAATTGATCGGTCACGATCACGGACTGAGTGCAGGATAGGATTCTCTTAGCGTCATCCAGTCGTAGACCGATGTCGGCTGACGTGTTGATAGAATCCGGAAATTTTAGCCGCGCAACGGTGAGACGACTAGCCACTTTATCGTCAATGATTTTTTCCAGCTTGAGTACCTATTGCATACCAACACTCCTAAAAGTAAACCGCCCTCGATACTATCTGATCTGACAAACCCCCAACAATTGAACACTCTCATTTTTCAGTTTTAACCTGTTGATTTACAAAGAATTCCTTAACGGCACTTTTTGCATGAAATGGCCGTAAACCGCAGTGTGCGCAGAAGAGGACCCCCCTCGGTCAGAATAGTTGCAGCCTCTCTTCTGAGAGATTCTTATAATGAGAGAGGGCGAGACAGAGATTAATAATGGGATATTCCCCGGAACGTAGAGAGTCTGTGCTGAAGAAGATGTTGCCACCGAACAACATCTCAATCTCAGCACTATCAAAAGAGGAAGGCATATCAGATGCAACCCTGTATAACTGGCGTAAGGAAGCCAGAAGTGAGGGTCGATTAATGCCAGACGCAGACAATAGCGCAGCCAGTAGCTGGAGCTCAACGGACAAGTTTGCAGCCGTCATGGAAACTGCAGCGATGAGTCAGGCAGAGATCGCGGAGTATTGCCGTGAGAAAGGCTTGTTTGCTGAACAGCTTGCTCAATGGCGGCAGGCCTGCGAGCAAGCCAATAACTGGGACCAGGTCTCTGAGAAGAAGCTTAAGGAGGCCACTCAGGCCGAGCGCAAGAAGAATACCGAGTTGCAGAAAGATCTGGATCGCAAGAACAAGGCGTTAGCGGAGGCAGCGGCATTGCTGGTACTGCGAAAAAAGTACAATGCGCTGTTCCAGGATCACGAGGACGAGTCGTGAGCCTGGAACAGCGCCATGAGACTATCAGCATGATAGACCACGCACGAGCCCAGGGTGCCCGCTTGAATCAGGCGTGCGAGTGTGTCGATATCGACGCTGCCACATACCGCCGATGGCAGTGTGACGGAGAAGTGCTAGCGGATCAGCGAGCGACAGCTGTACGAGTTGCGCCTGTGAACAAGTTGAGTGTGGAGGAGCGAGAACTTATCCTGCTCACCTGTCATTTACCGCAGTTCCAGAGCCTGCCACCGAGCCAGATTGTTCCGACACTCGCCGATTTGGGCCAGTACATTGGCAGTGAATCCAGCTTCTATAGGATACTGCGAGAGTCCAACGAACAGCATGATCGTGGGCGTGCAAAGTCACGCCAGAAGAGGGCTAAACCGGATGAGTTTTGTACCAACGGCCCTAACCAATGCTGGTGTTGGGATGTCACGTGGTGTATGCCCGGAATCCGGGGCGAGCAGGATGCTCAGACAGGATCACGAGTTTACCTGGAATGCTGAAATTGGAAGCCATGACGGTTTCTAATAAAGCCTCTTCGAGTGTGAAGAAGATGAGTCTGAGCGGCAGTGACCGGTGGTGTGCCCATCGGGTGATGAAATCCGCAGACAAAGGGGGTTGAGGCAAAGATCATGACGCCAAGATGACTCTCGAGACTAAGTGTAGAAAGGTTGAAGAACATAAACCCATTAAATCGTCTCTGCGGGTCTCTGCGGGTTGAAACGTCACCACGGTGAAATGATCTGTTACACCGTGCAGGAATTTCGGATAGTGACAGCCATGTGCAATCCGAACAATTGGCGGCCTATAGGTAGCTGGCCGTTCATGGTGCTGTGCCTGCTCCACACATTGCAGCGCAACTTCCTGCCGACTTGCGGAAAGCAAGGTCAAAGAGTGCGATGGGCAGCCGACCCTACATGTTGTGTCCAGGTAAGCAAACCGGGGAAGGTCGGTATAGGATGCTAAGAGGGCACGATCTCGATGCCTTACCGATTGGCGGAGCTCCCGTAGTAGTCCGAGGTGGGGAAAGCCCACTACATGGCGAAGGGGAGCAGTTCAAGTCTGTTTGTGACGCTTATTATCCGACTTCAATGAGGTGAAGACCTTTGATAATCGAAGAAATGCAACGCAAACTCGCAACATGGACGGCAGCCGATTCCGACTATCGTGTCGGCCGGCTGTTACGTCTGATAGCAGAGCCTGTCTGGTTGGCTGAGGCTGCTCGAATCACACTCTCTTCTAAGGGATCAAAATCTCCCGGTGTTGATGGCGTGACAAAGCAGGATCTGACACTGAACAGACTACCCGAATACCTACAGCACATCCGTGAGGACCTGCTGTCAGGCCAGTACAGTCCATCCCCTGCTCGAAGAATCTATATTCCTAAAGCAGATGGCAAAGAACGACCTCTGGGAATTCCAACTCTTCGTGATCGTATCGTCGAACGTGCAATGCTCATGGCCATGGAGCCAATATGGGAAAACGATTTTCATCGTCTATCCTACGGCTTCCGACCAGAGCGCAGTGTTCATCATGCTGTTCGTACAGTGAAAATACAACTGACCGACGGCACTGACACCAGCGGACGATGGGTGATCGAGGGAGACTTAGCCAGTTATTTGGATCCTTCGTCATAATGCCCCCTGGTTTATGGTGAGTCTTCAAAAAGGTCGTTTTGGTTGGTTAAGACGTTGATTCTTAATCCTTTCTTCTTTCCAGTGTACACATGTACGGCATCAATCTCACCGTCCTTTACACGTTGCAACACTGTTTGGCGTGAGACGCCCAGTCGTTTCGTCGCTTCTTGCATGGTTACGTAGCCCTCCGGCGATTGTTCGACAAACCGGTTGCGTAACTCGTCAGTCATTCGGATTCGCCACGGCGCACCCGGTGTGATTTGCTCTCCGGCAATAAAGCCATCATTTAACCAGCGATGGATTGTCGATGGAGCGATGCCCAGCTCTTTGGCCGCTTGCGTGATACTTAGCGGTTCACTGCCATCTGTGCATGCGTTGTCGTCGGGCTTGAACCGAGCAATACCCCAGTGTCGTCGTAAGTTACCGACCAGATTGGCAACGAAGCGCATACCGGTTGCAGTGGTTCGGTTCTGACGGTTTAGAATTCCTGCAATAACAGCGTCGGGGTAGTGCACTGCCAGACGGCGCACTAACTCCACCGTCTCTTCGTCTGTGCGCACTGTGGCTGGTCGAGAACGCGGGAGTTCAACGTCAACCTCGGTGAGTAGTTCGCCGTTCCAACGTAGCCGGAGATGGGCTCTGTACTCGTCTCGATAGACCGACACGATCACCTCCTGCAACAAGGTTCGCAGCAGCTCCTTCTTGTCACGAAGTGTTGTCGATGGTGCACTCCAGACAGTTTTCAGATCAATGCCCAAGGCAGTAATGGCGGTTCGCTCATCAGTGCTGAGTTCTCTGGGGCGCTGAGACTCACGACGAGTCAGTTCCAACTGTGCGTTGTGTAATTCACTCAAGTATTGCTCCCACTGAGCCTCAAGGCCGCGCGCCACGAGCCGGTTTTCCGGTTCTACTGCACGGTATCGACGTTCAGCTTTTTCTGCATCATAGGTTGCCCGCTCTACGGCAAGCTGCCACTGCGAAAGAGCGGCATCGTGGTTGAGTTCCAGTTGGTTTGCCGCTTCTATAGCAGCCTCCACACCTGCTGGGGCCAATGCACTCAGAAAAGCCTCAGTGATAGATTGATCGATCTGTATTCCACCCACGTTGAGGCAATAAACACCCCGACCATCCACAATATTCTTTCCGGCGCAGTGGTAGCCGGGAGTGTGATTCTTTCCTCGGTAGTGTGTGCGCAGCTTTCTTCCACAGTGCCCGCACGTAGCTAGCCCTTGCAACAGAGCCGATCCCTCTCTCACGGCACCACCTCCCTGATGTGGGGTCGGACGTGTATTACTTGAAATGCGCTTCTGATTGGCTTCATACGTACTCCAATCGATATAACCTTCGTGGTGCTCTTGAATCAATACACGCCACTGCGATTGCGGCAGTTTACGGATCCGAGTTTTCTTGCGCCCTTGTTCATCGATGTAATGCTCCTGTCGCGTCTTGCCGTACACATAAGCGCCTGCGTAGACCGGATTAGTCAGTATGCTATGGATGGCATGATACGTCGGTGCCGCCCATCGTATTTCACGAAGTTGTATCGATTGTAGCGGAAAGTTCAGACCCTCAGAACGAAACCAAAGCCACACACGGCGTGCCGATCCAAATTCATCGAAGCGCTTGAACACCGTATGCAGTGCACTAGTCACAGCCTCGTCCGGATGAAAGCACACCTCACCGTCCTGGTCCCCCCAGACCAGACCTACTGGCAACCCGCGTCGCAGCTCTCCACGAGCCGCCTTGTTGCGAATACCGCCATCTAGACGGGCGCGCAGGGTGTGAAGTTCTGCTTCCGACATCGTGCCTTTTAGCCCGAGAACAAGACGATCGTTGAACTGCCCCGGATGATAAATTCCATCAGCATCACCAATGAGTGTGTCGCTCATTGCACACAGATCCAACAGTTGATACCAGTCAGCATTGTTTCGTGCCAGTCGCGACACTTCCAGCCCCAGCACGATCCCCACGCGGGACATGGCAACCTGTGCCGTTAGTTGTGTAAAGCCGTTACGATTGCTGGCATCGGCTCCAGATAGCCCTAGATCTTCATCGATGACTGTCACTTGATCTTTAGACCAACCCATCTCACAAGCCTTGTCAATCAAGGCGTATTGTCGGTTGGTTGATTCACGATTATTTTCCACTTGTGAGGCCGATGACTGGCGCACATAGACACAGGCGGTACGGTGCAAATGGGTTGAGGTAATTTTCGGATGATTACTCATCAGTGGACTCCGTGGTCTGTTTATTGGTGGACTGGGTTGCGGCTATGAGGCGAGCAAGAACCGCGACGACCAGCTCTTGCTGGTCATCGTCGAGTTGCTCCCACACTGCCTCATGAGGACAGGGTGTTTCTGCAAATGGGAGGTGTTGCTGCATTGTCAGGCCCCTCGTGTGCGCGAGAACGCGTTAGAAGAGCGTCAACAATAACGCGGGTATGAAGCAGCGCTTCAAGGGTGGCCAGTGAGGGCGTGGCTGCCGACTGCGCAGCCATTGCATCGACAACATTATTCTCGGTATTGTCTGACCAGTTGGTCCAGTCAACCGGGATTAACGAGCGGCTCTCGTCGGGTAATTCAATCAGTAGATGAGCACGCTCGCGGCGCTTAGACTTTCCTAATGCCTGAAGAGCTTCACCTTCGAAGGGATGGCCCTGTCGGGTAATGACAACCGGCTGCGGAAAGTCTTTGAGATGGGTAGTGTGTCGTGTGTTCCTTTGACAATATTGATCATCATCTGTTGATGAAAGCGGTAAAGAAGCACACGGACAATCCCTGGCTTCTGCTCTATAT
>ENA-ORXR01004064-ORXR01004064.1-marine-metagenome-genome-assembly--contig:-NODE-4064-length-12527-cov-5.454699_pt1 | contig 12527 bp, 11 predicted proteins | sample MGYA00237866_ERZ511479 | MGnify/ENA metagenome assembly ERZ511479 | reverse complement strand
TCGATTCGGCAAAGCCGCTCTTCTATTCAACAATTCCTTCAAAACGACGGGTTGCCGAGTTTTTCAACACCCTGCTAATGCCGACGAAGATGGGCTTGCTCGCTTCGGTGAGTTCGGATCGAAGGCTCTCTAAAGTTGGGGTTGTACTGCAGGATCGGGCAGGATCGGTATCTTACAGCTCCAAGCATTATCATAAGTGATATTCATTATTTACTAAAATTCTAATTAATAGTTTGACTGAGACGTGGTTATTGTGTAAATTAGAACCATCGTTCATAGCAAATCATTTAATTTATAGCTGCACAGAGCTGAAATTGAATTTCCCGTCGAAGGGCAAATATCTTCCTGACCCGATCCGACACCAGGCGGGCCGCAGTTTTCGAACTGCGGCCCGTCTGAATTTTTACCCTGAGCGTTCAGCCGGATCCCGGGCGGGGCCCTAGGTGAAGTCCGCGTCACGGCGTCACGGCGTCACGGCGTCACGGCCTTTCGTCTCAGGTCGGCCATCGGCGGCGTTACGATGCTCTGAGGAGCGTTTTCCAATCGGTGTCAGACACCTGAGATCCCGTGGGTCGGAAAGACTCCGGCGCTAAAGCCCTGCCTTCTACCATGACTCGATTACCCAGCAGGCTTGATTGGTAGTGTTATGACACCCCTTAAACATCTCTCGCATGCTGTCGGCGCTTTCATTTTCCTCCCAATGATTGGGCAGGCAGCGATGTTGGCAGTCAACAACATCGATCCCGGCACCACAAGTGTTGTTGACTCCATCGCAAACACGGTGACCACATCCTATACCCAGACCGGCGACCTCGACGGCTTGAGCGATGTGCCCGACACATTGACTTTCGATATTGTTGCAACTTACAGCAATGGCGGAACTGCTTCGGTTTCCAACGTTAACTATGGCGACATCAACCCCACAAACACGGTCTCTTTCGCAGTCACAAACGTTGTTTACACGCGTGGAAATAATTACACGAACAATGTCTTCTCTAGCGACATTACAGCCGTCGGACATTTCGGATCCAACAATGGCACTAGGGAGTTCACTGTCGGAAATGCGCCAAATACAGCCATAGTGATTCAGCCCCGGTTTAACGTCATTGACTTTGCCGCTCTTGGTGTCGATCCGGTGGTCACTCTGGATGTCGGAAACAATACGGTGACCTTTCGCGATGTCGATGTTCTCTTTGATCTGGACATGTCTACCGTCGCGATACCGGAGCCCTCAAGAGTACTTCTCTCTGTCCTTGGACTCGCCGGGATCACGTTAAGAAGACGGAGACTGAGCTGATCCGCGGTCATCGAGGTCTCAGCGACACGCAGCTGTGTATCAAATGTCTCGCATTGGTGCTTGGAATCGTGTCTGCTGGTTTGGTTCATTTGCGAGCGATTGGTGCCAGTTTATGGCGAGCCTATCGCTGGCCATGGCGGAGTCCGAACGTCTGTTGCTCCGCTTTCATAGGCAGTAATTCGGGCGCCTCGAAGGTGTTGTCCTAAATTGGCGGCTCCGCGACTTCGGTTGATTTGACCTTCAATCAGCAGGGGGCGCGATGCTCGATGAGTCATGGATTAGCGGCTCAGTAGTTGTTAGCTGGCTTGCAGTTCCGCTGGAAAACGCGTTCGGGTGCTCTCAAAAAATAGTTAGAACTTTTGAACGCATCGGGACTTTGCGACACAAAGTCTCTGATGAATGTGCAAAAGGAAGCGCTAGAGCAGCTTTTGACGATCCGCTCTCTGATGGAGAAGGCGACGACTTATCGGACGTTATGTGCTCCTGCGGCTTTGGTCGGGGGAGGGGCGGCATTGCTGCTCGGATTCATTCAAGTCTGGCTCTACACAGGGGCGGGGTGTCCTGGGTTCGATCCCCTGCAGTTCGCGATTTCTTGGCTAATCGTCTTGGCTCTAGCCAGTGTGACGAATATCCTTCTGCTTTTTCGTGAGTCGAAGCGAAGGGGGGAGGTCGCGCCCTCTCCACGGATGAGGCTGGCATTGGATAGTATCGTTCCGCCGTTGGCAGCGATTGGTGTGCTCGGCTTGGCCATTCTGCAAATCACTGGTGATCCGGTCGGTTGCGTCGCGACTTGGATTTTAGGCTACGGAGTCGCCTTGCATGCCGCAAAGAATTTTGCTCCACCGACCCTTCGCCGAACCGGGCGGCTGTGTTTGATCGCTGGTACGCTGCTCGCGGGCTATTGGGCGCTGGTTGGTTCTGTTGAAGGGGCTCCTGTCTGGGTCGCTCCAGCTGCAATGGCAGCGGTTTTCGGACTGCTCCACCTGGCCTACGGGATTCGCGCCCTTCGGGCAGAGCCCAGTTCCCAAGGAAACCCGTCATCAGATTCTGAGTCTTCTTCCGCTTCCACAGCAACCAACTAACCGCCTCTCTTCATCCAAGCCGATCGGTATCCAGTTCCGCCCCACCTTGGCCAAGGCTGCGGATCGGTAGGGAACCAAAACAAAACGATGCCTGCCACTAGCATGCCAGCCAGCCGAGAGCTGCCCGTCACCGTCGCCCTGTCCGGCGCGGTTTCGGTAGGGCTGATTTGCGGTGCTGTTTCCTGGCTTGTTGTTGGCTCGAGCCAGAACCCTTCACTCTCAGCGATCTAATGGTCGATTTCGAAAAGCTCGACAAAACGATCCATGAGAAGGGACGGCTGGCAATCATGACGATGCTGGCAACCCGGTCCGAGTGGGCGTTTCAAGATTTGAAGGAAGAGCTCGGTCTGAGTGATGGCAACCTTGTCAGCCACCTTCGCTCGCTGACCAAGGCCGGTTTTGTCGAAGCTGAAAAGATCAAGGAAGATGGAGCGCGGCCTCGGACGACCTATGGGCTGACCGATTCAGGTCGTCACGCCTTCGACAACTACCTGCAAGTCCTCGAGGACATTGTGCGCATCGGAACTCCAAAGAGCTGACCCTTTTTTGCCTATTAACTTTGTGTGGCAAAGTTAGTGGCTAACGATCAAGAAACCACAATCAAAACCAAAACAAGAAATGAACATCACACTAGCAAACCATTACGGCATGTGCTTTGGCGTCCGCGACGCGCTTCGCGCAACTCATGATGCGGCCACGGATACCCCGATTACCGTCCTTGGAGAACTCGTCCACAATCGGGTGGTTCGCGATCATTTGAAGACCCTGGGAGTTGTCGAAGGGGATCTTGAATCGGCATCCAAAGCGGACACTGACACGGTCGTGATCACGGCTCACGGAGCGAGCGATGCCGCGCGCAAAACCTGGGCCGATCGGGGCCATCAAGTGGTCGACACCACTTGCCCATTGGTTCGAAAAGCTCACAAGGCTCTCGCTGGGCTCGTTCTAGCTGGCTACGCCCCAGTGGTCATCGGCAGCCCCGATCATGTTGAAGTGAAAGGGCTCGTGGGAGATTTCCCTGGGACGTTTATCCTGAACGAGCCGTCCGAGGTTCTTCAGCTACCGTTCTCAGAGAAAATCGGGATTGTTTCGCAGACGACTCAGCCGATTTCGCGGGTTCGGACGATGGTCGAACTCATTGAGGCTCGGCATAACAGCGCCGATGTCCGCTTTGTTGATACTGTTTGTCAGCCGACGAAAGACCGACAGCGAGCTCTCGAAGAATTATGTGCACAAAACGAGATCGTCGTGGTGGTCGGTGGGCACAATTCTAACAACACCAACCAGCTCGCTCAAAAGGCCGAGTCGTTGGGGGCTCAAGCTCACCATGTCGAGCGTCCAGATGACCTAGATCCCAAGTGGTTTCGCGGCGTCGACAACGTCGGAGTCACCGCTGGTACTAGCACGCTCGACGAGTCGGTCAAAGCGGTCGTAGCGCGGCTTGAACAGATCGCTGCTAGTCAGCGACGACTATTTAGCATCGGGGCGTAAAAACCAAAGGAACTACCTAACAATGTGCAGTTTATGGACTTCCTGGAAGCTCAACTCCTTCCGGAAGGAAGGTGACGTCTCGATCGTTAGTCGCTGCGCCACCTGGGGAACTGCGGCCATCCGAAACTTCCTTTTGTAGCAGCAGAATCAGGGCGTCGGTACGCTCTGGATTCTCGCTTACCAAGTTGTTCTGCTCTCCGCGATCCTTGGCGAGATTGAACAGCTGCAACGGCGGCAGGTTGAGCTTCTTCGCGTCCTTCTCTCTGGGCGCGCTCCAGCCACCACTTCCAGCAGCGAGGCAGAGTTTCCAATCACCCTCTCGAATGGCAAAATGACCACTGATCGAATGACTGATTAGCGTATTGCGCCTAGTCTTGTCCCCGCCGTTGAAGGTTGGAATCAGGCTGAAGGAGTCTTCGCCACCGAGGTCGCCTTCCGCTGATTGTCCACTGACGTCCCGGACGGTTGCGTAGAGGTCGGTGAGGCAAGCCAGAGCATTGGTTTTCTGACCAGGTGCAATCCCGGCAGGCCAGCGGATGATAAGAGGAACTCGGTGCCCACCTTCATAAATGTCTGCCTTGTGCCCACGGAATCCGCCGCTTGGGTGGTGGCCATGCTCGGCGAGAGCTTCAAAGTTCGCCTGATCTGAGCAGCCGTTGTCACTGGTGAAAATTACGATGGTATTATCGTCGATTCCAGCTTTAGCGAGGGCAGCAAAAAGGTCGCCCATATGCTGATCCATTTGCATGATAAAATCAGCGAACGGATTGATTCCGCTGGCGTCTTTGTAAGGGGGCACTGGCACGATTGGGGTATGTGGAGCGGGTAGGGGAAGATAGAGGAGGAATGGCTCACCCCACTTCGCTGCTTCGGCTCGCTCTTCGATATAGCTGACGCTTTTGTCGAAGAGGTGAGGCAAAACCTCGTCGATTTCGAAGTCGGGACTGATTGGCCCATTCCGATACCATCCGTAGGGATCTTCGGTGCGAGTAACCCCTTCACTGCGATCCGGTTGAGCGGTTACATTGCCGGTGTCGACCCAGACATAGGGTGGCATATCGAGCGATCCACAGTGTCCGTAGTAGCCGTCGAAACCGTTGATGTCGGGGCCATTTCTTACCGGTTTGCTGAAATCGATATTCTGCCAAAAACGTCCTTCCTTGTCGGCTTCTGCCCAGTCCCAGCCGAGATGCCATTTTCCGATCATTTGGGTGTGATAGCCCGCCTTCTTCGCCAGATGGCCGATGGTGGCTCGGTCTGCCGGAATCAAGTGTTTGCTGGTGCCGCTGAGAACCCCACGAGCTAGGCGGGAGCGCCAATTGTAGCGACCCGTTAGCAGTCCATAGCGAGTCGGAGTGCAGACTGCGCTCGATGAATGCGCATCGAGATAGGTAATTCCCTCATCGGCCATTTTCTGCAAGTGCGGCGTCTTGATCTTGCACTCAGGTCCGGTGGGCGAAACGTCACCGATCCCCAAATCATCGGCGAGAACGATAATGATGTTTGGTTTAATAGCTTCATCGGCATTGGCCAAGGCGGAGCCAAGGACGAGTGCAAGAGCGGTTTGGCGAAGGTGTCGAATCATGGTGAGAAGGATCAGACGACCACCAATAAGCATCGGTTGTCGTTTGTTAATAGGTTATCGTTCGTTGGAAGAAGATTTTTTCAATCAAACGACGGATTTCGTCTCGACATCCTACGTGACGAACATCACGATCCGCACTGGTTGACAAAACCCGTATCGTCCGTGCTAAGATAGCTCTGGGCGGTGTCCCAAATTTCTCATGTTTTCCAACGAAGAATACCTCATCGAGCTGATGATCGAATCTAGCCTGCTGACTCAGGGGCAGGTCGACGACGCGACGAGTAAGATGCAAGCTGGTGAAACCGAGACCGAGTGTTTAGTCCGCCAGGGTTTGGTTACTTCAGAAGACGTTGCCAAAACGCGAGCGTTTAGTGCTCAAATGGAGTTTGTCGATATTTCGACATTCCACGCTCCGCCAGAAGTCATTGAGGCGGTGTCCGGTGAAGTGGCGACCCGATATAAGGTCGCGCCAGTCGGAATCGAGGGTGGAAGACTGCGGTTAGCCATTTCCGATCCGCACGATTTCGAGACCCTCGACTCGCTTCCCCACGTAATTCCCCATGATTTGGAGTTGGTGTGCGCGACCCCAGAAGCGATCAGCTCGGTCTTGACCCAGTTTTACGGTGACGCTGAGCAGGCGGCCCGAGCCATGGAGAGGGCGATCACTGGAAATGAAGGTTTCACAGGAGATGACGATGACTCTGGTGATGTCAGTGATGATGATGCACCGATCATCCGGATGGTGTCGTCGACCTTACTTGAAGCTTTTAAGGCTGGAGCGTCCGATATTCATATCGAGCCCCTCGAGCGAGATCTTCGAGTTCGCTACCGGATTGACGGTGTCCTCCACGATGTTGAGCATCACCCGAAGAAACTGCATTCGGCGGTGATCGCCCGGATCAAAATCATGACCGGCAAGATGTCGATCGATGAGAAGCGTGTCCCGCAAGATGGCCGAATTCAGGTCAATGTCGGTGATCGTGAGCTCGATCTTCGTGTTTCGACGGTGCCAACCAACCACGGCGAGTCGGTGGTGATGCGGATTCTCGATAAGCAGAGTCTGAAATTAGGTCTTCAAGATCTTGGTTTCTTCAGTGATGACGAGGATAACTTTAACAACCTGATCAACTTGCCGGATGGCATTTTGTTGGTCACTGGACCGACCGGTTCAGGAAAGACGACGACGCTCTACGCCTGCCTAAATACGATCAACCGCTCTGACCGAAAAATCATCACCGTTGAGGATCCGGTGGAGTATGAGTTGTCTGGAATTAATCAGGTCAATGTGAAGACGGACATTGGAATGACTTTCCAAGCCGCTCTACGGGCGATCCTTCGTCAGGCTCCGAATATCATTATGATCGGTGAGATTCGAGACAACGAGACCGCGCAAATTGCGATCAACGCGTCCCTTACTGGTCACTTAGTGTTCTCGACACTTCACACGAACGACGCTCCCAGCGCCGTGGCTCGTCTGTCTGATATCGGGATTAAGCCCTTCCTCATCGCCTCTGCCGTTCGCGCGATTCTCGCACAGCGCCTAGTTAGAAAGTTGTGTGAATGCAAGCAACCATCAATCCTCTCTGAGAAAGAGATGAGAGCTCTTAATATCGAACCTGATGCGTTGGCTCAAGCCACCATCATGGGGCCGAACGGTTGTGATAAGTGTCGCGGCACCGGTTACAAGGGTCGTATGGGTATTGTCGAAATCTTCACAATTGATGATGAGGCTCGCCATATGATCAACGAAAAGCTCTCGACTCCGCAGCTGCGCTCCCGGGCCCGTGAATTGGGAATGCGCACCCTCCGAGAGGATGGCATCCGAAAGGCTCTTGCGGGTCAAACGACAGCTTCAGAAGTGCTTCATGTCACCATGGGCGACGCTAGCTAATTGCAGATCCTTCCGACCAACCAATCCGACTTCCGACCAAAACCATTGACAGCGAGAACTAAAATTCTCGCTCTTCGAGTCCACGCATGAACGCTCAGACGATCCTCGACATCCTCACTACCCACGAACTTCTCGACGCTGGAACCGTGGAAGGAGTGCAGGAGGAACTCAACCAGAGCGGCAAGCCCGTGGAAGAAATTCTGGTCAACTACGGGGTTTTCGAAAGCCACGAGCACTTTTACCAGTGGATCGCTTCGGAACTTCAGACCGAATACATCGATCTGAAGGACTACCTTCCACCCGCCGAACTGCTGGCGACGATTCCCGGTGGTATGGCCCGTCTGTATGGCGCGTTGCCGGTGAACTACGATTCCGGTGGCCTGTCGGTCGCGCTGATTGACCCTCACAATCCCCAAGTTGCCGAAGATTTGAGGTTTGCTCTCGGTAAAGAGATTGTTGTCGTGGTCGGCAACAGTCGCCGAGTGGAAGAACTGATTGCTGAACACTACGGTGGCGAGGATTCCGATCCATCGGACATGCTCCGCGATATTACATCGGCGGGAGCAGATGGAGAAGAGATCGACTTGAAGACTCTTCAAGCCGAAGCCAACTCGGCTCCGATTATCCGCTATGTCGACTTGGTGCTGTTTCAGGCGATTAAAGAGAAGGCCTCAGATATTCACTTCGAGCCGTTCGTTAATGAGTTTAAAATCCGCTATCGTGTGGACGGTGCACTCTACGAGATGGCGCCTCCACCATCTCACCTGACCGCATCGATCATTTCGAGGATCAAGGTCATGTCGAACCTGAACATTGCCGAAAGGCGAGTTCCTCAGGATGGCCGGATCATGAAAATGGTCGATGACCGCCAGGTTGACATGCGGGTTTCGACTCTGCCGACCATGCATGGAGAATCAGTGGTGCTGCGGATTTTGGATCGTTCGTCGGTCAACTTGGAGTTGGAAAACCTCGGAATGACTGAGGATCTCTATGACTACATTAACGACACGGTTCGGAAGCCGAACGGGATCTTTATCTGCACCGGGCCAACCGGCGCTGGAAAGACCACGACGCTCTATGCCGCACTGCGCAAGATCAACACGATCGACACAAAGCTTCTGACGGCAGAAGATCCCGTCGAGTATGATATCGAAGGGATCATTCAAGTCCCTGTGAATGAATCGATTGGCCTCAGCTTCCTTAAAGTGCTTCGCGCCTTCCTTCGACAAGATCCTGATAAAATCATGGTCGGAGAGATGCGAGATCTCGAGACCGCTCAGATCGCTATCCAGGCATCGCTGACAGGTCACCTAGTGCTTTCTACTCTTCACACGAATGACGCTCCTGGTGCGGTCACACGTCTTCTGGACATGGGCTGCGAGTCCTTCCTACTCGCGGCAACATTGGAAGCGGTGCTAGCCCAGCGACTTCTCCGGACGATTTGCCCAGACTGTCGGATTGAGTACTCACCCAACGATACCGTTCTAACCCAGCTAGGGCTTACGGCATCCGATATCGGCGAGAAGACGTTCTTTACCGGCGGTGGTTGCGAAGAATGTGGTCAGAGTGGCTATAAGGGACGTCAGGGACTCTATGAGCTGATCGACGTTACCGATCCGCTTCGTGAATTGATCACCGAAAGAGCCCCGACGCTTGTGCTGAAAGAGAAAGCCATCGAATTGGGCATGACAACCTTGCGTGATGACGGCCTCCGAAATATCTACGATGGTAACACGACCATTGAGGAAGTTCTGAAATACACCTAATCTGAGATCGAAATCCTCTTTTTTCTTATCGACATCATGCTCGGATGAGGGCTTAACTCATCACGAGCAATCCAATTTTCCGAGAGATTAAGTTCTCCCATCACCCTGCGACCATGCCTGAGTTCGAATATATCGCCCTAGACGCTAAAGGAGAGGAATCGATCGGAGCGATCGAAGCCGATACCGATGCAGATGCCATTAGTCAGCTTCGAAAAAGCGGATTTTACCCGACGAAGGTCGTTGAAAAAGGGAAGGGTGGGCTTTCAGCAGCCGACAAGAAAAAGTCGCGCTCGCGATCGAAGGTCAAAGGAAAAACCACGGTAGGTAAGGCGAAAGGCGGCAAGGTTAAGTCGAAGTCGCTGATGATTTTCACCCGGCAGCTTGCGACACTGATTGATTCCGGTTTGCCATTGCTCCGCGGCCTCACGGTGCTGGGCAATCAAGAGCCAAACCCGGTTCTCAAAAGCACGATTAATTCGCTAGCCGATTCCGTTCAGAGCGGTTCCACGTTCTCTGAGTCGTTGACCCAGTTCCCTAAGATCTTCAACAAGCTCTATGTGAACATGGTGAAAGCTGGTGAGCTTGGTGGTGTTCTGGAGCTCGTCCTAAACCGACTCGCTGAGTACCAAGAGAAAGCCCAGAAGCTGAAGAACAAGATCGTCGCAGCGATGGTCTATCCAGTGATCGTCATGTTCATCGCTTCCGCGATCATGGTGTTTCTGTTGGTGGTGATCGTTCCGAAGTTTGAGAAGATTTTCACCGATATGCTCGGTTCGGCGGACAAGCTCCCAGCGCTAACCAAGGCGGTGGTTGGAGCTTCGCGAGCTCTGGCAAACAACATTGTTTGGGTCGGAATCGTTGTTGTCGCGCTCATCGTGATCTGGCGAATTTTCGCTGCGACTGCAGGTGGCCGGAAGTTCATTGACCGGGTCAAACTCAACCTCCCAGTGTTTGGCGATGTTCAGAGGAAAAGCGCGATTTCGCGATTTAGCCGGACGCTCGGAACTCTGGTTACTTCTGGTGTTCCGATTCTTCAGGCACTCAATATTACCAAAGAGACTGCTGGAAACATCATCATCTCCGACGCCATTGGAAAAGTCCATGACGCGGTGAAGGAAGGTGAATCGATCGTCGCTCCTCTGGAAGCTAGTAAGGTGTTCCCGCCGATGGTCATCAGTATGGTGGACGTCGGAGAGGAGACCGGACAGCTACCAGAGATGCTTCTAAAGATCGCTGACGTTTATGATGATGAGGTCGACAACGCGGTTACCGCGCTGACCTCGATGTTGGAGCCAATCATGATCGTGATCCTCGCTGTTGTGGTCGGAACCATCGTGCTTGCACTCTTCCTTCCTCTGATCGAGATTATTAAGCAGCTCGGTTAGCCTTCCACACCCTCGGAACACGGCGAACCTTCTGTCTTGGGGCGGGCCTCTGGTGGGAAACTAGAACAACCGCAACCCACAACGATCAAATGCACAGAATCACTTCTTCTTTCCCTAAATCTTCTTCATCGTCTAGATCAGCCTTCACATTAATTGAGCTGCTGATCGTCATGTCGATCATCGCGATCCTTGCGGGTCTGACGTTGAATGGCATGAAGATGGCAAACAACAAGGGAGCAGCGGCTAGAACGGAGGCGCTCAAAAAGATGATCGAGTTGGCTCTCGACAGATACGAATTGGAATATGGCGGTTACCCTGCCAACATAACCAATCCGATGACTGCCACAGATGACAGCGCTTACAGTACTTCGTTGATCAACACGATCGAGGCTGAAGAAGCTCTTCTCCTCTATAGAGTGGTGACTGGCGACCTAAATGGCGATGGAATCATTGCCACCGATGGAACTGAAGAGCCGCTCATCGAGGTCGGTTTTGCTGGTCAGTCCGACAAGCACGGTTACAGCGCACTGATCGAAGGAAAGTCTCCCGGAGATACAGATGCCTACGCCTTAGTCGATGGTTGGGGCAATCCATTTCGCTATTTTCATGCTGGGAGCTTTCCACCTGCCACTACCATCATGAAAAACGGCACCTATGATCTCTGGTCTTACGGAATCGATGAGCCTGGAGTTGGGACGCCGAACGAGGCCCGTTGGATCAAAAATTGGTAGTTCACCAATTCTGCAAGTGAGGTCTTATCACGGCGCCACTGAGTGGTGGCGCAGCTTTTCGAATGGGCTCGTTCGAGTGCTGCTCGGCTGTGTCCTCGGAACTCTTGGCATTTCGTCAACAGGCTGGGCAACTGAGCCACTGCGCGCGTTTGCTGGCACGAAGCTTGAGCAGAGTCTGTGGGCCGATGGCGACAGTTTTCCAGTGAGGACTACCGATGGTAACAGCTACGTCGTTCGTCTCTATCATGTTGATTGTCCCGAAATCACCGTGTCGACCGACTCCGACAAGCGCCGGATTCGTGAGCAGGCCCGCTACTTTGGCGTCGAAGATCCGGCCAACGTAGTTTTGGCAGGAGTTCAAGCGAAGGCATTCGTGGCTGAAGTTCTAAAGGAGCCGTTCACCCTCCATACAGCTCTCGCGACTGCTCCTGGACGTTCAGGAAAGCCGCGGGTTTATGCGTTCGTTACCACAGCCGACGGCAGCGACCTCGCTAGCCTGCTCGTAGAAAAGGGACTTGCGCGAGCCCATGGAATGCGGCGTGCGACCCCCGCTGGAACTCCAGCCGTTGAACAGCAGACACTCCTCGGTGATCGAGAACTCAAAGCGATGATGGAACGAGTTGGGGTTTGGAAGAACACCAATCCCGCGCACTTGGTAGAACTGCGTGCAGCCCAAAGAGCCGAAGATCGCGAATTAGATGCGATTTCGGATGCGATCGATCGACAACGGTCTTCGGTTCCGATTGATATCAATTTGGCGACCAAAGAAGAGTTGGTCAGGCTAGATGGGATAGGGCCTCAACTTGCCGAACGGATTGTTCAAGCTAGACCGTTTGTCTCTTATGACGACCTGAGTCGCGTGCCAGGAATTGGCAGCGCGACAATTCAACGCCTCAAACCTCAGCTCACCGATCCTAAGGGCTAGTGTCTCGAACGATTAGTAGGTTGAAGAAATTCACGAGATTCGAAATGAAGTGGAGAAAGCCGTAGGCAAATTTTTTCTCAGACCAAGGCACGAGGAGGATGGAGTGAAGCGACATAGCCTGCCAAGGGCAGCTCGAAGAGACGAGCGGAGGCGAGAGCAAAGCGAAGCTGGCTTCGTGACCGACGAGCAACGCAGGTATGGGAAAAAGAGCCGTGATCATGTTCCAACGTGAGCGGAGCGAACCTGATTCCATGACAAATTTCCCCTCAATTTTTCAACCGATTAAACATTCGGGACACTAGCAGGGTGTAGAAAAAGTGGGCCCCGTCGCGGAGCCTCATGTGATCGAGGGTTAGGCGCGAGGATCAAGTGGA
>ENA-ORXR01004060-ORXR01004060.1-marine-metagenome-genome-assembly--contig:-NODE-4060-length-12534-cov-12.124027_pt1 | contig 12534 bp, 16 predicted proteins | sample MGYA00237866_ERZ511479 | MGnify/ENA metagenome assembly ERZ511479 | reverse complement strand
GACCTGCTGCTCAGAGGTGCGGCTGCCTTGCACATTGGAACAAACAAGACACGCCCAAGAAATAGGGCGGGGGGGGCGGTCCTGTGGCACGCAGTCTGTCTGCACAGATAGCAACACGCTGAGCGCGAAAAAAAGGACTACGTAGAGTATAGGGGGGGAAGGGCGCGGCGGCTTTGCCTGGGATGGGGCTGGGGGTCGGCATCGCAGCCACAACGACGTGAGTGGTGGTGGTATGAGTAGCAGTATCAGGTTGCAGGGGTGAGGATGGGTGGAGGAGATGGGTGAAAGGGGCACAGGGCACCGCACGGCAACGCACCACCTGTGCTGGGACGCAAAGTGACCGGCTGGATGTGATCACCTGTGCCTCTGTGAATGGGGAGGGCACTCCCCAAATGTACACCATCGGGTCGTACAAGTACGTGTTCCGGCCGTGACAACCCCGTTTGAGCCCAGGAGGCGCGACACACGGTCGGAATGCACAGCCGATGTACAGTCCGCTCAACTAGGGCCCGACGGTACATCTCGAGAATACCGTCGGGGACGGTCGGGAATTTCTGTATCTCGACGGTATCTCCGCAATGTGGCACGATGTACCGTCAAAAGACCGTCGAAGCGACCGTCGAGTTACATGCCAAAACTCTCTATTGTACGACTTTCACAATGGGACGAAATCCCGACAAAATGAGCAAGACAAAGCAAAGAAGTGCTCGTCCCTCGCATCTGCAGAGACTTGAAGATGGTGTACTCTCCGGTCATCTCTTTTTGCAGGTTCTTGCGTGTGGGCTGTGTGGGGTATGTGATTCTCATGCGCTACTCGACAGAGCCATGATGTCGGAATTGGGGCTCGGACCGATCATACCACCGTAATCCAGCGAGCCTGACCGTTGTCAGAACAGTGTGGTTCAGAAGAGCCTAGAAGATATGAACGCCAAAGAGATCGAGGCTGAGTACGAGCTTTTAGCCAGTTGGTGAAGCTGCTTTCCTACTGGACCTGCGCCTCCCACTGGATGAAGAGATTGTTCCCAATTGAGCAGAGTCTACGAATCAACTCGCTTGCCGCTGCTTACCCTTTGGGATTGCTTCTTTCTCTTGCGAACTGCATCACACCTAGCTAAGGGGCGTCTTCTGGGTCAGAAAGTTTACAGTTACACGTGAAAATCTGAAGAAGACTTGTGACCCACGTTCTTGACTGCGAGCCACACACAGGTTGGATCAGCTCTGTGGTAGTCGCCTTCCTCACACACGGCTGTCGTTTCTCTTGGGTGGCCTACGAAGTTTTCTGTGTCCGCCCCCGTCGCCGAAGATCTTTTGCCTGGTGTGACCGGGGCTGAACGCGACCAACGACGTAACTCTACTTTGACGTCAACCTACATCATGCCCGCGCGGACCCCTCCACGTCTCGGGGACCCCCAAAAGAGTCGAGAATACCAGAAGTATGTGAGGAACACGCTTGATATCTCCTTGTTACCTTCCATAACATTTTCTCAAATTGACAGACCTGGGAGAAGGGCTTGTTGCCGACCGTGTGATCTATGTCTGACGTCGGTGCCTACCTCTGTTGACTTCTTGCACCTCCCCCATCTTTTTATGCTTGGTCGATGTGCGCTCCTGGACGTATTTTTGTTCTCATAGAAGCCTGGAACGGGAGGCGCGCCTGACCTCCACAGTGTGCGACTCCCTTCTCTACGGGAGGCTGCGGAAGAAATCCCCAGCCACGTACGCACCTTAACAGAGCATTAAGCCTGTCCTTTGGCCACCAGCCATCGCATAGTTGGATTTTGAGCTAAAACCCTCCGCCCGGCGAAAGATATGTGTCGGCTGTCGGGTACTGGCCATGAGAATGCCTGCCGGGTCTCCTGTCACCCCCCCACATCGTTTCAGAGACATACTGGGCCACTATGTGCGGCGCCACGGCGTGCCATGGTGCCGCACGGGCAAGGCGGTCATGTACGAGCGTGTTTTGGTCCCGGTCAAGACCGCGGTGCGGCAGCGGCAGCTGTCGCGACGCCTCGCCCGTAGCGCGGCTGCGTTCGGGACGGACACAGGGCTAGACGTGGAGGCGGTGAGTGCCGTCCTCATCGATATTGGGCACCGCTACCGCGCCGGGGAGGCCATTGTGGTTCCAAAACGTGCCATCACCCTCAGTGTCGAAGAGCAAGTCGCCCTCATTGAGTCTTGTGGGGTGTCACACATTGCCTTTAACCGCCTACGCCTGGGCTTCGGTGGCTCAGACATTGGCATGTCCAGTATCCCTGCGCTTCGTGCTTCCCGCCAGTCACTTGCCTCTAGACATTCCAAGCGCTCGCGAGTGGACGGGACGGGCGCTCACCTGGAGAACCTGACCGCCGCCGTCCAGGAGCTGATCAACAGGCTGCTGGCCTCTGGTCTATTTCGGGTACGGTCTTGCTACGACTCGGACGTGATACCTGTACCACAGACACAAGTACACCTTCCTCGATCGTCTCCTTTTGTCTGGCAGCGGGCGGCGGTGCATGACGTGAAAATCGGCCTGGGCATTGACAAGGGAGGGAACCGTAGCTCGTGCAAGCTTTTGCTTGCTTGCATGAACCAGGAATAGCCCAATCGGCGGGAAAACACAGTGCTGCTCTCCATCACTCCATGCGACAAGGACGACAACGAGCTCATAGAGAGAAGTATGTCTCTGTGGAAGGAACACATTGCGGCATTACTACGGGCGGGCGTGATGATGCATGGGCAGCGACGGGCCGTACGGCTGTTCTTGATGGGGGACATGGCCTTCTTGTGTACGTTTCGCGGTCACTCGGAGGCCAGTGCACAGTTTTCGTGCATCTACTGCACGCAGGTGCGGGCACGCAGTGCCAAGAACGTGCGCCTGGTGAAGCGCTTTTGCTGCATGCAGGACACCATCCTACCGGCCGGCCGTATGCGCACCATGAACGAGGCGGCTAAAAAATGCACGCCTACGAGGCATTAAACAACAAGGACTTTCCCGTGAAGCTGACCGAGCTCGGCCACAAGTCGGTGGGAAAGCGGCCTGTGATGATCGTGCACCCCGGGCAGATCTTGCCGCTCCCGTTGCACGTCACGCTTTTATTTACGGCGCTGATGCTCAAGCTGGCCATCGAGATTGCGTTGGCCGAGTGGGCGCACGAGAAGGGGCGCAAGTGTGCTCCAGGGCTGCGCATAGCGCTGCTCCAGGACGTGGGCGTCGCACCCGCGCCGGCACATGGCGGCACGTTTGCTAGCAACGAATGCCACACGACTTCGAAGAAGAACGCCGTGATTATCGCATTGCTTGCCAAGTATGATGCGTCTCGCGTCGCCCTGGAGGCGTATACAAAGGTGTGGCGGCTGTGGAGCCGCATCCGGCCGGCGCTGAACGCAGCGTCCATTTAGCGCACGCCGACATTGTGGCCTTTGCGGCGGACACCGACGAGCTGATGGCAACTCTGGTCACCTTTGAGTGGGTGAGCGTGTCCGCCAAGATGCACATGCTGCACCGCCACGCTTCCCCCTTCATGACGCAATGAGGGTCAATTGGTCTTTACGGTGAACAAGGGATGGGAGGGGTGGCACGCTTACATAAACCAGAGCGCCCGCATGACGGGGTCGGACACATGATTGCAAGCGTGTGCTTCGTTTTCTCGACAAGCCGCCATCGGGCGCAGCACGGGGCACCCTGAAGACCACAACCGCGGGAACCGGCGCAGCCCTGCAGCGGCGGGGGCGCGGTGTGCCACGAAGCCCGGGGACCGCCGATTGCGGGACAATCAATCGGGGCTGCAGGACAAAGAGGGAACAAGGCGAAAGGCGCAGCGGATGTGCGAGCGCTGGGCGACCGAACGGGCTGCAGAGGCATCCACGACGGTGTCGGCATTCGTCAAACGGGGAGCTCTCCCGCGGGGGCACAAGAGGGCAGCTGTCGGCTCGGAGCAAACAGCTCTGAATACCGACGGTGATGGGGAAGAGGGTGCGGACGAAGATGTCACGGATCTGTTGTTCTTGTTTTTTAATACATATGCTAAGGCATGGGGTCCGAGACATATGGGTCAGAAAAACGCACCGTTGTGTTGGGGGCGGAAAACGGTGTGCGGTTGGTATACATTTAGTGTGCTTGCCACTGTGCAGCCCAGAAAACGAGCGCACAACTAGGATGACACGGTGCACGGGTCAACAGTCACGAAAGATACAACGGAGTCGGATCCCAGGCCGTCAGCAGTCGCAGTGAGACTGGCAGTCTGCGGCACGCAGTCCTCAACCCCATTCTTGCGCAGTGCAAGTGCGTGTCTCCGTGCACCCGACGGAGCCTTGTGCTTTCTTCCCACCTCCTGGCTCACTTCCTGCCGGCGCTTGTCCAAAAACTCATGATAGGCAGCTCCCCACCGCAGTGCACCGTAGCACACGATGCCGTATGGAGCCCTCTGCCCCTGTGAACATGAACATCGAGCACGCCCACTCCTCTCGTTCAGTCCTCATGTATGTCTTCACGCGCCCGATTGAGCGTCGTGCTTTCTCCGGACCTGCTGGCTCACATACTGTTTGCGTTCTGTCCAGAAAAACACGATTGGCAGTACCCCACCGCAGTGCACCCCAACACACAATGCCACACGCAGCCCCCCGCCTTCGCAAAAATGACCATCAGCTACCCCCACGCAGCTGCAAAACCATGAAGTGCCCGGACACACAAAGCTACACCCAGCGTCCCCCTTGAAACCATGATCATTACTCACCCCCGCCTCGGCTGACACCATCTTGCCGCAGGACCCATGCTCGTCAGTTTACCCACAAGTTGGTTCTTGCCGCACTCTGTGGTGGAAAGACGTGGGTAGGTGGAAGGAGCAGCGGAGGGGGGGGGAAGGAGAGGGGGGAACGGAGGAGGGAGCGAAGACACACGAGAACCATGCACAGACGCAGAAGAGCACCACAAACGAGCACAAACAGTTTTAAGGACTCTCTGTACCTCTGTCAAATCTGCAGGTAGGGTTGGGGATATGCTCTGGTGCGCGCGCTGCGCGAGTCCCGTAGGCCTGGTCTCATCTGAAACTCCCGCTCTTGCTCATGGAAAGACACCGGTTCGACAGCACAAACCATCGTACCTTGCGCGACAATGTCCTCAGCCTGGGGCGGGGGGGTCGGGGCGGTGCTCTGGTGCAGAAGATTCATCTCTGGACGAGTCGATGCGGGTGGCTGGGAGCTGGCCGAACGGCACCTTTCGGCCCGGCCACGTCGAGGAAGGCCCCAGTACCATGCACCACCAAGGTTTTTATTTTTTACTTCACCCGCGCTGGTCAATATGAAACGGATAATATTTAAAGATATCCGGTGAAAGGTGTAAATATGTCCTACATATTTCGGAGTACTTTGACCAAAGGGCAATGAGCGTCGCACGTCGACTGAACGTGTATCCACATGTTCCAGGAGAGATGTGTCAATGTGCTCCTTGATGTCCATGGTCCACGCTGAGTCGTTGATGGGGTGCTGGGCGATCCCGGCCTCGATTTGGCATGCCATCATGGCCATGCCGACATCATGGTCATGCAGACAACTTTCCCGCGCTCTTTTTGAGAAGGTCGCCATGCGATGGACCGCTGATTGATGAGCAGTGCGCCCTCATCATCATGGAGCGCGACAGGCTGCCGTTTCGTCGTGTACCAGCCAGGCATCCCCATCCTTTTTTTTCTCGTGCATCTCTCCGTTTCCTTGTTTGGTCCATTGCCATCAGTTGGTCGCGTTTTCTTGTCTAAGAGGCTTAGTTGTCCGTGCTGCGATTACAGAGTGTGAGCACATGGGGGCTACTGATAGAACGAGAGAAATTCTTTTTTGCACTTCCTGAGTGTTAGTCGACTTGAAGTGAAATCAGATCCGGTAGACCGGCGCTGTTCACAACGTGATTTCTTGACCGGCATGGGGCCGCGCCGGCGCAACGAGAGGTCTGACAAATTCAGCCACGCCATGTTCGCAACGTGACGTCTTGACCGGCATGTGGCCTCAAACAGAGGCCTGACAACATCAGCCACTTTCGCGCGGGGCTGGCGCGTCGGCGCGGCTACGTCGTGCCCGCCGGCGCGACTACGTGCTGCCCTCCGGCGCGACTACGTGCTGCCCGCCGGAGCGGCTACGTTCTCTGCCCCCCGGCGCGGCTACGTTGCACAAGCCGCCTGGTTCTAGACGATGGCGTCGGGCGGGTGTGTGCTGTTCCTAAAATCACCAACGGACGCGAGTCTCGTTGACTTTTCGTTCTGGTGGGGTCGAACGATTTCAAGAAAGGACAGGGTTCGTTGGGCTTTCGTTGATGCCGTCGTTCGGGATCGCCCCAACGAGCGAGTCACGGGACCTCTCTCATGACTCTCGTGGAAGGACATGCCTTCCTGTCCACACGATTGAAGGATCCTTTCCCAACTACCTCTTGCTGTTGTGCCCCTCAAGTAGGCGCCACACTTGAGAGGAGCAGATAGCGCATGGAAGTAGCACTTTCCGCGGAGGTGGATAAGTCCATCGGGGACGGACTCGTCGACAGCGTGCAGAGGACAGTAGTAGCATGCACCGGCGACCCCGAGGGACGCCGTTGCCAGGGCGACACGTCTCGGCTACGTTTTTCTCCAGATTGTTTGAAGGTGAGCCATTGGCGGTCACATCCATGGTCGGTCGGCCTGCCGCGTTCTGAGAGAGCTGTGAACATCTCAACGAAGCCTGGACATCAATGCCAATGCAAATAGGCAGTGGTCGACAAAAACTGGGTGGTTCAGAATCTGATAGAACTGGTCTGGCGGGCGTGTCACTCGGTGTACGACATGTACGTGCCAGCGTGGCCTATTGTCACACAATTCTGTGATGCAGCCCGTGTGCGACGATGCTAAGCACCGTCTGCACAGCGCCGCGCACGGCTGCATCAACGACCCCTGCGCACACTTCAGTCGTTGCCACGGCGCCGCCGCGCGCCCCAACGCGCGCAACGATCTTATTCTCCGCGTGAACGGCGGCTCGCATGCCGGCCGCTGCTAACACGAACACCCGCGTGCACACCGCCGCCGTGAGCGCCCCACCGCCGCGCGCCGCGACGCGCGCCAGGATGTGGAGCGCCGCTCGCGCGCGGGCACGCACGGCCTTGGCGGCGTCCACAAACGTCCTCGTCAACACCGCTGCCGGCGGTGCCGCTCCGCCGCGCACAGTAACGGGCGCAAGAATGTCCAGCTCCGCGTCAGCGACGGCGCTGTTGTGAGAGGCTTGGTGCTCACGCCGCACGCCCGTCTAGAGTGCGTGCGCGTGTGCTCGTCCGCCCCCGCGGTAGCTAGACGCAGATAAGAAAAGGGTAAATGCTCTGCCTTCTTTCCCCCGCGCCCGGGGCTAGTCCCCGGTGCGCGTCCTTATATACCCTCCCAGGCGGCGCCCGCTCCCCACGGCGCTCCGCTCCCTGCCCGCACTCCCCCGGCCCGCGCTACCCGCGCGCCCCGTGTGGGCCCACTCTCCCAGGGGCGGGTAACGTGCCCGTCCCTGTTTGCATCCCGTGGGCCGCGGTGCCCAGCCATGGGCCCCGCTACCCCCGTGAAGCCGTTCCGCTCCGCAACCTACGCCTGCCTGTCTTCGGCAGGCTGCCCGTCCAGGCGCCCCCGCTCGTCCGCGTGCCTGGCCACCCACGCCATGGCCTGGCATGGGTGTCACCTGCCGTGGGTTGCACCCACGGCGGTGGCGCCGCCGGCGCCCCTCGACATTTGGACTTAGCGGGTGCCGTGGACGTGGGGCGGGGTGCACTTAGCAGTTGCTCTCCCCGCCCTCACAACACGGCGGCGGTGCCTCGACGGCCGCCGCTCGACACACTGACGCACGCGGCTCGGGCGTCGTGGGAGAGGGGGTGCGCGTCGGCGAGGGGTGCGCCACCAAGGCGACGGAGCCGGTGGGGGGGCTGTCACCCCTCGAGGCTGGCCACACGGCCGGCGACGACAGTGGTGGCAAAGCGGGGGGACGGGGGGAGTTGGCGAGTTCGGCGGGGGGGGCGTCTTTGTGATTGTAGCGCGGGGGATGCTCTGCCCGTGGAAGGCTGTGGTGCACCGGCACGGGGTGGTTTGGGCTGTGGCTGGTTACAGCCGTTCTCCCAAAAATCCCGCACTCCAACAGTTGCAAAAGAGTTCAAAATCGGCCTCTACGACCCCGCAGAGGCCGATTTAGAACTCTTTTGTAACAGTTTGAGTGTGGGATTTTTGGGAGAACGGCTGTAGCAAGCGAACGAGATCCACGCGATCCAGGGGTTGTTTTCAACTTCATGATCACATGCTACTGTACTTCCTCTCACAGCATGTCTTCCGCGGTGCTACTTTCTCGAATACCTCTGACGTGAAATCTTGCCATTGAGAACAGATGCGGGGCGGCACTGTACAATAGGGTTGTGCAGCACGCCTGGGGCGTGGTAAAATGCACGCCTGGGGCGTGCACTTTCACGTGATTTGGGAGTGTGACGCCCTGCACGCCCCAATCTGGTAGGGGCGTAATAGGGCGTGATCTGCATACTTATATGCCTGCCAACCAGAGAAACAAGTACAGGGCCCTGAATACCAAAGGAGGAGTGTGCTGTGATTACTTGGTTGTTGCGCTCAACTTAAATCGGCCATTTTGACCTTAAGTCCGGGGCGTGAACTGGGGCGTGCCTGTCAGCGGGGCATGCCAAAGGGCGTGATTGGGCGTGCACCGCCCACCCCGCTCTCCAGAATGGGGCGTGATGCACAACCTTACTGTACAAATCTGTTGAAGTGGTCACATGGACTTCGTCGACCGGACGGAAATGCACACTTCGCTGTCATACAAACAATTTTTGATATTCTCAGCTGCGACAGGTTTCAGAACTCTGGAGATCAAAGGAGGCCCCCCTGGGAAGTAGAATACGTACTCGCCAGGACCCCCGGCCCATCATTGGCTGGGGGTCTGGCGAATACTCAGTTTCCATGATGGAGAGGGGGACCGTCCGTTGCGCTTGCGCGATCTTCATTGATGCTCGACATCCCCAATTGGATGAGCCAAGGAGGTATCCGTCCCCAATCGGATGGCTCCCAGCAGAGACGACTTCCCCCGCGCGAGCGTGCCGCATCATCATACCTGATGATGAATGTCAAGACGTCGTCGCCTGGCACCCCTATGTGGTGGCAGCCCGTGGGCCAGAACACTCTCTGTGCGGGCATCTGCGCCGCGTCATGGGTGGCCCCTGCCCACAGTGGCTCAGCTGTGCTTTTTTCGCGGAGGAAAAACATCACTGGCGTCAAGCTGGCGGCCGTCGACCGGCAGCGCGACTGGCAGCACCCCGGCCGTTGACTGAACGACTGGCAAGAGGATACCGGACCAAGGACGAGCCTTAACGCCCTTGCCCCCGTCTGTGTACCCAACGAACGAGGGTTCTCGCGGTGCACGCTTCCGTGGTCCCCGTTGCCTCGACTGCTGGCCAGCCCGTCTCGGCCCCTCCGTGGCGACCGGTTGCTTGCGCCCACTCCCCGGCTTCACCATGCGCGCGACCAGCCGTGCGGCCGTCGCGGCCGTTGCCGCTGTCGGTGTGGCCGCTGCCGCCACCGCCGGCTCCGCGTCAAAGCCCCCCGACCCCCTCCACTGCAAGGTGACGATTGTCGGCGGGGGTATCGGTGGTGCCTACACGGCATGGCGGCTGGCCGTCGACGCGCGCGTCGTGCGCCCCGCCGACGTTTGCCTGTTTGAAGCCTCCACCCGCTTTGGCGGCCGCATCTACACGGTGCAAGACGTGCCCGGCTACCCGGGCTTTGCGACCGACCTTGGCGCGTACCGCTTTCATCGGACGGAGCACCCGCTCACGCGGGCGCTCGTGGAGGACGCCCTCCAGATGGAGACGGCGTGCTACACGGACCCGACCTTGGCGCTGCCGGTGAGCGTCGCCGAGTGCCCAAAGGACAATGCCCTTTGGACGAGGACGCGCACCAAGTCGTTTTTGGGCAACCTCGACACGCTCGGCGGGTGGGAGTTGCCCGCGTGGACGCCGGCGGTGCCCTTTCAATTCACTGATGCGGAAAAGTGGGGCCCCTCCGCCGCGCGCAAGGAGCGGCGGACGCTGCCGTCGGTATTTGCGGGCCCCACCAGCATGCTGCCCGAGCTCGCGACCCGCTGGGGGGCGCTGACGGCCTCCAACACCACCTACGAGCAGGCCATGGCGCTGGCCGACGAGGCGCTCGCGGCGCTCGCCGTCGGCAAGTACAAGGGCGTGCCGTACGCCGAGGTCAGCGTCATCCAAATGGCGCGCGACGCGGGCATGTCGGTGGAGGAGCTCGCCATGGAGGTCGGCACGTCCTTTGGGGGCCCCCAAATGTTCAACATGAACATCCTCGCCCTCACCACGGAGCTCGTGCGCTCCCTCGCAACGCACCACATGGCGCTGCCCGCCGGCGGGCCGGCCAAGGCCATGGTCGTGCCCGTCGCCGGCGTCGGCGCCGCGCGCAAGCGGTCGGGCATGGCGTCGGTGGTGACGCGGATGCTGGAGGCCGCCAAAGCCGCGGGCGTGCGCGTCTACACGGGCCACCGCGCCATCTCTGTGCGCCGCGTCGGCGAGTGCGACGAGTATGACCCCAAGGAGCGCGTGCGGGGCAAGCCGCTGTCGATCGAGTTTGCCAATGGCGCCAAGGCCATCACGCATCGGCTCTTTTTGAACGTTGGCAAGACGGACCTGCTCGCGCTCGGCGCCGCCTCCGAGCCGATCAAATCCGCGTCGGCCGACGTGCGGCGCCGCGTCGAGGGCCTCCAAGTCATTGGCGGCTCCAAGATGTACTGCTACTGGCCACGGGCGTGGTGGTTGGCCGACCTCGACGTGTCCCGCGGCAGCGGCCGTGGCGACGCGCCGGCCGTGCACAGCACGCGCTACCACGACGGGACCGTCCAGTGCACGGATCCCACGGACTCCACCACGTGCAAGGGGGGCCTCCTCGTCTCGTACGAGTTTGGGGACCCCACCGGCGTCGCGTCGGGCTTGTACGCGGCCAACCACGCAGACGCCCCGTACACGCCCCTCTCCGCCACCGACGCCAAGACGGTCATGGTCCGGGCGTCCCTGTCGCCCCGCCACTCGCTCGCGTGGAAGGCCATCGTCGACGGCATCCGCACGTCGCACGGGCCGCTGTACGGGCGCAAAAACGCAACGGGCCCCATCCCCGAGCCCGACGTGTGCGTTGGGGGCTCCTGGTACGACGTGTCCATGCACTGGCCCCGCCCCGTGCCGCGCCTGTCGGCCACCCTGTCGACGCAGATGTTTGCCAAGCCGGTGGCGGACCTCAATGTCCACCTCGTCAATGAGGCGTGGGGGGAGCTCGTCGGCTGGGCAGAGGGCAGCCTGCTGATGGCGGAGCGCGCCCTCGGTGCGCACATGCGCGTGGCGGCGCCAAAGTGGCTCGACGCCCTGTTTTACAGGGCGGTCGTTGCCAACTTCAACGCGGGTAAAGCGGCGGCGGCGGGCGGCCTTTGAGGGCCCGGTCCGCGCGGGGGGGGGGGGGGGGGCGGCGATCGAGCTGCGCCAACCCGCGGGCGGCGCTTCTCCGCGCGCCGCCGTTTTGTAGCGTGGCTGCCGCGAGGCGTGCAGCACACCGAGCGCGATAGGGGATGGGAGGGTGGCGCTCGCCAATAAACAACGCCTCGTGTAGTGTACTGGTCCACGCAACCATGCGAGGCGCGCGTGGCACGGCCAGTCCCTCGGCAAGCCGCATCACGGCGCGGCAAGGGCAGCGGGCTGGCCGTGTGACGCGCGGGCGGCCCCCGCCCACAGCAACGGCGCGGGCGTGTTGCACCAGTACAGTAACGTCGCCCACCGGCGCGCCGGGCCGACGCCTCCACCGGCCCCCCAGTTGCTCTCGTCCACCACGCGGCGCCGTGTCGACCATCGCCACGCCTCCCCCCCCTGCCAAGGCGCAGGCCTCTGGGTCAAACGCTCAAGACCCCCCCCCCCCCCCCCCCCCCCCCCCCCCCCCCCCCCCCCGCCCCCCCCACCGCATCCCGGCCGCCGACCCCCTTGGCCGCCGCCTCGGCGGAGCGGCTGGCCAAGAAGCGGTTGATGCGACCCGGCAGTGGCACGGCCCCCAAACGGACATCGCTGCCGCCCCTGTCCTCCGCCGACGCTGCCGGCGGGGCGGCGCCGTCGTCATCCGCCACCGCCGCCGCAGCGCCATCGGCGGCGCCGCCGCCACTACCACCGGCGGCGGCGGCGGCGCCGTCACCGGCGCCGTCGCCGTCGACGTCATCTGCCGCCTCCCGGCGCGCCACCGCCGCCGCCGACGCGCCCGCCAGGTGCCGGTTGACCCGCGTCGGGAGTTGAAAGGGCGTCAGCGTCACGCCGCCAGCGGCCGGGGCGGCGTCCCCGCCGCCGCCGCCGCCGGTGTCACCGTCGCTGCCGCCCGCCACGGGCGCATCGGCGGGAGGAGGGGTGTCGGCCGCCATGACCGCGGCGTGGTCGAGCGGGGCACACCTGGTGGAGGAGGGAAGGAGGGGGGGGCATGTGGAAACGCGGAACGCTCGGGGGGGTGGAGGCATGCGCTGGGGGGCGACACGCGCGTGGGGGCGACACGG
>ENA-ORXR01004059-ORXR01004059.1-marine-metagenome-genome-assembly--contig:-NODE-4059-length-12535-cov-20.819634_pt1 | contig 12535 bp, 11 predicted proteins | sample MGYA00237866_ERZ511479 | MGnify/ENA metagenome assembly ERZ511479 | reverse complement strand
AGCGTTCGATCCGCGGCTGGCAGGCCCGCCAGATTCACGCACGCGGCTCGCAGATTTGGTTCAGCGCAGCGACGAAGTCCAGCGACCCCCACGCAGGAGCGAAGCGGAGGGGCAGCGGGGGCACGGAGAGGACTTTCGCGTAGGACGTGCACCAGATGGCGTCGTCACACCAGTCCCCATGCTCGCGGCGGTGCTCCCCGCCAAGCGCTCACCGGCAAAGCCGTCTTATCAGTCTCCTGCTTGTGGTCCACCGTTGCGGCCAACCGGATCACCGCTGCCCGCTTCCAGCGCATTGCGCCCATCGCTACAGCCGCCCGGACCGCTGCCCGTCTCTGCTTCATGGAGTCCGTCAGCGCCGCGGCCCGCTTCTTAGCGCTCGCCAACGCCATCAGCTCCGTCCGCAGGAGCGTTAAGATGTTCTAAGGTGCTGTCCAAAGTAGGAAGCATAGGGATGTGGTATTGCTTGTAAATCACCTCACGTACCCTCGCAAGCTCCTCAGGGTCGCGGCTCTGTGAGCTGCGCGTCTCGGGAGTTCCATCATCTCACAGAGCAGCGCATCCGTCCTCGGTCAAGTGGGTGATGGCCGACACGCTCAGTCCAGTAGCTGCCGCAGTGCGCTCCACGACGCGAGACATCAACAAGGTGCGTCCCTCGTTGCGCTCGCGGGTATAGCACATGTGCTCGCGGGAGAGGCCACGGCACGAGTACGCCGCATCGCTTCCCGTGATGTGGTGGACGGAGAGGCCCACAGGCTGCTCGTCGCAATGGATGGGGGGGGGCGCGGGAGGCGAGTGTGCACAGTGATGCTGGATATGTCCACGAAGTGAGCCCGCACAAAGGGGGGGGTGGGTGGATGACACGCGCCGCCCGGTCCCCACAGTGGGGAACGGGGAAGGGGCGCGCACGGATATCCCGCGAGGGGAGGGGGGCGGGGGCAACAGCGCGTGCAGGTGTATGCCCAGTAGGCGAAGCAGTGCGCTGCACGCGACGCGTGGAGAGGGTTGCTGCTCTGGCCACTGTCGCGCACAGCCTATTCCTATCGAGCGGATCACGGAGCAAGAGGCGGGCAAATGACACGGATCAAGTCTGATCCGATGAGGCTGGCCAAGAAAAAGGCGGGCACGCTCATTCGAACGATAGCCCCTCTCATCAAATTTGACCAAGTTCCTGGAATCGAAGCGGCATACAGAGCCGGCGCTTCATTTCTCTCGCTGTCCGACAAGGCTTAAATATCGCTTCACTCTGGGAAACGGTTGACCGAAAGGCTCGTCGAGGCCCAATCGGCAGTTGCGCAGGGGTCGCGACATCACCCAACACCATACCCTCGTCAGTACAGCCTCGAGTGCACCTAAAAACTGGAAAACTCAGCACGCTACTTTTCTTGTACGGCCATCAAGACACATACCTGGTGCCCAATACGCAACACGGAGCACATATTCTTGAAGCTGATGAGTCGTTCTATTTTCTATGCCAAGAATTTCGTTTGGCCTGTCTGACTCCTCTATTGGTGCGGTTGAACATGCGCTAAGGCGACAGGCATTAATGCGTGAGATACACCTTTAGTGTGTATTCCCCTGAGAGGATCAATTGATCATTAGAAGATCAATTGGTCCTCGTTTGGGACATCTCGAAAAAGAACCTTTCTGACATCGGCTTGTTTGTTTTTTTTAACGTACTGTAGGCAGGCGCAGCGTGCGCGTCTTGCGGGTCGGACTGTTCGAGGGCACGTGAGAAGCCTAAAATGTGCCCGACATGGAAGAAAAGATTCCTTTTTTTTGTCTAAGTCGGATCAATTGATCCTCAGGATCAGGGAAATAGACACTGGACACGCCAGTTGGCCCTGTACAGTCATTGCGCACTTGTATACGTCCCGCTTACATATTGCTGATCCCCGAATTTTGTCCTGGGGGACAAAGACAAAGACTGACTGTGAATAAGAGCATTCTATTGGTCTAAAACGACAGTAAGAGGGCATCGAAGCCAATAGAAAGCCCGCATTCGGAGCAAGGACCTTGCATCGAGCAGAACTCACTGTTTGTTGCCGCTTGATCCGCTTTTCTTGGCACAGAGCAAGCTGCCCAGGTGAGATCTTGAGATTTTCTACTGTTTCCTTGCCAGAAGTGCGGAAGAAAAGAGGAGCTGATGTCGATTTCCAGGCCGTATGGGCACATGTAAGCAATCAGAAGCTCCAAGTCAGTCCCAGGGGCGCATCTGATTGGTGGAGAGAGTCAGTCCGCAACTCAGTCTCGGTCCACCAGTACAAAATTCGGGGATCAGCAATACAAAGACAGGCTATCGTCTCTAGTGACCGCAAAAGCGTCCAATCCCCCCTTTCGTCACGCCCTCGATACGCCTCGATGCCTGTATCGAATCGGATTTTCGACGGAGGTGGATGCACCCTTCGATGGCGCATCGATGGTGGCCGTCGATGGCCGTCGATTTTGGATGACAGTCGTGAGACCGGAGCACAGGTCCCGCGAGGCAGACGCCGCGATTAGCTGTCTGTGGCACCTGCAGCCCGGAAGCGCATGCCCCCAGCTGCCCCCTGCAGCCCGCTGCGTATTCCTTTTTATTTTTTCTGTATTTTTCTGTTGCCATCGTTGTTGCTCCGACGCCCACGCTGGTCACACTTCCGCACAAGTATAGGCAAGGACACTCTGTTGCCGCGGTGCAGGCGCCCGTATTGGCGCCAGCAGGCGCCACAGCAGTCACACATGAAGAAAAACTATAAAAACGTGTAATGCTCAATGGGCGCACGCCCCCGCCATCGTGGCGCCGTCCGTAGCGTCGGAAAAGATGCACGCCCGCGCACACGGCCGCGCCCCCGACCCACATCAGCGCGCCATCGTTCCTCCCCTCCCGCTGCACAGCGTGTCGGCACTCGCCCCCCACCCGCCGCGCGCGGACCCTCTCCCGCGGGCCTACTGCCACGCCACGCGGCGCCGCTCGCCGCTCTCACTCCCCGTGGGGGAACTCTCCCGCCAGCCCACCGCCACGCCCCGCGGTGCCGCTCGCCCGAGTCCCCTCCGCGGTACCGCGGCGCGCTCACTCCTCCACGGCTCCGTCGATCAGACGGATCCCGTGATGGACGTTGTGGTCCATCTTCCAGTTCTGTTCGATGCGTGCCTGCTCTGCAGCAATCTTTTCCGTCAGGTTGTCCCCCACCCCGTGCGTGCCCGCCGTGTTGGCGGCGTCATCAAGCGCAGCGCGCACAAACGTCGCGACGAGGCTGACGACCGCCAAGGTCGTCTCGACGACAGGCTCGTCGCCGACCTTGGTCGGCTGGATAACGCGCCACCCTGCACCGACCGAAACGAGCGCCGCCGACGTCGCGGAGACCAGGGCTTTGCGGCCGATGGAGGACTTGATGTACTTGTCCTCTTCCTTCCACTCGATCGCGGTGCTCACCGTCATGGTCAACGGGCTCACGCCGATGGCGGTGAAGAAGGCCTGCAGGACACGCTTCTTCAGCGCCTGCAGGAAGTGCGCGCGGACGCGAAGAATAGTAACGAGCGGGCGGGCGGTGAGCGGCTCGTCCCCGCTACCGCGGGACGGCACGGTGATCGCCGTCGACAGCCAGACCTGGCCCTCGACCTCGTCCGTGTTGAGTTCGTCCTGCACCTCGAGCAGTACAAGGTCCCGGTAGGTCTCCTTGTCGGGCAGGGCGTCCGAAGACTTGTTGGCGGCGCCGAGTGTGGTGGCAAGCTTCGCGCGCAGGCGCGCGCGCACGCGCTCAATCTGCCTGTGGCCGTCCGAGTCGATCTTTTCGTCCTTGACCGCTGGCGCGCCGGCCTCCTCGGCCTTTTCGAGCAAGGTCTCGACGCCTGCGCCGAGCTTCTCCTCAAGTTTGGCGAGCGCTTTTCGCACCTCCACTTGCGACAGCCCCTGCGTCATAATGGCGTTGCTCAATACCTTGACGTCGTCCTGCATCTTTGAGACAGCCGTGGCCAGCTGGGTTACGATGACCATCAGCGGCTGGACCCCGGCGGTGACAGCCGACTCCACCGCAGTCTGCATCTGGGAGAGCGTCGCCGCCGCCGCCGCCGCCGCAGGGGCGCCTGCCGCCGCTGAATCACTGGCCGAGTAGCTCATTTGCGCCGTTGATGTGGGCGGAAATGCCGCCTCCATGGCCTTCGCCGCCCCCGTGGCCGACGCGGGGCGCTTCTCAGACCCGGTTGCTGGGGAGGCCGAGCCCGCCGCGTGGGTAGGCATCCCAAATCGGCCGCCCGCGCCGCGCCCCTTGGATTTTCCGGCGGCCTTGGCCACGGACAGCGCGGGCGCCTTGCGGATGGCAGGAGCCTTGCGCCGGGCGCCACCTGCCGCCGGAGGCACCGCAGCGGACGGGACCGCCACCGACGGGGAGGAAATCAGCTCCTTCTGCGTGTTCATTTCGTACTCCACGGGGGAGAGCTGTTGCGGAACGCCGTCGACGTTGATGACGAGACTCACGGGCGCCGCGGGCTGCCCGGATGCCGTGGACGAGCCCGCTTTGCTCATCGACGCCGCCGCCGCGGCCGCAGCCGCAAGAGAGGACGACGGGGCAGTGGCAGAGGAGCCACCCGTGGCGCGGGCGGCAGCCCGCGCGCTTGCGCGCAGCTCGCTCTTGGCATGTCGATCATCCGACGACGGCGGAGGAGTGGCCGTCGTAGTCGGCGCCGCGCTGGACGATCCGGCTGCAGCCGGCATCTTGCTCCTGCGGCTGACCATGGTGAAACCGACCGGATCCGGTGGCGTGGGGTGAGGGAGGGGGGTGAGGGTTGCTGACAACGACAGTGAAGGACAAAAGCGAAAGGCAAGGACGGCAGAGGTGGAGGTGGATGTGGTGATGCCCGACGGTCGAGTTCACCGCACCGCGAGCGGCGAGCTCTTGTAAGGTGCAGCAGATCCAGCCGCCGCAGCACAGATCTTTACGTCCCCCCGCCTGTCACAGAAGAAGCCTCCGCTACTGTCAGCCGCCAGGAGTTTCTCGAAAAGGTAGATATCGGAGGGTACCGTCTCGGACCCGCGACTTTCCGCATTGTAGTCTGGTACCTTGACCAGTAAGCCACGGGCCCAATCGGCCTGCCAACTAAGCCAAATCCGGACATTTAATGTCCAGATTATTTGACAATCCGCCTCCGGGTGTGCCGGAACATAGCAGCCTCTCTGCTGCTACACCGCCGGCTTGGGGGTTGAGTTAGAGTGGCTTACAAGCGGGAGTCGTGGATCAAAAACGAATTGGAAGAGGGAAAGTACCATGAACGACCATCGGTGGCCATTCAGAAGGCGGCAGGTGACCAAAGTGCGCCAGTCGATCCCACCAAGTCCAAGTGGCTGACTTCGCTGTCTTGCGAATTCGACCAGCTCGAGACCACCGAGCAGAACTGCCAAGATGCGCCACTGCCACCGCCACTGCCACCACCGCCGCCACCGCTACGGCCGTCGGTGCGCCACGCGCCGCCATCCGCTGGCAAGAGCATCTCCGGCTCCGTGGTGTACTTGTACTACACCGGACGTGCTCCCGTGTTCTGGTCTCGCTGTTGGCATTTACGGCGCCGCATGTGACACGGCTGGTGGCTACCACCGCCTCATTCGACCCTCCCCCTCCCCTCACCGACACGCTCGGAACGTTTGCGGATGCCCGCCTACAGCCTGGTGGTGCGGGCTGCTCCCTCTTAGTGTCTCATCACCTGTGTGCCCGTTTTCCTTCCTGTCTGGTGGATGACTGGCAAGGTGGGGTGGATGCACGCTGCGGACCTGATTTCACCGAACACGAAGCCACCCTCACTGCACCGCTGCGCCCCACGCCTGTTTGTCCGTGCTCATGGTAGATGTCCGAATCCAGGGTGGGTGATGCGCTGGGAAGGCGTGACCGTAGGGGCTGTCCGGCTCTAGGGGGAGCGGATGGCAGTCGCTTGCGAGTTTTAGAACTAACTCGCCACCCCACTAGGCTCTTTCATCATCTGCTGAGTTTCATCACGTGTCCCGCTTGGCCATGTTGGCAACCCCTCGTCATGCATGTCACGCCTTTGATCCCTCCAACTCTACCCAGCGCCGCTCCAGCGCTGCAGCCAGGCGCACAAGGAGTCCTCTCACGCCGTGACCGCCTCGCTCTCCTCGTTCAGTCTGGACGTGTTCCCCTAGCTGGCGCTGCTGAATTTTTCCTGCCACTTGTCATAGCGGGCGCGGTTTCTGGCCTCGCCCTTGCGGCATCCCTGCCTCAGAGTCTTCAGTGCTGCCCCGCTGATCGCTGCGCTGCTTTTGGTAAGTCTTCGTTTTATCATTGGGCCGCCTGTCCTCCAGAAGCATGTGACTGTGCGGAGGAGAAGGGGAGGGACTTTGATGACCGCTCGTCGACCACGCGCTGACCGAACTTCAGTATTCTAGCGTGCTTTTTCTGCGATACTCTGCTCCATTGTCTTCTTGACTTTGTCTGACGTACTGATTTTGCTCTTGTACAGCAGTCGTCGTGGCACCACCGAAACAGCTCTCGTCGACCTCTTCGTCCCGACCGGTCTGGCGTTTCACGCGTCTTGGACGACGAACGACGTTGGTCACCCGCCTGCACGTGCACCCGCATGCTGATCCTGTCGCTCACCCTCTTCTATGTGGTCTACATCACACTGGTCAACCTCAAGCGTCATCCCGTCGAGACCGCCACCATGTCGGACGTGGCGCCGACCGCCAACGAGCTCGCATGCTTGATCTGCCCGATTGTCGCGGCCAATGTGCCGGGCCTCCGCCTCCATCGCATGTCCGTGCACAAGGTCATCATGAGCACGGCGCGATTGCGGCAGGTCCTCAAACTACCTGCCGTGGTTCCTTCAACCTCAGTGTTGACAGCCGCACAGGCACATGGCTCGTCTGGCGTCGGGGGCCAGGTTTCTCCCTCACGGCGTCCAGCGGCCGCTCGCCAATCCACGGTGGCTGGTGCGGGGGCAGGTGCTGCCGCAAGCGGGCTGGAAACTGGGTTTGTGGCGGAGGTGATTCAAGGTGACGGTACTGCGATTGACGCGGCAGCGTTGGGTGAATCCCCCTCCGACTCCTCCATTGCGGCATCGGTGGCAGCAAGCTGGGTACCTGCCCCGCCGCAACGGTCGCGAAAGCGAAAGTCCCCCGGTGGGTCCGCCCCATCCACTGCCCCCGAATTCCTGTACACAACCCCGGATTCGCACGCACGAGGCGTTTATGAGGACTTGGGTGACCAGGTGCGCCGCAGTCCGTTGGTGCAGCTGCGCAAGGCGGCGCGCACGGGGCGGTTCAACACGCCAAAGTTGAGGGAGCCGCAGCGATTTGTCCTCAAGACAGGGCGTGGTGGACTGTCTCTGAGGGAGCAGGAGCGTCTATACGAGCTGCTCGTCACGTGGGACGGGGCGGACGGCGGCGCGGCGGGGACGCTGCAGGGGGAGTTTCCTCGATTTAATGCCTTCGCGCAGGCGCTCGCCGACGACTTGGACGCGGCCGTCGGGCCGCTGGGTGGCGAAAGGTGGAGATTGAGGAAGACGGAATTACCTACCGGGCCTACTACCGTCCCGTGCTTGACGTGGTGCTGGCACTACTCGACGGGCAGCGCGTCATCAAACTGTGGAGCGGGGAGGGGAGCCCCGCGCCTCGGTCCGACTTACGCGACGCTCCTTTCGACGGCGACGCGTTCCGGCTCTGTGAGGAGGACGTGTGCGGCCTACCCGGGAAAAACTGTGTGCTCGGCCTGCACGTTTTCTCTGACGGCTCGCACATCTCCTGGTCTGGTGGTATGTTTTCTGGCAGCGCTTCCGTGGAACAGCATTGCGTGACGGGGTGGGGTGTGCGTGGCTCGCCACTCTCAGGGGTCACCCAGGTGTCTGAGAATCGTCATGAATTGGGGGAAGAGACTCTGACAGCGTGGTCGTTATTGCATCCATCTTTTTCTTTGCTCTATTTTTCCTGCCTCCTGTCTCACCACACGCAGCCCATAAACTGTACCCTGTTCGAATACGGCTTGTCAATGCCGTGTCGGCGACTGTGGAATGGATCACCGTTGCCTACATCCCGATCGTGCGGACTCGCAAGGAGCCCTCTGCCGACGTGCGGGGAAGGAACCGACGCGCTGGGGTGCTCCAACGAGTGCTGTACTTGGCGTTTCGCACAACCATAGAGGCCAGCTTCAACGGCATCATGATTGACGGCGGTGCCGCCGGCAGGGTTCGCGCCTTCGTCCGTATCCTGCAATATCTTTGCGACCAGCCTGAGGAAAAGGCGGTCCTCTGCCTGAAGGCTGGAAACTGTGCGATGCCGTGCTCTAACTGCACGGTGGCGGCCGTCGACGCCGTGTTCCCCGCCGCGCGGAGGGCGGAAAGCCGCCATGTCGTCCACACGCTGAACCCGCAGCTCGATTCGGCGGCACACTTGCGCTATGGACGCCAAGCCGTGCAATGCAAGTGCCTCGAGGATGCCAACAGCTTCAATAGCTTTGTGCCGGCGTTGGCGGGAATGGCCGGACTGGGCACGGAGCCCTTCTTGTTCTACAAAATGATTGGGTTTGACGCCCTACACGTACGTTCGTTCCTCTTGGTACTGTTTTTCGCTCTCATTGTTTTGAGGTGCTGCACTGTAACTCTTTGCCTCGTGTTTGCGGGCGCAGAACCACATCTGACTCCGGGATTTTCGATTCGCCCGTGCTGCTTTATATGCTCCTTTTCTGTGACATTGTATGGCTCGTGGCGCAGGTGCTCGACCTGGGCGTTACCCAGATGCTCACCCGCCGGCTCGTGCTCATATTTCCATACATGTGCGTCGGTAGCCGGCCTATCTGCGGCAGCTTGGCAGCAACAATCCGGGCCGTGTACCGCCGCCTCGCGTTCCTTGGCCGCCGCAGCCAGGCGAGGACGCTCGGACCAGGGTACGCCGCGACTCGCCCTCTTCTTGCTTGCTGAAGGGTGTGTCTTTTTGCTCGTGGGCGCTATTTATTGTTGTGCTCACTGAGCACACGAGTGGGTTCTATCTTGTGTCTCTATGCTATTCCATACCTGGCTGCGTGCCATTGGTGCATCGACGCTAACATAAACACCCTGACTTACGCAACGATTGGTTGATCAAGACTGTTGTGCCGCTGCTTCCCGCGTTCGTTCTTTCACCTCTCAGTTATTTCCCTATGCCGGGCGAGACGCAGGCAACTTTCACGGGTGCAAAGCAGCGGGGGGGGATTGCCATGCTGCTGTTCGTAGTGGCGGGCCTGTTTGGTCGTGAGGAGCCACACGTGACCCGCCCCCGGGCGACGTCCAACCAGTTGGGCCCCTCGCCCGTTCTTTCTGCAGCAGGCAACGCGACCGGCTCTGACGGCAGCGCGGCGCCGATAGGTGCTACCAGAGGGGAGGAGGAGGGCGCCGACCTGGGCACCAACTTTGTGTACGATTGGGCGGCCTATCACGCCGCCTTCGGCGACAAGCCGCTGGACGAGGCCGTCACCGAGCTATTCGCCGAGTACGCTCACCTTTACTCGCGGATGACCAGCCGCGTGTGCAACGCCGTACCGCCACCCATGACGCTGTCCGAGGCCAAGTCTATTGACGAGCAGGCGGCAAACTTTGCCCTCAAGGTCGTGACGCCACTGTCGGGGCCCATCTTCATCGTGAAACTCCACAAGTTGTTGGCGCACGTCCTCGATGCAATCCGGTACCACGGCTCGCTGAGAAATGGTAACACGTCGGCCAACGAGGCGGAGCACAAGTTTGACAAGGCTTTTTACGACCGGACGTCCAAAACGTTTGACACCTTCACCTTGCAGCTGGTGCGGCGCTCGCAGGGAACGCGGGAGGTGCTTGCACGCATTGAGGCCGCCGAGGGCGGCGGCGCAACCGCGCCAGACCGCCGGCCAACGACATGGCAGACACCGTCGCCCTCTTCCGAGAAGTCCAGTGCATCGACCTCGGAGCTCCCAGCCGCACCTCCGGCGAGCGGCGGCGTGGCTGCCCCGGCACCCATTGGCGGCGCTGGAGTGGGTGGGCTTGTGGCGGCGAAGGAGCGCCGCAAGGCGGCCGCCAGCCGCACCGTCCTCTCGGTGGCGTCGCTCTGTGCGCGGCCAGGCCTCTCCACAGCGGCCACGCTGCTCGGAAAGCGGGCTTCCGCCAAGGTATCCGTGCTCTCCAAGCTGGACATCACGGCCGTGTTCGACTGCGGCACAAGGATGCCGCAGCTGATTCGCTCGACGGCGAGCATGAATGACGTGCCGTGGTACGATGCGGTGCACTTCGACCCGGACGACGGCCAGCCCGGCCAGTGTGTCGGTGAGGTGCGCGCCCTGGTGCGCATGGACGGCCAAGACGTGGCGCTCGTCCGAGAATGGGAACCCGTCGACGCGGTGCCCGGCTGCCCTATGGCCGCGCGTGACTGCCAGCGACTGAAGTGGTCCATGGGGGACGAAGACTTGGAAGCGGCGGTGCGCTGTGTCCCCGTGGCAAGCATTCGCCGTCTCAGCGTGGTGGTGCCCGACTTCAAAGACCTGCAGGCCCGCCACGGGGTGGACGCGGAGCCTCCCGGGCTCCACACTGCCGCGCACGAGCACCGTGCCATGCGTTTTTTTTTGAATGGTTTGTTCCCGTGGGGCTAGTATGTGTCTTGTTATTGGCTCTCATCAATGACGTTCTCTTATTTTACACCACCTGCGCTTGAGCGCCTCCGTCTCCACCTCATGTGTGCTTCTTCCCATCTACGTACTTCTCATTGGCGATGACACTCAGTGGCCGCACGTCTCACGAAGCTCACCAACTTGGGCCTAACCATAAAAAAGCACGCCGACGGCGACCTACGTGACTGTCTCTCCAGGATCGGCGCGCAGTAGGAGTCACTTGTGACGCGTCAGTGACAAAGGCAGCAACAAGGCGCCGCGCGGCGCGGGAGCTTCGCCAGAGGTGGTGCTGCCCTCTGTTGATCCCGTGATCCGAAGCTGCGGCCAATCAGAATCAGGCCCGCGAACTCCTCTCGTGACTGGCACGCCCTGTGTCATCGAGAAGCTCGATGCGCCGCCATTTCCAGGCCATCGAAGTGGGTGCTTTCGATGCCTCGATACGAGCTTCGACACGTATCGACTGATCGTATCGAAAACGCGCTTCGATGCTCGGTCGGCCTCGATACGGGTGCGATGCGGGTTCGACGCTTTTCTGTTCACGAGAGACGATAGCGCCCGTCGCCGGCGTGGACGGCGTGTGCGACGTCACACTGTGAACGGTGTTGATCTCAGTATTCTATTTCCATTTCAATTCCACAACAATTTTCTCCATCCAACACACAGCTGACTTCGGCTTTTCTTCGTAGCCCCCTGATCTCGTCAGTGATATTAGCGACTGACGACTAAACCGCTTTGATGAAGCGGCGCGACAGACCGCCGAGAAACAGAATTCGGGAGGGCCGCGCGAGGGACAACAGACCGGAATGCCCGGATTTTTCACGATGGTGGCTCACAGCGCTCCGTGATGACAACGACACAATGCCCACCAACCCGTGGGTTCATCACGTCACGGAAGCCAAAAAGGACGGCAAGGGGATGTTGACAGGACGACGACGACGAGGTGCCAAACCGGCTCGATCGCCCAGAGTACGCGATGAACCACTCAGGCGAAACCGTGCGGCTCAAGGATTAAGGTGCCATATCTATTCCGGAATATCCGGATTTGCCTTGAGTCCAGGAGCGATGCTCAGTGCCTTCTGATGAAGACGCTCCAAAACACTTCGGTCCGTTTTAAAATATTTGGCCGGAAGTGGCCGGCTACTGTACACGTGTCTCTTTTTCATTTCGCCCTCTGATGTGTCTTCAAAAAAAAAAACCTTGGTGGTGCATGGCACCCGGGCCCAGGGCTGCGAGATCATAATTGTCATGCTTTGATTCGACCCCAATTTTAGACGGCAATGATCAGAAGCATGGATCCTTTGACCATTATTATCAAAGTAATTCCGAGATATACAGGAACAGAAGTACCAGAAAGAGGATCACACACACACAAGTGGATTGGCTGGCAGCCATTCCGCACCATGCCTCGAAAAGACGCAGCGTACCGGCTGCTACGAGGCGACGAAAGAGACCATCAGAACGTCAATGCCGGCGCGTGCCTGTCAGACCATGACCCGTGCTCAGAACCGAGTTTTGACTACAGAATCGGGGTCTACACTCCCACTTTACCTCCATGAATGTAGGGGGAGCTGCTGTACACACCGTCGGAAGCGTACAGACGGCGTCACACACCATTTTTAGCTGCGCAGTCCGTGTCGTCAGGTGGGCATCACCGCGAACAAAGTGACAGATGACAGCGCCCTTTGCCACTACGGCTGTCCAGAACTTAAAACGAGTATATGAAATACACATCCGTATGCGTCTTTCGTGGTTTCATCATTATAGCTATAAATTATCATAATTATGCTACAATCTTCGAAGGATGCGATGATTGTACAGCCGTACGCCATTCTTGCAACCCTGTCTCGTCGCGAAAATGTACCACGTACTGAGAACGCCCTTGGGACTTGGCCAGCAGAATTGAAGGTTGATCTGAAACGATCCCAAACGGGCCCCCAGCATGATATTCGCAT
>ENA-ORXR01004057-ORXR01004057.1-marine-metagenome-genome-assembly--contig:-NODE-4057-length-12548-cov-10.378879_pt1 | contig 12548 bp, 15 predicted proteins | sample MGYA00237866_ERZ511479 | MGnify/ENA metagenome assembly ERZ511479 | reverse complement strand
GGCTGGGGCGGCCGGGGTGGGGTGCTCGAGGCGGGGGACCCACGCCGCGCGGTGGCGCGGGTGCGGCACCTTGCCGAGGTGGTGGAGGTGGCGGGCCTCCCGCCGCTGGGCGACGCGGTGCCGCCCGCCGCGGACGAGGAGTGGGGAGGGGGTCGGGCGACGCTGGCAGCCTGGGCGACGGCGAACCCCCGTCGTCGACCGGCTTGTGGCAGCCACCGTCCATGCCCCCGTCGGCTGGGACCGTGGCCGCCTCGACCGGGGACGGGGGCACGCCCGCCGGGTCGCTGCCCGCCGGGGCGCCGCCGCCACCGCCGCCGCCGCCCGCCGCGTGGGCAACGCACTTCGCGGTCCATCTCGGCGTGCACCTGCGGCGGCGCACCGTCGACGCGCCCGCGGCGGCGGCCACGTGGCTCGCCGCCGCCGCCGCTGCCGGCGGCGCGACCGGCCTCCTCTTTCGCCCCCCCGCCGGCGCCGCCGACGCGGCGCTCACCGACGCGCTGCTGTCGACGCTCGCGCTCGGCGCGGCGGCGGCGGGCGCCGTGGCGGGCCTCGACGGCACCGCCGCGGGCGTGCGGTCCGCGGCAGCGGCGGCGGGCGTGGCGGCCACCGCCTTCCTCACCGCCCCGCCGAGCCGCGGGCGGCCCTACCACCCGGGCGCGCACGTGGCCGCCGCCGCGGCGGTGCGGTGGGGGGGGGTGGCGGCGGCGGCCGCCGCCGCGGCGGTGCCCGCCGTCGCCCTCGGCGCGGGCGGCCACTGGCCGCCGTCGCCCGTGGCGGGTGTGGCGGGTGTGGCAGCGTGGACCGCCGCCGCGGCGGTGGCCGCCGACGCGGCCGCCTCGGCGGTGGCGGTGGCGGCCGCCGCGCCGTGCGGCGGCGGCGGCGGCGTGGCGGCGGCGGTGGTGGCGGCGGGGGGGGCGCTCGCGCTCGCGGCGGGCGGCTACCCGCTGCCCGTCGACGCGTTGCCCGACTGGCTGGCGTGGGCGCGGTGGGGGAGCCTCCCGCGCTACGCCTACCGGGCGATGCGCGCGCACAGGACCCTGCACATTAGCAGATGCATAAAAATTTAGGCTTTTGCCAACAAAGCATGGGCATGAGGTCTTCTCGGCACATATTGGACTATTGGTCAATAAATTTGGTTGCTCGAGGTGCGCACAGTTTCTCAACTTTGTCGGTAGTGCTTGGGCCTCTGGCCATTTCCATCCCAGCCTTTCTGGTGCACTTGCAGAACGCGGCTGTTTGGCCGGAACGGTCTGGTCCACAACAGAGTGACTGTCAGAAAATGACACTTCTGATCAGAAATTGACAAACGGCGGACCCCCCTGGAAAGGGTCTCAGAGGCCGGTGATCGCTGTCTGGAGGCTGTAGAGGGAGGTCGGCAAGGAGTCGTACAAACGCCAGCGCCCAGATCGTTCAAGAAGACCTCAGAAACTAAAACTCTGCAGTTGTCTAGACCATGTCATCAGAAAGAGCTCCAGGGGGTGGCTCTGCTCAGTCTTCTTTTACAGCTGCGCAAGGACCCGTCAAAAAAATGTTGTTTCTCCCCCCCCCAGAAGGTGCTGTGCGGCTCCCTGTTACTTGGTTTTCTTTGATGGACTGCGACCCCGCCGGTGACAGCATATAATACTACCCCCATTTTGGCACCCTTATTGAAGTGATTGAAGGTCCCTCCCGTCGTCCTCTACCACGCACACAGGGAGCGTCAACGTCAGTCTTTCCGGTGTACCTGCCTCGGGGGCGCCCAAAGCGGGGCTGTACCCACGAGTTGGCGTCCAACTCGGAGTAGCTGGGCAAACCGCATCCAGGCCAGGGACGTCCTCCAGCTTGAGCCTATGTCGTGGGAGCCGCGCGGGGTTTCACCCGTAGAGCGTGCTGCCAACTTCCGACTCACGCCAGGCCACCTCCACGGTCTTTTCCGCCACGTCGCGGGAGACGATGAACCACACCTTTCCCACAACGTTGGTGTGCCGCTCAAACAGTAACCGGCTCGCCACTGTCCCATAATTTCGGGGAAAGGTCTTGTGCAAAGCAGCCGCCGTCTCAGACACCGAGCACGCGAGAAGATTCAACACCGCGAGGCAGCTCTAAAACCGTACCAGACGACCTGCGGGCCGCCCCGCCACCCCCCGCATACGCTCCGCCTCCACGTCTCCCATTGCAAACAACTGGTCAACTGTTCCACAAACGGCGACATGCTCGAGGGACAGCAGCGACTTTCTTCTCTTCCGCCTGGCAGAGCGGCGCTCTGGGCACGTCTTGAGGCGCACAATGAGCATGGATCGTAGGAATGCCTGCGGTGCGCTTCTCAAAACCCACCGCTCCCCAGCCATCACCTCCTGCAGCGCCCCCAGCCCAGAGACGGTGGTCTTGGCCAAGAACAAATCGCGCTGAACCCCGTCAATCCGGGCAGCGAGCTCTTCTAGACGGTCATCACGATTCTCCAACACCTCTACACGACGCAGCAACGCGGACGCACTGGCAGAGGTCCGCCTACCAGCCGCCGGTGCCGACGACACGTGCGGGCGCCCTAGCTCACAGCCCGCCGACATCACGTTCCCAACCTCGGAATGGGCACCTGAGAGTATCACAGGCTGTTTTAACAGACGCGAAAGGACCAAAAAGAAAAGGAAAAGGGCCCAGACACGCCTCAGTCAGCCACAGGACGAAGACGCGAGCAGTCTTCAGAAGCAGTTCATGGGCGCTCCAGAACGCAGTCATCCTGGATGTACTGCAGCTCATCAGCAGAGAATTGCCCCTCCAGAAGGGAGAGTCACAGAGAGAAGCACAGTTTCAGACAAGGAGAGTGAGATGCATTCCAGGAGAGTCGTCCATTTGCCGTAGAAGGCGGGTGGCGAGCTGGAATGCTCACGGTACCTTCTCTTTCTGACCCCACGGCGCGCCAAGAAGGGCAATGGAGGGGTGGTGGCAGGGTGGTGCGGAGGCCGCGTCGTCACGGAAGCCAGAGCACGAGACCCCGTGCTAAGAAATGGGAGCTATACCAGTGCCAAGCAGACGGAGGACGCAGCCTGCGATCCGAACCGTGCGTCAGTCCTGTAGCGGTTCTAAGCACCACCACATGTGTTCGTCGTCCAGCCAAAGTGACCTCTTGATCAGCTCGGTCTGTCGAAGGAACTGCTCCGGAAAACAACCCACAGCCCAGCCTTCCCCAACGGGGGAGAGGATCACGGCAAAGCCCAGGGGGGAATCGTCGTCCAAAACACAGTTGCTTATATCACACGGCGACGAAGAGGGCCACCGCCCCGCCCAATAAACCATCTACGAATCCCAACGAGCGACGGCAAAAGTAGCCGCCCCAAATTCACCCATTCCCTGGGCTTGAGGATGCTTGGCCTCCGGCTCGACTCCGAGTCGAGCCCACTGCACACCTGGGCGCAGAGGTTTCCCTATGGAATTTTTTATGGCCATGGTAGTGTCTTCCCGGCCCCGGACCACCTCATCTTACACGTTCTGGCGAGATACACCTTCAGTGTGCTCTTTAAAGCCTTGCCCTCCTCTCACCGGCCGGTAGTGGCGGCATACTTTCGTGAAGCGCAGGGCGCGGCGGGATACAAGGAGACCAAGGTGTACAAAGAGAGATGCGGCCGCGTCAACAAGCTGCAAATCCATGAGTGGGCGGCCAAATAGACAGTTGGGCCGGTAGCGGTTTGTCGCGTGCTCCCTGACAAATTGGACGGACGCCCACTCGCGCAGTCGGCCGTGCGGGCCGGCCTGGAAGTTCTGGAAGCTCTCTCTGAGTTCGCGTCCGCCGCCTTCTTGTACTCTCGAGTGGAGCTCGACGGCGGGCGGGCATGCCGCGCACGGTACCTGACTGCCGACATGGAGGCCCACGCAGAGGGCTTCCTATTGGCGGTAAACAAACTTGGCATGCGACCTGACTGCGACATCTTCTCGGGTATCCTCGAAGTGCCTAACACCCACCGGTTTCGGGAGCTGCTGTTCCGCACGATAGAGGCGCTCGACCTTATCCGCGACATTTTGGAGCTGCCGCTTGAGATCTTCCATCAGAAGCTGAAGCGCTCAATTGCAAGTGGTAATGGCCGCGAAGATGCTGGTCATGCGCTCCAGCGGTACGTTGAGCAGGAGGCGGTGTCGCAATTGCGTTTGGACCCCTCTGTGTTTGGTGTGCCTGCGCAATGGTGCCTGAAACAAGGCAGTGCCCAACAGCTGCAAGCGGCGACGCCGTTGTGGTGTCAAGAATGTGACGATTGGTCTATGGGCCGCAACACTGTGGCTGTCTGTGATGAGCCCCTCGGTGCTCAACGCCTCGTCTCCGATGTACTCCACCACCCCGATCCAGAAATCATCCTTTGGCGTAAGCGGTGCTCCCGCACGGGCTCCGAGCGCGCCGTCATCGGTGACGACGTGGCCGTCATCACGTCCAGCGCCGGCGTGTCGCCGCTGGTGGACTCTGCAGTAGGGCGAGCCGCGTACAGCAGTGGCGCGCACGTTTCCTTCTTCCGTGTGTGCGCGTTGCTGAAACACCCCTGTGGTCAAGATGCGGCGGTCGTGCACCCGTTTCCGGCCATTAGCTCAGGCGGGACTCGTAGTTTGCTCACGTCAAAGTTCTTGTTCCTGCGGATGCAGGTCGGCACCAGGCGGGCCCTGAGCCTGCAAGTTTGTGACGCGCTCCATGGCATGTCTCCCACTGGTGGGCTGCTGCACAGCGACCGGACTGAGTGGCGCCTCCTGGGACGCAGGTATGGATTCCCATCTAGCAGTGGGTGACAGGTCATGCAGCGTCAGACGTGGCCACAAACACCGTGGGCGTCAGCCTCGTCGTTGGTCCTTCCATGTGTGGGCGGCGACTACTCCCGATTTCCCTCCCTATACCGCAGCCACCGTCGCCGCCGCCAGCGCGCCTGCTTCCATCAGACCCAGTTCCCACATTAAGGCCGTTGCGATCACGCTGCCTGTGGCCGTGACGCCATCTCGAACCGCCCGCAAACGATACCAGTCAGGTGTACCGCGTAAGGGTGGTGCAGATGTTCTTCGTGCGCGTAGCGGTAGGCGTCGGGGCACGCGCGCTGCGGTAGCTTCGCGTCTACAGCAGCGCTCGGGGCGGGGGGGCCGCTTTCGTATAGCAGGTGAGTAGACAACTGATGGGGGAGCGTGGAGCGCCGATGATCACGGCGGTTGCAACGGGGGCTCTCGCGTCGAACTCGCAGCACCCGTGTCATGGGATTAAATGTGGGCGTGCGGCGTTTGAGTCGGAAATAAGGACGGGGTGGCCGTTGTAGCATATCTCCTTCATATTTGGATATTGGGCCCGGTAGCCCCCCTGACTGGTCAGTATTCACGTGGAGGATTGAACTGCCTTGCGGCTCGCCCTTTGGGAGGTTACTTCAGTTTTGTATATCTGTCCTTTCTTTTATTGTCTCTATTTTGGAGGTTATTCGATCTTTATGATCGGTCGGTCGATCGACCCCGCCCCTTTACCGTCTGATAACTAAAGCACCATGGGACTGGGGTTCGCCGTCGTCGGCACCCCCGGCTCCCCGTCGGATGTTGCACGAACACAGGTTTTTCTTCCTCGCCTCTAAGGCGATGTTGTTCGCTTTATCGTGCTTCTACGGTCTGTCGCTACCTTCTGGTTAGTTAACCAACTTCATGGCCGTAGGCTGTGCGATAGGCGGCGAGGGTGGCGTGGAGGCGGCGCGCAGGCCCCCCCCATCAGATAGCTCTACAAGGGCAGCTGGGGGGTGCCAAGCTGCGACGGCGCCCGCGTCGCGGCGCCGGCGCGACCCGCGGCCGGCGGCGGCGGGGCAGGAAGCGGCGGTGGCGACGACGAGGGCGGGCGCGGCCGAGGCCTCCTGTCGCCGAGGCCCGGGCGCCGCGGAAAGACGGCTGGCGGCGACGGCGGCCCGGCGGCGGCGGGCTTGGTGGCGCGGGCGGGCGGCCAGGCCGCGGCCTTGTATCACCGCCGCGCGGGCGCTGCGAAGAATTGGCTGACGGCGACGGCGGCGCTGCGGCGGCGGGTTTTGTGGCGCATGCGGGCGGCCAGGCCGCGGCCTCCTATCACGGCCGCCCGGGCGCCGCGGACAGTCCGCTAGCGGCCACGGCGGCGCAGTGGCGGCAAGCAGGGCGGCGCGGGCGCGTGGCGCGGACGCAACCTCCTATCACAGCCGCCCGCGCGCCGTTGCAACTCGGCTGGCAGCCACGGAGGCGCGGCGGCGGTGGGCACGGCGTTGCGGGCGGGCGGCGTGGCCGTGGCCTTCTGTCGCCGCTGCTCGCGTGCCGCGGCAGGTCGGCTGGCGGCGACGGCGGCGCGCCGGCGGCAGGCACGGCCGTGCGGGCGGGAGTCGCGTCTCCCCTCCCCGCCCGGCGAGACGCACTGGCGCGCCGTGGGCGGAGGAGGCGGCAGTGGACGGCCCCGTGGCGCGGTCCGCGGCATGCACCCCGGTGGTCGCCGGGCGTGGGGGGTTGGGCGGCGCCCCGGCGGCCAGTCTGTAGTGGATCCTGCCTTCAAAGCCGGCGAAGTATGGCGCCGTCGGAAAACCCAGCACAGGATGAGGGGCGAAACACAGGAGAAACAACACGAACGCCGCGATCACCGGGCGCGAAGCGCCACAGAACGACGGGAGTATCGCAACCGCAGCGCTGATTTATTCGAATGCGCACGATGACCCCAAAGCATACACTCATAAAACCTCAGAAACAAGACGCAGGACGTACACATTCCCGACCCCCGGGCGCCACCATGGGGGGACCGGTGCCCAACGGACCACGGTTTTAGGCCCGGGCCTCTAGTGGCCCCTGCCCAGCATCCGCGACTACCCTTTCACTGGAAGAGGACCCCCTCCCGTCTCGGGCGGAAGCAGGAAAGTCAGCAAGACTTCCTATATCTCAGGATTTACCCAAAACCAGTACCTCGGGACTTACCCCAAGATTTTTCAAATTTCCGGAATAGAATTCCGGTGGGATTTTATCCCTGGTCGAGATCAGATCTCGGTCCGGCTTACGCTCGGATTGCGGAAGCTTCCACAAGCTTCCCGGTCCCTCGAGAGGGCCCGGATTCGGGAAGACGTGTGTCTCCCTCGGCTGTGTCAGACCCCTCCAGGAGGGCCCGATCGGGTGTTCATCACCCCGCGCCCCTCTGTAGGGGTCGCTTCGTGTCTGGTCCTCGGGCTCCCTGGACACCCGCCCAAGGGGGGTTGTGCCACACTACCCCCCTGGGGGGGTGTTACGTGAGTGGTCACGACCCGTCCCCGGCTTATGCCGGGGGCCGTGTCACACCGGAAAGGGGGTTTCCCCCACACAGTCGCGCGGCGGCAGAGGCGGGAGCGCGCCGGCGCGGCCGGCACCCGCCGAGCGGGCCGGCAGCGGCGCGGCCGGTGGGCGGGTCAGGTGGCGACGCCGCGACGGCAGGCGTGGCGGCGGGCCGCCGGCGCGGCCCACCGCCGATGGGCGTGGTGGCAACGCCACGGCTGGCGGGAGCGGCGGGCGGCGACTCGGCGCGAACGGGGGGGGCGCCAGCGAGGACGTGCGGCCCGCCGCCCGCCTCTTCCCTACGCACGGCGACGAAGGGGGCGCGAGCGGAAGTGAGGGTGGGCGGCTCCATCGGGGGCGCGGTGTTTTTCTTTTTATTTTGCGCCTACAACCCATATCCCGTCTCCTGCCTCTTCTTCATCCCACTTGAGCGCAGCGTCTCCCACAGAAGTTAGTTATGGTACTACACACAACGCTATCACATCCCCATGAAAAAAGCAACGCCCGCTCACTGCGGATGCGGCGAGCAAGTTGGATGTCCTTGGGCATCACAGTGACACGCTTGGCGTGAATAGCACACAGTTGCACGTCCTGGAGGAGGCCCACGAGGTAGGCCTCCGCCGCCTCCTGTAGGGTCAGAACAGTCGACGCATGAAAGCGCGGTACGTTGGTGTACTCTTGTGCGATTTCTCGCACAAGAAGCTGGAAGGGGAGCTTGCTGATGAGCAGCTCCCCCGAGCGCTGGAACTTTCGGATGTCCCGCAGGGCGACCATTCCCGGCCGTAAGCGGCGCTTGACAACGAACGGCCTTGCCACCGGACTTGGCCTTGGTCGCCTGCCGGGCAGCAGTCAGCTCCAGAGCACGTGGTGCCTTACCCCCAGTGGACCGCCGAGCCGTCTTCTTGGTCCGTGCCATGGCTGACTGGGGTCAGATGTAGTAGCCGCCACAGGTGTCTGAGGGAAGGGGCGGCAGGGGGGGGGGGTTGCGGCGGGGTGCGCGGGGGGGGCAGGTCAACCCCAAACCACAGTCGGCGCGGCGGGTACAGGCCGCACCGCCGTTAGAGGTTGGCTGGGCAGGGGCGGGGAGAGGGGCGAGCACGAGGGGCGATACTGAGGGATGTCGCCAGAAGGAGACAGCTGGGATGGGCTCCTCTTTATACTGGGAATCGGCGTGCACTGTGCACCCTGGGTGGCATTCATGGCCACTGCCTGCCAGAGACCATCTGGGCAGGAATAGAAAACCCTCCGCGTCTCTTTGTGGATGCATCTGTGGGGACATTCCTTCTCCTTTGTATTGGGCTCGCAGAGTCATCCGAATCCGCCGTCTCCATGACTCCGTTGAAGCGTGAAAATGTCTATTTCTCCCCATCCACGTGAGTTAGCGTCCATTAAAGTGCGGAAGTTATTGTCAGAGAAGAGAATGCTTATCCAAGATCCGCGCCACCGGTCTCCCGTGGTCGCTGACGCCCCAGTCGTTGCGGGATCGTTGACCACAGATAGTCCCAGTTCATGCCCTCACCCCCGGGCGATCTTCGGGTGGCAAACGGCCCCCTTCCATCTCCTTTCAGGTCCCGCGGTCGCCGCCGAGGATCTCACTGGCATCCATCCACTCGGACGAGTCATCCCAACTGCGTCACTACAACCAATGGGGTGCACGAAAATGCTAGTCGCGGAAGGAGCGGTACACAGGTGTGCAGTCCAAGGAAGATGCAGGTGTTCTGATTGGTTCTTGATAAATATGAGTTCGGAATCGCGTGATTATCTGTCAATCACCCACTGCGGGCATTGACACAGCACCACGACAACCAATGGAATGGTCAGACATGTTGCTCGCAAGCGACGCGGGGCAAAGTGTTTCATTGAATGGTCAAAACGAGTGTTCTGATTGGCTCTTCACGTTATGCAAGGGATAATGTGAGATTCTAGCCTCCCGTAACTGTGAGATATCATTGATCGAGCACTATGAGAACCAATGGGATCACTTAACTTTCTGATTTATCAAGGAGGGGGCACAAAGCCTTGCATTGTAGGACAGGAACAAGTGTTTTCATTGGTCGTTGTCCTCACGTGAGGGATCTCACGATTTGGTCTGCTTTCGTGACATGAGAAATTGCTCTGAATGAAGCCATGTGATTGGACTGTGTCGTTGTCATGGTACATTTTGCGATTACATGTGTGTGCTCGATTTTCAAGGCGCCCGGTGACAGCAAAACAGAGTTTAAAAATGATTTCAATAAACGTTGTGTTGAGCCACCATAACGTGCGAAGCGCTTGGGCGCCACCATTGTGCGGCCCCCACCGCAGGCCACTTCGTCCACCGCAATCCTGCTTCCAAGCCTCCCGCCCCACCCGCTCGCGAAGCGCCCGCCGGCAACCTCCGATGAGTGGTCACCGGGTGGCGCTCCTCGGCCACAGCCGTGAGGCCCCCCTCGGTGGCCGCCGCGACGCGGCCGCCGCCTACGCTCTCGCCTCCGCACGTGCGCTCGCCGACAGCCCCGACGACGCCCAAGCGCAGTTGGCAACGTCAGTGGTGGTCGACGGAGCCATGAGCGGCGACGGCGGCGGCTGAATCTGCGGCGGCGGCTGTGACTGCGGTACCTGTGGTGGCCGCGGCGGCGGCCGCGGGGCCCGCGGCGGTGTTGCTGGCGCCGTCGGCGGCGTCGGCGGTGGTGGCCGCCGCGGCGGCGGCAGCTGTGGCCGCGGTGGCGGCAGCGGTGGCGTCTTCGGCGGCGGCGACGACGGCGGCGGCGGCGGGCCCACTGCAGCTTCCTGCCAACACCGTCTTCGCCTGCTTAGCGCCCCCCGCCGCCGCCGCAGACTCTCGGCTGGGCCCCCGGCGACGGCGCGGACTCATGGTCGGGCCCTGACCGCCGCCGCCGACTCCTGGATGTGCCGGCGCCGCCGCCGCCGACTCTTGGTTGGCCCCCCGCCGCCGCCGCCGACTCCTGAATGTGCCCCCGCCGGCGCCGCCGCCTCCTGGCCGGCCGTTGGGAGGCATCGGCGGCGCCACCTGCAGCAGCGGTGGCCGCAGGGGCGGCACTAGAGGCGGCGGCGGCGGCAGCGGTGGCGGCTGAGGGGGCAGCCGGAGTGGCGTCGTCGGCGGCGGTGGCGGCGGCGGCGGCTGAACATGCGGCGGCAGCGGAGGCCGCGGCGGCTGCGGTATCCCCGGCGGCGGCAGCAGCGTTGGCGGCGAGGGCAGCGGAGGCGGCTGCGGCGGAAGCCCGAGTGGCGTCGTCGGCGACGGTGGCGGCGGCGGCGGCTGCACCCGCGGCTGTAGCGGTGGCCGCGACGGCAGCGCTGGCCGCGGCGGGGGCAGTGGTGGCCGCGGCGGCGGCAGCGGTGGTGGTGGCGGCGGCCGCACGTTCGGCAAAAGCGGTGGCCGCGGCGGCGGCAGTGGTGGCCACGGCGGCGGCAGCGGTGGCGGCGGCGGCGGCCGCATCCTAGGCGGCAACGGTGGCCGCGGCGGCGGCAGCGGTGGCCGCGGCGGCGGCAGCGGTGGCGGCGGCGGCGGCTCCGCCTGCGGCGGCAGCGGTGGCCGCGGCGGCAGCGGTCGCCACGGCTGCGGCAGCAGTGGCGGCGGCGGCGGCAGGGGGGGTGGCTGCGGCGTCGGCCCGAGTGGCGTCGTCGGCGACGGTGACGGCGGCGGCTGCTGCACCTGCGGCGGCAGCGGTGGCCGCGGCGGCGGCAGCGGTGGCGGCGGCGGCGGCTGCACGTGCGGCAGCAGCGGTGGCCGCGGCGGCAGAGGTGGCCCCGGCTGCGGCAGCAGCGGCGGCGGCGGCGGCAGCGGTAGCGGCTGCGGCGGCAGCCCGAGTGGCGTCGTCGGCGACGGTGACAGCGGTGGCTGCTGCACCTGCGGCGGCAGTGGTGGCCGCGCCGGCGGCAGTTGTGGCCGTGGTGGCGGCAGCAGTGGCGGCTGTGGCGGAAGCGGTGGCGGCAGTGGTGTCGGCGGGGGCGGCCACCGCGGTGGCTTCGTCTGTGGCGTCTACAGTCGTTCGAACAGTGTGTTGGAAAAAAGAACCCTGCCCAACGGGAAAATAATCCTTTGCGTGCCTTCTCTACTACTCCCTACATCACGTCACCCAATGTACGGGGCAAGCAGTTCGCCTCGGTCACGATAAATATCCGCAGTCAGGTCGGCTCGCAGGCGCTCATTCTCATGCACGTTCTGCGTCTCAGCCCAGGTATCAATAATGGCAGCCATGCCGGCGGCAGGCGGGCGGGCGGCCGGATTAAGAGCAGGGGGCGCGTTTCCAACAGGGTCAATGCTTTCCACTGCCGCAGAAACGCCGCCGACGCCACCGCCAGCTGCAGGAGCCCCTGCGGCAGCAATACCGCCACCTGCGCCGGTGGCGTCGGCGGCGGTATTGCTGCCAGTGCCGCCAGCTGGTGCCCCACCGCTCTGTCCGTCGCCACCACCTGACCCGCCACCAGCATCACCACCTACGCCACAGTTAGTCCCACCATCACTCCCCGCCACGCGTCGCCGGCGACTCAGAAAGTTGCTACTTCGGCTCTCCACTCACATTTTATGCGGAATGAAAATGGCCTTTTACGTCGTCACAAGCTTCGACACAGAGTGGTAGCGCCCAGGGTGCAGCGCAACGTGAAAGCGGTTCCATAAAACGCCAAACAGCCGCTCTACGTCCTTCCGGATAGCCTCTTGGAGGCGGTTGAAAGTCGTCTGCTCCTCAGTGGAAGGCTCTGGGTGCGGAGACATCAGAAAAGCGTAGCGCGGGTAAATGCTGTCGACAAGGTAGTAGAGTAGCGTGCGGGTGCGTCCATTGAGAGTGAAGGGCGTGCCGCGTGGCGGCCTCCGGAAGCCAGTGACGACCAGGTACAGCGGCGACTGCTGCATGACGTTGATGTCGTTGAGACTGCCAGGGGCGCCAACAAAAAGGTGCCACACCCACAGGTCCTCGTCGCAAACAGCTTCCACGAAGATGCCTGTCTTTCACTTGAGACTCTGATACGCCCCCGCCATGCCCGTCGGGCACTGATGCCACTCCCAGTGGCAACAACCGAGGGAGCGCATGCACCCAGGCATCCCACGCTCCTTGTTGCGTTCCATAATGGTCTTGAGCTCGTCTTGGTCAGGTCGTCGTAGGTAGGTCGGTCCCCATCGCCTGACAATAAACTCCATGAGCAACTTGGTTGACTTGGCGATCACCGTCCTGGACAGCGCACGTACTTGTAGCGGTCGGGGGTCCCACGGCTGGAAGGGGCGCGGCCCCTCAGCTGTGGACAGCGCACCCTCGGGGCGGCCCCAAAATATCCCGATCCGGGCCAGCAAGGGAATGACCTGTCCGAATCTCAGGGAGATCGGA
>ENA-ORXR01004056-ORXR01004056.1-marine-metagenome-genome-assembly--contig:-NODE-4056-length-12549-cov-71.137588_pt1 | contig 12549 bp, 12 predicted proteins | sample MGYA00237866_ERZ511479 | MGnify/ENA metagenome assembly ERZ511479 | reverse complement strand
ATAGCCCGACCCCCGACTGATAAGGAGGGGGATACGCCCAAATTATTATTCATTTCACCGGATTTGTCAAAGAACCAAAATTATTATTAATTGTTCACACCTCAACTCAAGCTATTTCTATGCATTGCGTTGCTGTGCCAAAAGATAGAGCACTGCCATTCGTACTGCCACCCCGTTTTCCACCTGTTGGAGTATAATTGACTGTTTGGAATCTGCCACATCACTCGTAATTTCTACGCCGCGATTGATAGGTCCGGGGTGCATGATTACGATGTCTTTTTCTACGCTGTCGAGTAGCTCTCGGTTGATGCCAAAATATTGGGCATATTCACGCAGCGACGGAAAATATTTGATGTCCTGTCGTTCCAATTGTATGCGAAGAATATTCGCCACATCGCACCACTGCAATGTCTCTTTTACATCATAACTCACTCTTACACCAAGACTTTCGATATGCCGAGGTATGAGCGTAGGCGGTCCGCACACACAGACGTTTGCGCCAAGTTTTTGCAGGCAAAAAATATTGCTCAATGCCACCCGTGAATGCAAAATATCGCCGAATATAGCTATATTTTTCCCTTCCAAATCACCAATCGCTTCTTGCATCGAATAAGCATCGAGGAGGGCTTGTGTTGGGTGTTCGTGCGTACCATCGCCGGCATTGATGATGTTGGCGTCAATGTACCGCGAAAGAAACACATGCGCACCGGGTGCAGGGTGACGCATCACGACCATATCTACTTTCATCGACAAAATATTGTTGACGGTATCAAGTAGCGTTTCGCCTTTTTTTACGGAAGATGACGAAGCGGAAAAATTGACTGTGTCGGCAGAAAGGCGTTTTTCAGCAAGTTCGAATGAAATGCGCGTACGGGTCGAATTTTCAAAAAATAAATTCGCCACTGTAATATCACGCAAAGACGGCACTTTTTTTATTGGACGATTTATCACCTCCTTAAATTGCTCCGCAGTGCTGAGAATCAATCGAATATCTTCTCCCGTAATGTATTTTATACCTAATAAATGCTTCGTGCTTAACATAGTATCGAGAGGTGAGATAAGAGAAACGGAACAAGAGAAAAAGTTGTTTTCTTATTCTCTCGTCTCAAGTCTCTCGTCTCTCGCCTTCTTTTGATGTAAAAATATTTTATGATTTCCGTTTGATTTTTCTGCCCAATTGACGGCGACGTAGGCTTCATCCACGGCATCTACCGTGATACCAATATAATCCGATTGAATGGGTAAATGTCGATTAAAACGCCGATCGACCAGTGAAAGCAACTCCACTTTATCCGGTCGCCCGTAATGCTGTAAAGCATCTAATGCTGCCCGAATCGTGCGCCCCGAATACAGTACATCATCTATCAAAATTACCTTTTGTCCATCTACGAGAAAATTCATTTCGGTTTCGCTTGCAACAAGTGGTTTGTCGCGTGTCCGAAAATCGTCGCGGTAAAATGTAACGTCCAATTTACCGTATCGAATCGTAGAAATATCCAGTATTTTGAGTAATTTTTTGTGAATGTGCTTCGCGAAAAGCACCCCACGCGGCTGCACACCTATGAGACAAGAATGGCTGAAATCCCCGTGATTTTCAATGAGTTGATGACAAAGCCGGTCAATGGTAAACTTGAATTTTTTCCCTTCCAGTATGACGCGGTCTTGCATGATAAATGAGTAAATGATTACATGATGAAATGAGTAAATGAAAATAGACGTATTTCATCGCGTAATTAATTTACTCATTATTAAAGCAAAGATAATGCTTTGTAATGGCTTCGCCAAATGATGAATAGATAAGTGTAAGTAATAAACAACAATAATAAAATAATATTTTAGATACTAATTATCAGTAAGTAATAAATTTATAATTAAATTTATTCATAATTCGTCATTCATAATTCGTTATCTGGCGAAGTCACTTGTACATATTTTCATTTTTTTATAATAATTTCATATAAAAGTCGTTATTTTGCGTAAGTAGTGAGACAAAAATGTCCTTACTTTTTGACGGTTTCTTTTTCCGCTATTTTTCCTTACAAAAATCCTTACATAACGTTGGCTATGCGCGGTTTTTGTAAGAAAAACTATCGAAAAAATAACCACGTCAAAATTGTAAGCCTATTTTTGTCTCACTACTTAGCTCGGCTATGCGCGTCAAATTTAGCCAAACATATAAAAAAAATAACTTTTTCATTTGGGGCAGATTATTTTCTTCCTCTTCCCTAACGTCAAAATATTGATATTCAATTCCTTGCTATATGGGGAACTGACGTAAATTTTTATTTTACAGAAAAAAATTTCAACATGAGATTAACAATCTTGATATTAAGTTTAGTGCTGAGTGGTTTTTATTTAACCGCAAACGGTGCAAGTGAAGCCGCTAAAGAAACCCTGTATTCGATACAATTGGGCGCATCTTCGCAGCCCGATATGAAGCGATACCAAAAAGTAAAAAGTTACGGCTATCTCTACACCGTAGATGCCCAAAATGGTATGTTGCGCGTCATGCTCGGCACTTTCACGAGCAAATCAAAAGCCAATAAAACACTGGCAAAAGTGAAGTCGCGCGGCTTCAAAGATGCTTTTATATCTGGCGGATATTTACCGGAGACTAAGGTGTATACTGTGCAGTTTGCATCTTACCTTTATACCGACAAAATCAACTGGAATAAATTGCAGGAAGTCGGCATGGCACAAGTAGATGCTGCGGACGGGAGAATCAAAGTCGTGAGTGGCATTTTCTCCGAAAAAAGCACAGCAGACGACTACAAAAAAAGTCTGCAAAGCATGGGCTATCGAGATGCCTTTGTTCGTCAGGTCAACGAAAGCAGATTGCTCAATATCGGCACAAATTACAGCGCGACAATCGTCACGAGTTCGTCCGTTTCTTCTTCCTCTACATCTACTATCATCAGTGGCGGAATGGATATGGAAAAACTCCCGATTTATGCCAAGTTGAACTCATTTGAGCGCGAAAGCATCGTTATGCTGGATGGTAGATACCACATGAAAATGGACGAACGCACGTTCATTCCACTGACCGATTATACGCCCGGTTCGCTTGGCGGCACTATCGCAGTCAGCACGACACCTATCATCACAACTCGCTCGTACCCAGTGGGTACTATTGTCAATTCGACGCCTGTGGTTACGAGTAGCCCGACCATTATCCAGAGTACTCCAACGGTAATAAGCAGCAGCCCAACTGTGGTGAGTAGCACAGATTATCGCATCCAACTTGCGGCAGTTCGCAATTATGACCCCAATCAATTTTCGAGCGTCCTTTCACTTGGTTCGGTGCGGCTCGAAGAAACAGGTACGGGCGTCAATCGCGTCATGATGGGCAATTATGGTAGCCTCGGCGAAGCACAAGCCGCCCTCGGTGCTGCTAAAACAAAAGGCTTTCCCGGTGCTTATATTTTGAAGTATGATAGCGGTCTACGCAGTGGGAAAGTTAATTGAATTTGTAAAGTTTGTAAGGTTTATAAAGTTTATGAAGTCAATAGTAATTTTGCGTAGCAAAATTCAATCATTTTACAGACTTTATGAACTCAATAAACTTTGCGAATTCAATAAACTCAATAAACCACATAAACCAGTCACCAAACAATGGATAGATTAGAACAGTTGAAGAGCCTATTGGCAGATGCACCGCAAGATTCGTTTATCACCTTTGCACTCGCTAAAGAGTATGAAAAAATCGGTGATGCAGATGAAGCTTTACGGCATTATCTGGTGATAGCCGAAAATGACCCGAAGTATGTGGGCGTGTATTATCATTTGGGCAAATTGTATGAAGTGAAAGACGATATTGCAACCGCTATTTCAACCTATAATAAAGGTATGGAAATCACGAAAGCAGCAGGCGATGACCACGCTTTCAGCGAATTGGCTGGCGCGAAAATGGCTATCGACGAGGATGACTGACGGTGGACGATGGACGATGGACGGTAGACGGTGAACGGGTTTTCGCGGATAAAATATAAAACGGCACAAAATCTTTGATTTTGTGCCGTTTATTTTTTCGCAAGAAAAGTTGAGTTTGAGTTTGAAGTTGAAGTTGAAGTTGAAGTTGAAGTTGAAGTTGAAGTTGAAGTTGCTAAGGTTTCAGTATTGCATTATGTTCACTTCGTAAAAATGTGTAGAAATAATACATTGATAATGCCGAGAAAACATGCCAGAAAGCGTGGGGTTGGAATACGCTCATTTCATCGCAATAATACCAATCATAGAAGTATAAAAATATTGCTAAAAAGGTGAACAATAAGCTCACAAACAAGCTATTACGTTCGCTTTTTTGTACGTAATAAAGGTTGTGATAGCCCGTAGCACCGATCAGCGAAAAGTACAACATGGGCAAGATATAATACGCCGCCGAATCTTTCCAATAGTAGGAAGTCAAAACGCTTTGAAAAAGAAAAAAGAGGAAAACCACCAACATAGAACCCATCATACTAAAGTAGGGTTTGTTGTTATAAAAACGTGCTGCATAGAGTTTGTGTAGTGTAAAAAATAGGGGAAAAAGCGCGCACGCAAACACGCCCGCCATATCCACTTGTGCAAATATATCGACCATCGAAGCATGATATAAAGTGCTTCCAAGAAATAAGCCCAACAGACATATTCCAAACATCACGCTATATTGAAAATTGGCAATCAGCAGGTTGGGATGCCTTTGGTTTTCGTTATAGTCGGTATGTGCTTTACCCATAATGTCCACACCGAAGAACAGATAGAAAATATTGGTAAATGTACTCATCGGCTGCCGGATGACGCCATTGACAAATTGAAATTCGCAAACGCTCGTAGGTGTCAACGAGTTCCAACCCAAAGAATACCAAAAACCGGTATGTTTATACCAATAATTAAGCGGATAATAAATCAAAATGAATAGCAGACACGCAATAATTGGATAGCGTTTTTCGTAAAGAAACTGTTGGAAGTAATGCGGGGTGTTGTGAATGTAATTCATGCTTCTGAGTGATTAATCGGTCGGTGGATTATCAGTCCGCAGTCCGCTGGTTAATGTGAATAAAACGAGGGTTAAATCGTAGATTGATTAATTTCAATCTACAAAATAATATTATAATTGTCAATGGAATACGTATTTAGAAATAGCTTTTTCTTACTTTTTTTCTTCTTTTTTATCGCCTGTGGCGAAGCGGACTACACGCCCAAGCCACGCGCCTATCCGAAGGTCAATTATCCTGAAAAAAAATATAATCGCTTTTCAGAGCGTTATTGCAATTTTACTTTTGAGAAGCCTATGTACGCAAAGGTCGTACAAGATACTTTATTTTTTGGCGAAAAGCCCGAATCCGAATGTTGGTTTGATTTGATAATCCCCTCCTTATCAGGAAAAATACATTGCAGTTATCGGGAAATCGGGAAAAATAAGCTCGACAAACTCATTGATGATACGTACAAGCTCGCTCACAAACACAATGTTCGTGCCGAGTATATTGACGATTATCACATCCGCCGACCGGATGGCGTGAGTAGTACAATTTTTGAGATTGAGGGCGAAGTGGCTTCACCGTTTCAGTTTTATGTAACAGATAGTACGCAGCATTTTCTACGCGGTTCGCTCTACTTCAATACCAGCCCCAATGCCGATTCGATGGCACCGATTATTGAGTTTGTGAAGCGCGATATTATTCATTTGGTCAATACTTTTGAGTGGAATTAGTGCTTGGTAACTCGCAACTCGTTCGCTCGCAACTCGTAACTCATTTATGCACATCAAAATCACCGCCTTCGGCATCACACGCGACATCGTAGGTACGCACGAATTTGAATTAGCACTCAAAGACTCGGCTTCTGTCAGCGACCTTCGGGTGGCACTTGGCGAAGCATATCCGCGCTTGGCAGGCTTGACTTCGCTAGCTATCGCCGTCAATCAAGAGTACGCTAAAAACGATATACAACTCACTGAAAATGATGAAGTTGTACTCATTCCGCCCGTAAGTGGGGGGTGAAGTTTTATTGTTGAATTGTTTCGCTTCGCTGATTGTTGAATTGTTTAATTTTTGCTTCGCAAAAATTCTTCTATATCCAGTAAAACAATCTAACAATAAGCGAAGCGAAACAATAAAACAATTCACTCCCCCTCCGCCATGATTGCGTCCATGATTTCGGGCAGATGTTTTGCGCCGATATTTTTCATTTTGATGGTTTTATCTTTATCCAAAACATAAATGATAGGCGTTGATTTGATGCGGTATTTGAGGCGATAATAAAGCTGCTGATTTGTCATTGCCAATACGTTTGTAAATGCACCAAAATTCTTCTCTTCGATAAATTCCATACACTCTTTTTTTCCTTTATCTTTCGTACAAATAGCGAATATTTCTACGCCTTTATCCTTATATTTTTCGTAGAAATCAACTACATGTGGTGCCATTTTTTTGCAATGTCCACAATCGGGTGCCCAAATGTACAACACCGTATAATCGGCATCCATATCATACAACTGAATATCCTCACCTTCAAGGGTTTGCATGGTGATGTCGGGTGCTTTTTTGCCGATCAAAAGCGGCTTAAATTCCTTAGCTGTTTTGATGATTTTGGCTACGTTGTCTTCATCGATGTCTTCAAAGGTTTTTCCTTGCACATAATTTTCAACGACGTGTACAAAGACCGCATCCATGCCCACTACTTTTGAATTGCCGTAGCGCGACACAAATTCAAATACCGTATAACGATACAATTTCTCGTTGGCACTCGCTTTTTCTAAAATATAATCTACCGCTATGTTCAGCGAATCAGGTATTTGATAGGTGAGTTTGTTGAGGAAAAAATCAATTTTATTGAAATAAACAGGCGAGCGCAACAGGCGGTCGTCCGAAAAATCGAGCTTATCGAAATAGTGTTTTCGATAATAATTCATGCGGTATTTGCCCTCCTCTTCTTCGGTCATTTTGTCAGTTGGGTCGGGTACATTTACCTCAATCGACGCCTTGAGCATCGCGGCACTTAGCCAGCCTTTGTTTTTGCGGATATAGTCTTCCTGATATTGGTCTATTTCCGCTTTTAGTGCGGTGATTTTATCCGCAATTTTTTGCTTCTTTTTTTCATTTGTTTCGGCTTCGCCTTCTTGCTGAAGCGCAGTCATTTCCTGCCGTTTTTCGCCCATAAAATGCAAGTATTCATAAAAAGCTTTATTTTCGTCTGAACCCTTGACTTTTAGGTTTTTAATTAGGTTGATAGTATCCGTTTCTACACTAAAATGTTGGTCTTTTTCATTGCTAATCATCAACTCAAAAGGCAGGTTCTTCGGTGGCAATAGGATGGCATACAAACCCGTTTCCAAAGGCTCATCGCCTTCAACTACGTACATGCCTCTATCGTTACGAAAAAGCGTGTCTTTGATGAGGTATTTTTTGTTGCCGTAATAGCCCGTCAGGAAGCAATATTCGGCATCGTAATCCTTGATTTTGATGTCGATTTTGTGACCGTCTTTCGCCTGCGTAGCCACACTCACAAGGGTCATTAAAATAAGTAAAGTTAGTTTAGTGAAAAACTGCATGTGTTAGAATGAATGAGTGAATGAATGAATTTTGAATGTTGTTAATCCCGTACTCGTTTCGGGAAATGAATCATTCGTTTGTTCCGTTATTGATTAAGCAAAATAAATGCCAGTTGGGGTAATAGATGTCGCAAAGATAGTGTTTTAGTTTTAGTGATATGCTTACAATTCCAACCAATGGAAACTTATAAAAACTAAACTATGAGAAAATTGCTACCGCTAATCATTTTGTTTTTTCTTTTTAATCAATTCGTCTTTTCGCAAGAAGCAAGTTTTGAATTTCAATCTACACAAAACTCTGCACAAGTTGCATGGGAAGCAATACAGGATTCACAAAAAAATTATGTTATCACTTCACAAATAAATGATGGAGGAAGCGGTCAATCAAACCCACGTTTATGGAAGTTAGATGAAGATGGAAATTTGATTGTTTGGCAGGATATTGAGTACAACAATTTATCAGTCAGTGCTTTTTTTCTAAAAGAAATTGATGACCATTATATTTGCATTGGCAATGCAATAAATCTATCGGAAGATAGTAGTTTCGTATGGATTGCAGAAATTAGCATGGATTTAAACCTACTGAAAGACACGCTAATATACTCTGGTAATTTAGAAATCGGACCTATGCAATGTAATGACGAACTCAATACTGAAATATTATGTTTGGGTAACTTTGTAGGATTAAGCGGACTGCCAAATATACCTTTTGGATTTAAGCATTTCATTGAGTCGGGGAATACTGAATTTAACTACAATTTAGGAGTAACAGATCTTATAAATGATATTATACCGCATCCGCAGGATTCAAATAAATATATACTAAACGGACAAAGAACATATAAAGTAGATGAAAACTTTGGCATACTTGATTTCATTGAAAGTCCTGGAGTATTTAAATTACGCCAACAAGGTGATATTCACCCACTAAATGATAGTACGTTTTTAATTTCAGGTAAATATTCTAACCTCTCATCAGGTGAACGCTATATAGGATTGGGAATAGCAACCTATGATTTTGAAGAAATTAAGTTAGATACTTTCGGAAGAATGGGAGATACAATTGATTTTCCTGGATTTTTTCAGAGTATTGATTTTAAAACAAAAGACAAAATCTACTGTGGTGGTACTTCTAATGTACAAATCATTGCCTTACCGCCCTACGGTGCTGTACCTTCATGGTTTGTATTGGCTCAATATGATAGCCTACTCAACAGAAATTGGAAGCAATATTACGGTGGTGATGCTTACTATAATATGTTTGGTCTAATCGCTACCCAAGACGATGGATGTCTCATGTATGGACGACGGCACGACTACCAAAACAACCCCGGCACCCTCGAACTCTACGTCCTCAAAGTCAATGCCGATGGCGAATTGGTCAGCACAACGACTTTGCCGCTTTACGAAGATGATTTTGTCGTCTATCCCAACCCTTTCAATGACCAAATCCATATTAATTTTTCGGATAAAATCCTCATCCAAAACTTCAAAATCGAACTCTACGACCTACAAAGCAAACTTTTAGTCGCCACAAAAGTCAATGATAATTCCCTCGTCATCAATACAAATATATTGGCAGTTGGTGCGTATATCTGTGTCATCAAAAATCAGCAAGGAGAAGTTTTGGGTAAAAGAAAGCTCATCAAAAGTCGGTAAATCCGAACTTTTCCCCCCTTTTTTTCATTATTCATCTTGGAAATAGCAAATTAGCTGCGAATAGATTATCTTTGAGCGTAACACAGACATTCCTGTCTGTTCCTGCGATGAAGCACAGACAGGAATGTCTGTGTTACGTATGATAAAACTTGACGAATGATACTGGCACCAAACGATGTTTACGAAAAGCTCGAATTTGATAAAATAAAGGCGATACTCACCGAGAAATGCCTCGGCGAACCCGGCAGAGAACGCATCGCCAAGCTGCAACTTCATACCCAAAAATTCCTCATTGACCGCATGCTCAATGAGGTGGCGCAGTATAAAGGTACGATAGACGAAAACCACCATTTTCCATTGAGTAGATACGAGAATTTGAGCGAAGAATTGAAGATGCTCAAAATCGCGGGCTTTGTGATGAGCGAGTCGCAACTCAAGCGCGTGGCGGATACGATTCGTATTATTTATCGTATTTTTCAGTTTTTCAAAAAAGATAAAATTGAACTCTACCCTACTTTGTACGACATCGTTCGCAACATTCATTTCAACGAAGATTTGCTACACGCCATCGACCGCGTGATTGATGAAGAAGGCAAGATAAAATCCGATGCCTCGCCTGATTTGCTACGCATCCGCCGTCTGCAAGTCTCCAAACGTAAAGAACTCGACAAACTTTTCCGTAGCCTCATCAATCAATATAAATCAAAAGGCTTGCTCAAAGATACTGTTGAGAGCTTCCGAAATGGCAGGCGCGTACTCTCTGCGCCTATCGAAAATAAACGCAAAATACGCGGTATCATTCATGACGAATCGGCTACCGGCAAGACGGCATTCATCGAACCAGAAGGTGTTATTGAAATTAATAATGATATATTTGACCTTGAAAATGAAGAGAAACGAGAGATTTATCGCATTCTCCGCGACCTTACCGAGAGCATCCAACCTTACTTGCCTATCATTCAGGAATACCATATCATCATCGCACGTTATGACGTGGTACGTGCGAAGGCGCAACTCGCCAGCGACCTTGATGCCGTAAAGCCCAAAATCAAATCAGAACCTTTTATCGGCATTCATAATGGCTTTCATCCTTTATTATTATTAAAAAATAAAAAAGAAGGGAAAACCACCGTACCATTTACGCTTTCACTCCTCCATAATAATCGAATTTTGGTCTTGAGCGGACCCAATGCAGGTGGGAAATCTATCGCCTTAAAATCGCTCGGACTCATGCAACTGATGCTTCAGGCGGGCATGCTCGTACCGGTAGATGAAGGCTCGGAAATGGGTGTTTTCGAGAAGCTATTTATCGACATCGGCGACCAACAATCGCTTGAAGATGAGCTAAGTACGTACAGTTCGCGACTACGGAATATGAAAATATTTATGGACCAATCGGATGATAAAACCCTCATTTTGATTGATGAATTTGGTAGCGGAACAGACCCCAAAATCGGCGGCGCAATAGCCGAAGCAATACTCAAAGAATTGAACAAAAAACAAGTATTCGGACTCATCACGACGCACTATTCTAACCTGAAAATTTTTGCTTATAAAAACAAAGGTATCGTCAATGGCAGCATGAAATTTGACTTGGACAATCTCTCCCCTACTTACGAATTGACCGTCGGGAAACCGGGTAGTTCGTATGCTTTTGAGATTGCAGAGAAAAGTGGTTTGGATAAAAAAATAATCAGCTATGCCAAGCATAAAACAGGTAAAAACGAAAAGGCGGTGGACGAATTAATCGTTGACTTGCAGCGAGAAAAACAAGAATTGGAAGAGCGATTGGCAAAGACAGAAGCCCAACAAAAGCACTTTGATAAGCTCGTAAAAAGCTACGAACAGATGAACGGCGACCTCGAATACAGACGCCGAAAACTCAAACTCGACATCAAACAAAACGCCCTGCAAGATAAAGCCCAAATCAATCAAGAACTCGAAAAACGCATCCGCGAAATTCGGCAGGAACAGAACCTCGATAAAGCCAAAGCCGCCCTACGAACCAACCGCAGCGAACGCGAAACGGTCAGCAAGGAGGTCTATCTACTCCACGAAGATGTATATCACAAACCCGAAAAAAATAAGAAAGATACCACGCCTATTCAGGTCGGCGATTATGTACGTTTTAAGACGGGTGGCGACATTTCCATCGTAGAATCCATTCATAAAAACAACGCCGTTATCATCGTCGGGCAGTTGCGTATGACGGTCAAAGTACGAGATTTGCAAAAGGCAGGTGCACCCGTAACCGCCCCCATAAAAGGTAAAATCAATACGGACACCACCGTGACCACCGCCAATTTTGTCAATAAACTCGACCTGCGCGGGATGCGCCGCGAAGAAGCCATTCAGCACGTTGAAGCCTTTGTAGATGAGGCACTTATCGCTAATGGCAACCAACTCGAAATTATTCATGGAAAGGGTGACGGTATTCTCCGTAAAGCCGTCCGGCAGAAGTTGCGAGAGTACAGAGCCGTACAGAACGTTCGGCACGGCGACCCGCAAGGCGCGGGCGACGGTGTGACTATCGTGGAACTGGGTTAGTGAAAGAAATCTACCCTTAATCCGTTATCACAGGATGATTTTCAAGGTACGCTTCTTTTACTTTTCCAAGAAATTCGACCGTCAAAGGTTTGCTCTGAAAATGACTGACCAAAGGGTGGTTTTGTGCGCGTATTTTATCTTCAGGGTTCATTGAAGTAGAAACTATTGAGATGACAGGAATATGTAAATTTCTCTCATTGAGTTCATCCAAAAACTCCCAGCCGTCTATTGGCGGCATATTAATATCCAAGAATAAAACATTGGGGCTTTCTTCCTCTTCTAATTGAGCAAGTCTATCAAGTGCTTCCATAGGGTTGTCATAGAACTCACATTCTTCAAATCCACCATATTCTTCCACTATTATTCCATGGAAAAAATTCACAGACTCATCGTCATCTACAAAAAGTGCTCTCATTCTTTAATATTTAAAGCTTATAAAGATTGCTAAGGAACAGGGTTTCAATAAGTTCGACGCCGTTACTTTTTCTCTTTCGAGGAATAGAAACCGCGCATCTCGGCTGAGCCAAGACGTAAGGATTCTCATGACGAAGAAAGAACAAGTCAAAGAGTAAAGTTATTTTTGCGTCGTTCCTAAATGAAAAAGTTGCCCCTTCTGCTTGGGTGTAGCCCATATCTTACCTTATATGCAAATCTACTATTTTTACGGATTATTCCAATAGAAACTGAATAAGTAACGATGAAATAATAACTTCACGATTTGGACGGCTTCTTTCATATTAGTGAAAGAAAATAAATAACTTGCCCCATTATGCTTGTTCTTTTCCCTTCTAAAAAACACAAAAAATAGTTCC
>ENA-ORXR01004055-ORXR01004055.1-marine-metagenome-genome-assembly--contig:-NODE-4055-length-12550-cov-4.769823_pt1 | contig 12550 bp, 3 predicted proteins | sample MGYA00237866_ERZ511479 | MGnify/ENA metagenome assembly ERZ511479 | reverse complement strand
TTTATTTTATCAACATTCCTAAAAGGTTATTTTGATTTTTGAAAAGCCCTCTTCCTGTTTTGGAGAGGGCTTTTTTTTAAAAAAAGAGGTTGCCAATAATTCCATTGATTTGCCCCCTCTACCCCACCCCTAAAACTAAAGCACTCATTACCCCCATACGCGTAGAAATATAGAAAAGTATAACTTAAGAAATTACTTCGCTGAAATACACCCTCACAAGATTCCCACCAAAAAAACCAAAGCATTTCAAAGAAATAAAAAGAATTTTAATCTTTTTTTCCAAACGTTCACCAAAACGTTCACCAAAAATAAAAAAAACCCTTAACTAATTGATAGTCAAGGGTTAAGGCTTTCACCTTGTAGCGGAGGCAGGACTCGAACCTACGACCTTCGGGTTATGAGCCCGACGAGCTACCAACTGCTCCACTCCGCGATATTGGAGCGCAAATATACACTATTTATTCACTTTTGACAAGTTTTAAAATAATAACTTCAGATTTTAGATAAAAAAAATACAATTCGATCCGGATGACCCAAATTAATGCCAAAGGAAAAACATTTGGTGTTTTTTTTCTATATTTCTTTTTGCACTTAAAAGTAAATAATTACCTTTATCTCCATTAAATTTTTTAATCAAAACCTTAATTATGAAATTAGTTTACAAAAGCTTTATCTGGCTATTTGTTTGTGGTTGCTTCATTTCGCAGCCCCTCATTGCCCAAACATCGGGAGATCCGGACGATTTCGGCTACACCTGGATAAACTCTGATGATCCGGACGGCCCTACCTTCGAATGGGTAGACATTTCTGAATCAGGTACCGAGATCACCGGCCTGGGAGATGATGACTCTGCACCATTCGTTGATATGGATATGAATTTTCAGTACTACTGGCTGGAATTTGACAGAATAAAAATGGGATCCAACGGATGGCTCTCTTTTGATAATGTCTCCAACGTAGCACACTGTTTTCCTAATCTGCCACTGTCGAATGCAGATAATGACCTTATTGCTCCATTAATGTCTGACTTAAACTTTGCGGGCGAGACCAACCCTGCTCAATTGTTATATCTTAATGACAACGCTGGAAGATTTATCGTTTCTTACATCAATGTTCCTTTCTGGATCAACGCTACTCCTCCAGCTCCGGATTTTACGGGTAGCAATACTTTTCAGGTGATTTTTGATAGCAACGATAAATCTATCACTTTCAACTATCTTGCGGTAGAATCAGGTGTTTATAATTCTAACGATATTTGTCTAAACGATGCCGTAATCGGAATTGAAAATACAACTGGATCTATCGGACTGCAGGTAGCTGTAGAAATGATACCGGAAGACAGTACTACTATCCGCTTTGAATTTCCGGAAATGTCTACTTTCGAAATTTCTGACATCAGCGCTTCTTATAATATCTCTTCTGACAACCTTGGTAGATTTTACATGCCAGAGGACGAAATTTCTTTAGTTGCCGGATTAGCGAATACAGGTAACGTAGAAATTACTGATCCCGTAAGTGTATTGGCAAGAATCGGATCTCCTAATGGTGTCAACTACCAACAGGTCGCCAACACGACAGATCCTATTCCTGCGGGTGCGACAGTAGAACTTCCATTGCCAGCGCTTAATCCTGCTGGCACAGACAACCTGCCTGGTAATTACTCTTTCAGTTCATTGGCTGGTTTAACGGGTGATTTGGTAGGGAGTAATAATGAGAATGTTTCTGAATTTTCTGTAGTAGATATTTCTCAGGAAGCAGGAATTGAACTTTCTTACGTTAGAGGCGAAACGTCTACTAATCAGGCTTCCTGGTCAGGTGGTGGTGGAAATAGCGGTATGGCCGTTCATATGGAACCTCCTTTTTACCCGGCAAGTATCAAAAGTGTAGAGATCTTCGCATTGGGTGATGATACAAATATGGACGATGCCTTTACGATCGAAATTAGAGATGACGATGGTATGAACGGCAGCCCTGGAACCTTAATCGGTCTGGAGTCTATTGATGCGGGTTCTTACAATCCAGCCGGAGAATGGATCGTCAAAGATCTTTCTTTCCCTATTTCAATTGCCAGCGGTGGTTTTTACGTAGTATGGGTAATGCAAGGTAATACACTCTCAATAGGTACGGAGGAGAATCCTCCTTTCTCTCGTAGAGTATTTGAATACGTTGGTGGTTCTTTTGCACAATATCGTTCAAACGAAACTGCTGATGTAATGATCAAAGCAGTATTGGAAAATCCTTTCTTCGTTGCGGTGGATAATGTTGAACTTGACAATGGTGTTAAAGTATTTCCTAATCCTGCCAACGGTATAGTTAACATCGACAACCAGTTGGTGGAAGACGCCATCAGCCGGGTACAGGTTTACAATACCCTTGGACAAATTATTCTTGACCGACCTATGAATATCGCTGCTGGAGATCTACAGTCAATTGATCTTAGTAATCAGCCATACGGTATTTATTACCTGAATATTCAAGCTGACAAAGCACAAATAACGCGTAAAATTTCTTTAACAAAGTAATATTTCGCATTTTCTTAGGAATCTTTCATTAGAAAATTTTCAATTAAAAACAAACGCTTTCGGTTAAACCGGAAGCGTTTGTTTTAGTTTTTATTCAAAAAAAAACACCGTTTCCTCTATTTCTATCCTCAAAAAGTGTTAATACATGTATAAACATGTACTTTGGCAATATATTTGATAATGTTAATATGATTGAACGTAGAACATGCGTTCTATTCCTTATTTTTTCTTTTCTGCACTTATCAAATTAAAAAAGTTATTGACTTTACAGGTGGCTACTGCTTTCCTGTTTATCTGAAGTTCAGCCATGATACGTTCGTGCTGTTTCTAGTACTATTATTCTGTACAAACTTTTTTAAAAATTTTATTATGAAACAAGTGCATAACCTAAAACCCATCAGGATAAGTTTACTTTTGTTTGCTCTTATTCTAAGCTCATTTTTTGTCTCCGCGCAATGTGATCTCTCTTGCATTGGCAATACCAACCTTTCTCTGAATAGTAACTGTACTGCGACGATGACACCGGCAAACGCCGTTGCCAATGCTTCCCCTGACTGTTCCTTAACGGTTCAGGTTTTTGATGAAAACAATGTATTACTACCAACTTCCCCCGTCATTACAGGCGCTTACATCGGTCAGACAGTAGTGTTAGTGGTTACCGACGAAGCTTCGGGAAGTTGTTGTCATACAAATATATTCGTAGAAGACAAAATGGGACCTGAACTTACGTGTGTTAATGACATAGTTAGTTGCGTAGAAGATATTCCCATGGCAACTGCAACGGATAATTGCGGCAGTCCAGACATTACCTTTGTAGAATTTCGGGAACAACTTGATTGTAGCACTGGCGATTTTACTTTTTTAGTCACCAGGTTATACACCGCTACCGATAATCAGGGAATGACCGCTACTTGTATCCAACAAGTACGAATCAGAAAACCTGCTGCTGCAGACATTATCTTTCCTCCGGATTTTAACGGAATAGATCAACCCGCGCTTGATTGTAGCGCTCCCAATGCCGACCCGGAGATAACCGGACGCCCCACCCTAAATGGCCAACCCATCGCGGATGCTTGTCGTTTGGAGGCCTTCTTTTCTGATGATACCACTACGATTTGCGAAGGGACCACCAAGATATTCCGAGAATGGAAAGTGGCGGATTGGTGTTCTTCCAGCTTCATTGCTCAGGCCACTCAATTTATAAAAATACTGGATAATACCGGCCCCGTCATTAACTGTCCAGCTGACTCTATTTTCGGAACTGACTTCGCTGCTTGTTCAGCCACCATTACTTTACCAATGCCAACGGCCACCGACGATTGCTCTTCTGTAGACAATATCACCTTTTCAGTGGTATGGGAATTTGGAAATGATTTTGAACCCACTCCCAACGTTCCAATTGGCACGCATATCGTTACATACACGGCCACGGATGACTGTGGAAATTCGAGCATCTGCCAAACTAAGATTACCGTAGAAGATGACGATCCACCGAGTGTAACTTGTGAGACTTCTCGAACCGTTGGTTTAAATCAGGATAGCACTATATTTTGCGCCATTGAATTATTTGACGACGGTAGCAATGATAATTGTACTGCCGTACTGGATTCTTTCTGTATCCGCCGTCTTGATAATCCTGTTTTTTCTGATTGCATCGTTTTCACTTGTGATGATCTGGGAACTCCCGTCATGGCAGAGTTCAAAGTCTGCGATGAAGCGGGAAATTGTAGTTTCTGTACAACCGAGATTACTGTAATGGATAACCTGCCACCAGTGATTAGTTTTTGTCCACCAGACATTACTTTATCTTGCGTAGATTTTATTTCCGGAGACACTACTCTAACGGGGAGTCCCGTCGCAATGGATGCGTGCGGGATTGCCAATATTAGTTTTGTGGATGATGAAGATCTTGACAATTGCAATGCTGGTACCGTTACCCGTACTTTTACTATTACCGGAACGGATGGCCTAACCGCCAGTTGTCAGCAAGTAATCACTTTCACACCGGGAGATGATCCGGTTATTACTTACCCTATGCCTGCACAGGTAGAATGCCTGACGGATACTACCGATGTCACTGGTTTTCCTACCGCTACGGATGATTGTTCCAATGTATTTTTTATCGGATTCGAAGATAATGTTATTATATTTGTAGAAAATTGTAAATATACTGTCAGCAGAACTTTTATCGTCGGTAATGACTGCAACGAATTGCTCGATACGGGCATACAAATTATAAACGTACTGGATGTCACGGCCCCTACATTTGACGGAGCTGTCGATTCAATAACATATAGTTGTGCCAATGATATTGCTTCCTTTACACCTGTCGCTACCGATAATTGTAATTCAAAGGTTGAGGTTACTTTACAAAGTAGCATCGATACTCCAGGAAGTTGTCCCGATAATTTTACCCGTACGGAAACTTATCAGGCAATTGATTCTTGTGGCAATGTATCCGAAGAATTTGTCTTCACAATTATAGTCAATGATGATATCGCTCCGACGGCTGATCCACTTCCAAGTCTTAGTTTCGAATGTATCGATGACATTCCAGTGGCCGACACCGCGGTCGTTATGAACGTTGCTGATAATTGTAGTGATTCAATATTGGTGGAGATCGTAGGTACGGATATACCTAGTGCTTGTCTGGACACAATTTTTCGTACTTATCGAATTACCGATCGTTGTGGAAATTTCACGGATTTATTACAAATGTTTACCATCCTTGACACCATACCACCGACGGCAAATCAACTCGCTGATTTAGGTCCGTTTGCCTGTGTAGATGATATACCCGCGCCTGACAACAGCCTGGTCGTTAATACACAGGACAATTGCGGACTTTCTGTTACGGTTGCTTTTTTAAGAGACACCATAATCGACCTATGTGAAGGGCCTATATTAAGAACCTATCGACTCACGGACGAATGCGGAAACTTTTCGGACATCAATCAAAATATCATTCTGAATGATAGTATCGCACCTACGGCGGATCAACCAGCACCGTTGACCGGTATCCAATGCTTTGACGATATCCCCGTCGGTAGTGAGGCAGACTTGATTAATATCAGCGATAATTGTATCGGTCCGGTAACGGTCACCATTGATGACCGTGGACTGATAAATCCAGGATGTAGCGGAACGCTGGAAAGAATATACGTGTTGACGGATACCTGTGGAAATGTCCGAACAATCACCCGAGAGATAATAATTAATGATACTTCTGGTCCGGCCTGGGATCGATTGCCTGGCACGTTAAATATCGATACAATTTGCGCAGAAGATGTAATGATTATACCTCCAACGGCCACCGACAATTGCAATAGTGCAACGGTGATGGTGATTAGTGATGACACCACCAATATGACCTGTCTGAATCGTTTTACCAGAACCGTCACTTACGTAGCAACGGATAATTGTGTGAATATGAATACCAGCGTACCTTTTGTAGTAACCGTTACCGTGTTTGATGATATAGCCCCAATGGGTGTACTCGCTGATAGCGTAGCTACCGTAGGTCCATTTAATTGTATTACGGACTATCCAGTGAATACTGGTGATGTGACCAGTTTAACAGACAATTGCGAAGGATTGGTAACCGTCCAACTTTTTGATGAATCACCAGCTCCACTGTGTATAGGAACAGTCGTTCGCACCTACGAAGTATCAGATGTCTGTGGAAATACTATACAGCTCACCCAAAATATTTTGATTAATGACACTATTCCTCCTACGGCCGATCCACTCGCGGATTTAGGTCCGTTTGCCTGTGCAACCGATATACCCGCACCGGACATCAGTCTGGTCGTGAATGAACAGGACAACTGCAGAGATACCGTCATCGTTAGTTTTTTAAGAGACACCATAATCAGTGTTTGTGATGGGCCCGTTTTAAGAACCTATCAGATAGCTGACCAGTGTGGTAATACGACCGACATCATACAGACAATTATTATCAATGATAGTATTGGACCGGTATTGATTGACCCCATACTGGACGGATTCTATGACTGTTTGGCTTCTATTCCCGATTCTATTTTAGCGTCTGCACCAGGTATGGATAATTGTGGATTTTCGGTTACTTCGGCCTTACTGGATATGGATGCTTCCAACCGTCCGTCTCAATGCATCGATACTGTATTTCAGGAATTTTTACTAACTGATACTTGTGGAAATGAAACAAGGGCCGTCCGACAAATCATAATCAATGATACGGTACCTCCATTTTTTGTGGACCTGCCCGGTTCATTGGATACCATGGTCCAATGTCCTATAGATACAAGGGATATTACCCCTCCGACTGCGATGGACGCTTGTCGATTTATTGATCAAATCCGGTTGGTAAGTATCGACACTACCTCTTTTACTTGCGCCTCCGGATATACCGAGCGAATCGGATTTGTGGCGACGGATGCTTGTGGGAACCAGACGGTGGATACGTTCTTTGTGGAGGTGGTGGTCATTGATACGACTCCTCCGGTGTTTACGGTAATGCAAGAAGATGTTTGTACGGATGATTTACTAGCACCTAGTCAAGGATTCTTTTGCGGAGAACCGTTTATTTTTAATGCGGAAGCGACAGACAACTGTAATATTATCAATTTCCGTAGTGAAATTACGGAAGCGGATGGCGATGTGATAAACATTGATGGTCCCACGATTGATAGAACGTTTGAAACCGGTACCAGTACCGTTATTTTCTTTGCAGAAGATGGCTGTGGAAATTTCACTACGGACACTTTTATAGTAGTGGTGAAAGATATCGATTTCCCTTCTTATTTCTGCGAAGGCAGCCAAACATTTTTTCTAACAGCTCCTGATGCTTCTTTTACGTTTGTGCCAGAAGATTTTGTGAGTAATGGAAAAGATTGTTCCCCCATTGTTCCACTGTTCTTTACAAGTGACGATCCAATTGTAACACCAGAATCTATTTTCGTCGACTGTTCTACATTAAACGGACAAAGTAGTATTGTTATCGATGCTCAAGTTATGGTAACAGATGCGTCTGTGGACATGAACGCAGCTAGTCCTTGCGTGATAAGAATTACCATAAGTGATCTTGCTTGCTCCGAGCCACTATCAGGTGTTGTAGCCGGAAATTTATCTGATCAATTTGGTAACGGAGTAGATAGTGTAGAGGTAGAAATAGCGGGTCCAGCGATTAGTCAACGGGTGGTATCTTCTCCCGACGGAACTTTTTTCACTTCTGGTCTAGAAATGCACGAAGACTACGAAATCATTCCTTACCGTAACAACGATTTACTAAATGGAATTTCGACGATGGACTTAATCATGCTGGGAGAACATTTGCTGGAAATCAGCACGCTGAACTCCCCTTATCAGCTGATTGCGGCAGATATTAATAATGACGGTTCCGTTAGTGCCCTTGATATGATTGCGTTAAGACGAGCTCTTTTGATTATCGACGAGGAATTTCATAACAATACTTCCTGGCGTTTTGTGGATGGTGAATATAGTTTCCCCGATCCGACAAATCCATTTGCCAGCTCTTTCCCGGAGAGTAGATTTATTCACGATCTGAGCACTAACGAAATGGTCAATGATTTTATGGCAATCAAAGTCGGTGACCTGAACGGCAACGCCACAAGTAATGGACTACAGACCGGAGATACCCGTACCGAAGAAGTTCTAACCATCACAACAGAAGATCAAATTCTGGAAGCAGGTGAATTGTACGAACTCGATTTTTTAGCCGATAATTTTGTCGACCTGAAAGGATTTCAATTTACCATTGATTATAATCCACTGGCTATTACACCGGAATTTGAAAATATATTATCCACCACCTTGACTAAGTTTAACGAACAGAATATCGGTTTTACACAACTGGAAAACGGATTACTTTCCGTTAGCTGGCACGATGTTAATTCAGTTACGCTCGCTAGTCAAGCGGAGGTATTTACGTTGAGTTTCCGGGCAAAAACCAATACCAGATTAAGTAAGGTTCTGCAATTTAACGATGCACTGTTACAAGCGGAATCCTACACCGCAGATTTAGAAACACAAAAGCTAGAACTCGAATACGAAGGCAATTTAGTCGAGCCTGATACAGATACAAAATTTGCGCTTCTACAAAATCAGCCGAACCCTTTCCGACAACAAACCGTCATTTCTTTTGTTTTACCCGAAGCAGGGGATGCAAAAATTGAAATTACGGATATCAACGGAAGATTGATCACAGAACACGAAGCCTATTACGAAGCAGGTTACCAGGAATTTATTCTGGATAAAAGCGAACTAAATGCCGGTGGTGTTTTATTCTACCGCTTGCAGAGTGGAAAATTCGAGGCGACCAAAAAGATGGTCGTGATTGAATAGTTTTAAGAAAACCGCGAGCCAGCAAAGCGCGAAGCAAGTTTTCTTAAAACGGCTGACGGGTCGGAGTTTTGAGAAAACCGCGAGCCAGCAAAGCGCGAAGTAAGTTTTCTTAAAACGGCTGAAAATATTTTAAGAATTTTACTGTTGATGATTATTTGTAGCAGGCCGAGAATCACTGTATTCTTGGCCTGCTATTTTTTTAATCTACAAATAAATATTCCAATTGTAATTGATTAAACGCTTTATTAAATTCGGCAACCTCGTCGTCCAGCATTTTATCAAAAGCGGTCAGTTGTTTTTTAATAGCTTTAGAAAGCTCCTCTTTTACCGCTACATCCTGATCCGTAGGTGCAAAATCTCCCATTCCCACCAGGCTATTGAGGTGACCTAATTTATTCGTTAGCCGAATCGGAAAATTAAGAGGATCTTGTCCGGAGCGGTTCCTTGTTTGATAGAGTTCTTTTTCAATATTACCAAAAGCCTCCCGCATTTTTTTTGCTTTCTCCCGTAGTTCAGCAGTACGCTCCTCTTCTTCATATTGCTTTTCAAAACTACTTAGCTGTTTATTAATTTTTCTGATTTTTCGAATACTTTGATGTGCCCGATCTACCGTTTTATTAATGTCAAAAATAAAATCATATTGTTTTTGCATGTCTGCTACGGTCGCTTCGGCATTGGGGTTTGGTAGAATTTTAAATGTTTGCGTTTGCTCCGCCCCATTGATATCGAGTGTCACCTGATAATCACCGGGCACTGCTTTTGGTCCGTTGAGATTTGCCCACCAAAGAATCATTCCCTTGAGTGATTCGGCGCCATCAATGCGGGTATTCCAGGCAAATAAATTACCTCCTTTTTTAACGGCCAGTGAATCTTTTTTTTCTTTTGCGTGAGAACTATACATCTGAAGCGTATCCCCTTTTGGATTGAGATAAGTGAGTACAACCGTATCTTTTTTAGCATCAAAATCTTTGATATTAAAATAGGTCATAACACCGCTGGGATGATTCGCTCCTTCGGTTAGACTCTTTTGGGATCTGGCACGCCCCCCCATTCGGTAAACATCTTTTGGTTTAAAAAGATGATTGGTATTTTTTTTCACGGAAGTGGCCTGATGTAACAAGCTCAAATCGTCGATGATCCACAGACTTCTTCCCTGGGTCGCAACAATCAGATTATTATCTTTAATTGTCAGATCCGTAATCGGTACAATGGGTAAATTTAATTGAAAAGAACGCCAGTTATTTCCATTGTCAAAACTAATATACATCCCCGTTTCCGTTCCGGCGTAGAGTATACCCTTATGCTTTGGATCTTCCCGAACCACTCTCGTAAAGTGTTCTGCCGAAATTCCACTGGTCATTTTTTTCCAGGTTTTTCCGTAGTCGGTGGTTTTATAAATATAGGGTGCAAAGTCACCGGACTTGTAGCGCGTTCCCGCTACGTAAGCAGTACCCTCGTCGAAATGTCCCGGTTCAATACTATTAATCATCATCCATTCCGGCATTCCATTAGGTGTTACATTTTTCCAGTTAGCACCTCCATCCCGACTGACATGAATCAATCCATCGTCACTACCAACCCATAAGAGACCTTCCTGCAACGGAGATTCTGCGGCAGCAAAAATGGTACAATAATATTCTACGGAAGTATTGTCCTGCGTAATTGGACCACCAGAAGATTTCATTTTTAAAGAATCGTTTCTAGTCAAATCCGGGCTAATCACTTTCCAGGACTGGCCTTCATTTTCACTCACGTGCACATGTTGTGAAAAAGTATACAAACGGTCCGGATTGTGCTTGCTAAAAATGATGGGGAAGTTCCACTGAAATCTATATTTCATATCTTCCACTCCGTGTCCCATCGGGTTATCTGGCCAGACAGAAATCGAGCGGGTCGTATTTTTTTCGTGATTTTTTCTAGTCAAAAAACCATCGTAACTGCCGCCGTAAACAATTTCATTATTTTCCGGATCAACAGCGATGTGCGCACTTTCTCCTCCGGCCGTTCGCTCCCAGTCGTTCTCGGTAATACTACTGCCTTCGGTTCGGTGCCGAATACGAATTGTACTGTTGTCTTGTTGTGCGACGTAGATACGGTATGGAAACGCGTTGTCCGTTGTGACCCGATAAAACTGTGCCGTCGGTTGATTGTAATAAGTACTCCAGCTACGTCCGCCGTCGAAAGTAACCTGCGCTCCTCCATCATCTCCGATGATCATGCGGTTGGGATCTTCGGGTGCGATCCACAAATCGTGGTGATCCCCGTGTGGTGCGTTATAGGTGCTGAATGATTTTCCGCCATTGGTGGACTTATGATAATTTACATTTAAAACATAGACAGTGTTTTCATCTTTTGTATCTGCGTACAAACGGGTATAATACCAGGCGCGCTGTCGCAATTTTCTTTTATCGTTTATCTTTGTCCATTTTATACCACCATCTTTAGAAGTGTAGAGCCCACCCGCTTTTTCGTTTTCTACCATCGCATATAATCGGTTGCTATTGGCAGCAGAAACGGTAATTCCCATGATCCCTAAAGTACCTTTAGCAAAACCCTCATTTTTAGAAATCTCCTTCCAGGTTTCGCCTTCGTCGGTACTCTTCCAAAGTGCAGAACCATCTCCTCCCGAGCTTAAACTATAAGGCGTTCGACGGGCATTCCAGGTGGTGGCGTAAAGCACTCGAAAATTATTAGGATCCATTATCAGGTCTACTACGCCAGCGTCGGCATTACTAAATAAAGTTTGTCGCCAGGTTTTTCCACCATCGGTACTTTTATAAACCCCACGCTCCTTCGTTGGCTTGTAAATATCACCGAGTACGCCCGCATAAACAATATCTGCATTGGTGGGATGCACCCGAATTCTTGGAACGTGTCGGCTATTTTTCAGGCCCATTTGCTTCCAGGATTTTCCAGCGTCTACTGTTTTCCAGATTCCGTAACCGGAAGAAACATTTCCACGCAAAGTCTTTTCTCCCCCACCGACATAAATAACATTTGGGTCACTTTTCGACACCTCGACCGCACCGATGCTACCCCCGAAAAACCCATCAGAAATATTTTCCCATTCTTTTCCGCCGCTGGTCGTTCGCCATACGCCACCGCCGGTGCTCCCCATATAAAACAGGTCGGGTTGACCAGGGACGCCAGTTACCGCTGCACTTCGTCCACCACGAAAAGGGCCTACGAGTCGGTAATTTAATGCACTGTAAGTCGACGTGTCCGGTGTTTGCGCATTCAGTTCAAAATTGATATTTAAAAAAATAGCTAGAAGGAGAAAGGATATTTTGGTTCTCATGGTATGGTATGTTATGATGAACCGTAAATTTAGGAAAATCAAGGGAGATTTCAAGTTGAAACTCGGTCAAATTATGGTAGAAATTACTTCTAAATTTGACTTTAGTCAAACTTTGCTGTTGGTTATTAGGAATGTTGATAAAATAAAAAAAAGAACTTCTGCACTTTATTAAGGATCATTAAAAGAATAACTTATAACATTTGGCTCTCCTAAAACGGGAAGGGATTAGTTGTTTTATTACCGTAATTGAATTAACTCAACGGTTAATAAATTTTTTCAGATTCGCGTATATAAGAAGCCAACGGCTTCTGGCTAGGGTGTTCAATCAGCTGAAAAAACCTCTGCATTTTTATGATAATTTATTTCAATTAGATAAATTCATTTGATA
>ENA-ORXR01004054-ORXR01004054.1-marine-metagenome-genome-assembly--contig:-NODE-4054-length-12553-cov-3.808673_pt1 | contig 12553 bp, 15 predicted proteins | sample MGYA00237866_ERZ511479 | MGnify/ENA metagenome assembly ERZ511479 | reverse complement strand
ATGGAGTGAGTATTGGGAAAGCCTACGAAAGGTGGCGTAATGACAGGTAATTATCCCTCTCACTTTTAATCACACCCAGCGCAGACTGGGGATTTGCTTTATGCAGACCTTCCGAGTTAACACACCATCCAAACTCGGTTCACTCCCAAAACGAGGGGCGAAATAAAGCAAATACCCACGGCGCGCTGGCAAAAAACAGGACCGTAAATCATGAAACGAATTTTTGTTGAAAACATATGGTACGCAGCCGCATGGGACTACGAAGTAGCTGAGGCAGACAACAAGCTGGCCCGCACCATTTGCGAAGTGCCCCTAGTATTTTACCGAGGCGAAAGTGGCGATTACATTGCACTAGACAATCGCTGTTGCCACCGCGCGGCCGCATTGTCATCTGGACGTATAGAAGGTGACTGCATACGCTGTATGTACCACGGCATTCTGTACGATAGAGACGGCAAAGGCTTGCAGGTTCCAGGGCAAGATCGTGTCCCCCCATCAATCAAAGTACGCAGTTATCCTGTCGCTCACAAAGGCGGCATGCTGTGGATTTGGATGGGTGATCCGGCTTTAGCTAATGAAGATGATATTTATGACTTCCCTCCACTAAGCCAACCCGAAACATGGCGTGGCTTTGATAAGCCAAGCTACCTTCACTACCAAGCAAACTGGTTGCTAATAGTTGATAATTTAGCGGATTTCTCACACGTAGCGTTTGTTCACACACATACCTTGGGCGGCTCGGAAGATTATGCTTACGTTACCAACCCTGACGTCGAAAAATTGGACGATGGCATTGGCATCAAGCGCTGGCATCACAACTCTGATGCACCACCGTTTCACGCTAAGGTAATCCCCGAGAACGAACTAGAAGATAAGCTTGATCGTTTAAACGATCTGACGATGCACATCCCCGGGATCTTCTTGATGAATACGGTGTTCGCTCCTGCTGGATGGGATGCGGAAAAGAATGACCGGAGTAACTGTCGTGAATACCGTAATTGCCAGTTCATGACGCCAGAGACACGTAACACTACCCACTTCTTCTGGAACTACTTACACAACGACAATATCGAAAATGACGCCACCTCAGTCTCCCTCAAAGAGTCTTTAATGGAAGGCTTCATTGAAGATAAGGTGATTATTGAAGAGCAGCAGCTTTTGCTTGAAGAGAGCCCTGACTTTGTGCCCAAGTTTATTGAAGCAGATGAAGCGTTTGCTCACTTCAGAACTATTTGGAATCGGCGCTTGCGAGAAGAAGATGAGGTTAAGCCGTTAGTATTTAAAGAAAATAAGAAGCGGATTCTTTGAGTCCCCAGCGCCAAAACGATTCACAAGAGAAGGGTTGGGGAGTACGATTCAGCGAAGCATCCTAGAACCAGCGGAACGCTGAGTGAGCGAATCGTACTACCGAAACCCTGAACGGAACCGAACGACCTACAAAGGCACCCACCAATGACTCAAGACTTGAAAGAAAAGGAACATTTTAAAGCAGCAACCAAAAAAGGTGAATTTGTACGTACCGACTCTGGGTTTCGCAACTGGATAACCGCCGATGGCTCAGCTGGGTCGTCAGGCATTGGTGGGTTTGAAGCCGAAAAAGACCGCTATCATCTCTACCTTTGCTGGGCTTGCCCTTGGGCAAACCGCACACAAATTTTCCGCAGCTTAAAGGGGCTAGAAGACTACATCACCATGGACTTTGTGCACCCATTAATGGGATCTGAAAGCTGGCACTTTGGCGAGTATCCCAACTCAACGTCAGATTCGTTGCATAATTCAGCGTTTATGAAAGATCTGTACCTGATGGCTGATCCTGATTTTAATGGCGTGGTGACTGTGCCAGTATTGTGGGACAAGCAAAACAATACCATCGTTAGCAATGAATCTTCCGAAATCATTCGCATGTTTAACAATGCGTTCAATCACTTGACGGACAATACTGATGATTACTACCCTGAAGCCTTACAAGCAGAAATTGATGAGGTTAATGACAGGATTTATAACTCGTTGAATAATGGTGTGTATCGCAGCGGTTTTGCCACGACTCAAGCTGCTTATGAGTCAGCGGTAAGTGAGCTGTTCGAGACGTTGGACTATCTGGAAAACCGCCTTGAAGGGCAAGACTGGCTAGTCGCCAACACACCAACAGAGGCTGACTGGCGCTTATTCCCTACTTTGATTCGCTTCGATCCGGTGTATTTTGGGCACTTCAAATGTAATCAGAAACGCATTGTTGACTACCCAAATCTCTGGCGTTACACCCGCCAGCTTTATGCGGTTGAAGGTGTTGCTGACACGATAGATATGCAGCAAATTAAATATCACTACTATGCCAGTCATAAATCGGTCAATCCTACCGGGATTGTACCCGTTGGACCGGTGCTTGATTACAACATCTAAGCAACTGATTTAAAAAGAACTCCTATGATAAAATTGCCTTCGTTGCATCAAACTTCTATTATGATTTTATGATGGATCAATTTTGATCCGCAAAATTTTCCAGTTTAGTCATTTTGTTACTCGCATTGAGTCGATCATTATTAAAGAAAACGCTCAATGGAGAGAAAGAAACTTTAGTTCAGAAAAACAAGTGGATTCGTCCGAAAATAGTTTCATAGACCCGAGCAATTAAGATAAACCGGATATCTCGCTAACAACTTAAGTATCGGATGGTTTTTACAATGAGCCCCAAGCAATATAAAAAAGTAGAGAGCCAAATCGTTACTGGTGTTCAATTAAGCTTGGAAACCGACGGTTTCTGTTACACCAAGTGGGGTGGCGAACAGCACTGCAAAGCGGGAGATTGGTTAATCAATAATAACGGCGAGTGCTACACTGTCGAACAAGAGAGCTTTGCAGATACTTATACAGAAGTTGCTCCTGGACAATTCGCCAAGACAAACCCGATCTGGGCCAAACAAGCCGAAACAGATGGGTTTGTGAAAACAAAAGAGGGAAAAACAGCTTACCATGCTGGCGACTATCTCGTCTCAAACAATGAAGATGGAACTGACGCCTATGCTATTTCCCAAGAAAAATTCGAAAAATCATATATCCCAGTGAATCCCAATAGTGCTAGTGATTAATACATGCCCCCTAAATGATGCCTGATTCCCCCAAATTAGGAGCGGTTGCGGTCGTTATTCAAGATAACTGCGTTCTTCTTGTTAAACGTAAAAAGAACCCTAATATGGGTTTATGGGGATTTCCTGGCGGACACGTTGAACTCGGCGAAACCGGGCTTGAGTGTGCTGCTCGTGAATTACTTGAAGAGACGAGCATTACAGCAGATCCCATTCGTTACCTGACAAATATAGATTTGATACAGAGCGCTGATGATGGCTCAGTTGCAGTTCATTACTTGCTTGCGGTTGTGCACTGCCAATATCAAAAAGGCGCCCCCGTTGCCGGGGACGATGCAGCAGATGCTGCTTGGTTTTCTGTGACAGACATTTTGTCTAATAATGTCGAGATGACGGAGAACGTTCAGGAAATAGTATTGCTTATAAATCCAGAATAATCGCAAAGATAACCGATCTAGTCATTTTTTAGTTGGTGACGTCACTCGGATATTTCTCTCATCTTCTATAACGGGTACTTCTTCTAACTTTGGCGTTGCTGGCGCTTGTTCTACCTTTGGCGTCGCTGGTGCAGCAGGCACAGTTGGTGCTTGTTCTACTTTTGGCGTTGCTGGCGCAGCAGGAATAACGGGTGCCGGCGTTCTTGGTAAAGTAGGAACTACCTTAGGCAGTAATTGAGTATCCCCACCTCCTTCGGCAGGTGTTCCATTAGCGAGTCGAGATTTATCTAATTCAAAACGGCGCTTGAGTAATTCTTTCTGCTGCTTTGATAAAGCCAGATATCGTTTATAGTTATCACGCAATACCTTCTTTTGAGCCGGCGTAAGCTCCTGAAAACTTAAAAACTGTCTGCGAAGCTTTTTCTTATCAGTTTGAGATAATTCTTTCCATTTTTTAAGTCGCTGCTTAGCTTTAGACTTTTGTGTCTTGTCCATCGCCTTCCACTGCGACAAGCCCCTAACGATAGAAATACGTTTTCGCTCTGGCATTTTATTCCAAACAGGAGCAAGACGCTTTAACACAGATTGTTGAGACTTGTTTAACTGTTCCCAGGTTGGTGCTTTGTCAGTGGCAAGCGCTGGAAATGCTGCGGTCAGGAAGCAACAAACGAATAACTGCACGATGAGGAGTTTAGTTTTCATAATTAATCCCTCCCTGTGCATGAGTGGAACCAGATGAGTCATCTAATATCCCAAGCAATCTGTCCAAGTCCACACCTAGGTACTCGAGCTCGGCAGTATCACCCAAGAATTCGAGAAGTTCGATGTCGATTTCACTATCACTCACTGCCTCATCACTAGCATAAACTAAAGACGGCGAACTCAGTAACATTAGCATTAAAAGTAACCTGCTAGCCTTTGGTAAGACCATTATCTACTTGCTCCATCCAGAGTAAGAACTCCAAGCTCTGATAAAATTCCAAATCATCTGACGCTTTAATGATAGATAAATCTTCTAAAACAACATTCTCCGCTGTCTGTAGAAGTGGAATATCGTTATCAGACTCCTGCCAGAGGCCAAACGAAACTACTATAGCAAAAACACTAGCTAAAGTCGGCACACCCCATAGAAAAAACATCGGCAGCCGAGACTTACTAACGGGTTGATCCAAAGCTGAGCGACGTATTGCTCTTAATTGAGCAGAAGTTTTAGGGTCTAGTGGCTGGCGCAGTTGTGCAACTGCGGCAGATATCCATGGCTCATCGACATTCAGTTGATCATCATTTGTATTAAAATGACTCATAATACGTATCCAGAACTTCCTTCAATGCGCTCAAAGCACGCGATAGATGTGTTTTCACACTACCGGCTGAGCACCCCATTATCTTTGCAGTTTCGTTAGTGTCAAACCCCTCAACCATACGCAGCATGAATGCTTCTTGTTGGCGGAGAGGTAGACCATGCACCGCTTTTTCTATCGATGTCATCGTCTCACTATCTTGTAGCGACTGTCCGGGCTGTAGACCTGCATCGCCTTCTACCCGTTCCATAGTTTCTATTTCATCGCTATCATCAGTACGATCAAACCAACCAAATAACTTACGCCTTCTGGTATTTTTTCTATGGCTGTCTGTCATTCGGTTATGCAGTATCGAGAAAAACAAAGTTCGCCATTCAGACTCTGGTCTGTCGCTGTACTTTGTTACCAAGCTAATCATTACATCCTGCACAACATCCAAAGCTTCGTCGTGATCCGACAAAGCCATAAACGCAATGCGATAAGCCTGCTGCTCGACGCTGGCTAAAAAATCATCCATCAGAAAGTTTGTAGATTCTCAAATGATGTTTTTCTGAACCAATACACACAGTAAACGTCATGCAGCGTTTCTGGTTGACACATCGGCAATAATAGTAAGTTTATTAAGATAGAAGGCACCTTTTTAGGAATAAGTCGATCAATCAAACGAAAGCGCGTGCGGTTTTATTTTATTAAAATACTCGCAGGCGTCACTGGCCAGGGCTTGCAATGCCTTTGGTATAACTGGCTCTGCAGCACTCGGCTTGGCAAATCCAGTACTGTCCCACACTGACCCGTACCAGTGCTTTGCCCAAATGCCATCATAAGGTCGAGCCCCTTCGGGCCAATTCAACATACGGTAGTCAAACTCAATACCCAAAGCATCGCAGAGCTTTGTGAGCATAAGCTTTGGATTTTCAAGTATATCGGCACTGTCGATGACCACGGGGATCTCACCCATCATATCGCAAACCTGTTCAAATATTTCATACTGCTCAATGACACCAATATCGGTGATATTGGGATTTTCTCGTTTGATGTTATAGCTGGCGATAACACGCCGTGGATCGCGGATTAAAAACACGTTGATGACATCTTTCATCCAGTTACGATCAAATCGAGGAATCATATGTTGGGTCATGTGCTTTTGGTAAAAAACAGTTTTACCGTTTGGAACAGTTCCTGCGCAGAATTCGGCAACCAGCTTGTCGTCCGTTTCTCCATCATCAATGATTTCTTGATAAATGGGATGCTTCAGTCCCGTCGCCTGCAAATAGGCAGCATAAAACGGCTCATCTACCACAGCACAATCCTGACGTTGAGCAAAACTCACCATCATCGCGGTTGATAAATTACGCGGGCCAGACCACATTGCAATGTTCAAATATTCGCCTTCTCTTAAACGTTTCCAATCACTTCGTATCGTTTCAAGTCATCAAACAGTGACTCCGGCAAGCTAAATAATTCTGCTTGCCAACCTAGCGCACGCGCCGCTTTGACATTGTTGGGACTATCATCAAAAAACAAAATCTTGCTCGCCTCAAGCTCGAAAGTCTCTTCGTGTAGTAGGTATATAGCAGGATCTGGTTTAATTAATTTTACTTCGCCTGATACGGTAACTCCTCTTGGCAATGCCAAAAACTCATGAACTGCACACGCTTCTACATAAGTATCCTGGTGCCAGTTGGTCAACATTGTTACATCCCAGCCTGCCTCAATTACTTGCTCAAATAATTTGATGCTGCCCTCGATAGGATGGCTCAGCATTTGAATCCAATACGCACGATACGCTCTAATCAGATCTGCATATCCCGGATATTCTTCAATCAACAGATCTTCCGCATCTGACCATTCACGACCACGATCCTGTTCTCGATTCCAGGCTGGACTGCAAACCTCTGTTAGAAACCACTGCCTTTCTTCTGCATCTGGAATTAGCTTTAAGTAGGGTATTTCAGGATCCCAGTGCAACAATACTTGCCCTATATCAAACACAATATGTTTAATTTCACTCATTTTTTCAACCTACACAGATGCTATTCGAATATTTTATGATCAGTTATCGAAATTGAAGCATCATAGCAAACGTTTCTCTAACATCTCAGTACCAATAATTAGCGATTACGCCAGAACAAGTGTATAAAATAAGCCACTTGTGGAAATTGCAATCATAAAGGAAGGGCTAATAAATGGAAAATCAGGTAATGAATACTCACACTCAATACAATCATCACGCCAGGCAACTGCAAAAAGCGAATGAAGCCATCACCCAAACCAATAAATATTTACTGCCAGACAGTCCCCATTACCTGCCTAAATACATCCAAAACCTAGAGGCGTTGGTTGACCCTGAAAACCCTCAACCTGACCTCGATAAGAAAATTACATCAGCCAAAACTAATTTTGAGAACTACAGCAAACGCGCGGATGACGCACTAAAAGTCATCGCCGAACACCCTGCACTTCTTGCCCAATTAGAAGAAAGTAATGACATCTATTTAACACCACCTGAAAAACAAGACGAATGCCTCTATGTGATGGATGGTGAAACTTGCAAATCCAGCTGTATCAATTGGCAGTCACTGCTTGATAATCTTGGTCAGGACATTCACACAGAGGAGCCCGAGTCATTTGTTTTTAAAGGCAAGCAAGACATCGAGCTAACGGGTGAGCATCAAACTGACGCACTGCGTGTCTGGCAGCACAATGTACGAGTTGAAGACCTTAAAATTATCGATAATCGCAGTTATACCGATGCGCATCGAGATGCCGTTCAGCTGATACCACCACCAATATTCGATACCGTCGATGGTGTTTATGTTCGTCTCGCAGATCAAATGGCCGGTGCCATCTTGGAAAATACCACCATCTCTGGCTGTGAGATCAGCGCACCTTTTGGCCCCTTACAGGGCATCTTTGCCAGTGATGGATTACAGCGCAACCTTACCATCACTAATAATGACATTGGCACTTGCGGTGCGCATGCTATCGCAATCTCTGGCTTACTGGATGGCGGTAAAATTTCTGGCAACACCCTTCGAGAATTACCGGGTGGTCAACGACCTACTATCAGTTTGTACCCTGCTCGTATCGGTGGGAACATGGCTGATGATGGCGTCGTGAGTATTATTTCGTTTGCTAAGTCCGAAGCGCGCCAGCCGATGGAGTATGCTGAAGTAGAAGCCAGCGATAATGTTCTGATCGACAGCAAAGGAGACAAGCATCCCTTAGAAATTGATGATGCGAGACAGGTGATTCCCTACAGCATGCTTAAGCTGGCTATTGGCCTTAAAGATTTCGATTATCATCGTTATCTCGCTGACTATAGCTCGCTGACTCTCGGCCAATACAAGCAACATGATCCGTTTGGAGCCAGCCAAATGAAAGAATGGCTGACGCTTCGTACCCAAGAATTCACCCAGGGCCGTGACGCAGACAATCCGCTGGGGCAAGTGAGCGATGAGCAGAGAAAAATCGGTGCACGCTTTCTGGTTCCCGCTCTTGAAGCGTTGGAAAATGGTTCAGCAGATGATATACGCTTAGTTGACTTAGAATTTACCGCTATTCGTAGTTTCGCAATGAAGCGGCTTGCAATTATGCACGGAACTGTCGAGCCCTTGACCGACATCGCGCTATTTAATGAGCGACGTGATTTAATGCTGAAGTTCCTATTAGAATCCGAGCAATTGAACAACAAAGTGAAGGTGGCCTTTGTCGATGCAACGGTTATCAGTGTCGAAATTAACCAAGCGGTTCCTTTGCTTCCTTACACTCTATTCTTTAGCCCCGATCACATTTATAACGGTGCTACCGACAAAAATGGGTTGATTGCCTACGACGACTTGCCCGTTGGCTCTTACATACTCACCATTAATAATCCAAAGTTCACTATTATCGCAGGCGATGGAGTAACTAATCAGCCTGACGCCCCAATAGATCCGGCAATCACTAGCCATGCTAAGAGTATCCTCAAGGATCTTTCAAATAAGGTGCCGGTTGTCAGAGCATGGGTCAAGCACGATACAGCGAATGAAGCTGATGGCACCCAAAGGATTGCAAGACACTTAACTGCAATCGGCGCTTCTGCCAATGCAGAGTTTACCAACGAATTAAGACAGCAGTGTATGAGCGTTCTAGGAATAGGCGCGAGTCACCGCCAACCGTTCAGAACAAGCAGTACGGTTCGGGTTAGCTGCCCTAAGCCAGTGGCTAAAGGAGGCTGCCTGTTTGCTATTGTGAATCTGGTTCTGAGCTTACTGAAGAAGAAGTAAGCCATGCAGAAGAGTGGGGATCGTGATGATTCCCACTTTATAATTGCATATTAGTTTTTCTAAGCAAACAGAGCAATCAATACGGCTTGTCGCCGACAAAATTACCCGGTGGATTGTAATTACAAACCCAAACCTGCGACTTATCTGAACACTGCTGGAACCCACAGCCGACAGTTGTTGAATCTTGCCACATGATTTGCGTGTAGTTACTGCATTCTTTACCGGGTAGACAACTGTTCTCATCATAGTTGTAATGAGCAACCTCAGCTGCCCAGCTCTTTACTACACTTTCGATGGTCGCTTTTTGCAACTTTCGCGTGCCGTCTGACCAGATATCTGCATCACCCCACCACAGGTTTTCACCATATTCTTGCTTCATCGGGCCATTGGTCGGTCGATGATTCAGTTGGCAATTGTTGACTTTGGCCAAGTGGTCTGCCCACTCTTGTGCATGACTTGCCAATGTGTCCGACCAAACTAGACCCGCTAAGCTCTTCTTAGCTCTCACTGCATTATGCGCCGCAGCAGTCTCCGCAAAACGCTCTTTAGCGGTTATTTCCTTTTCTTCTGGCTTCGTGGAAAGCTCTGGAACGGGCTCCATACTTTTCGGAGATCTTGACTGCTGGCCAAAAAGACCTCTGCGTTCGCTGCCGGCACTTTGTTGAGCACCTCTTATTGCTTGCCCTCCGGGGGCCTGCTCACCAGCAACTCCCGACTGACCAACAACACCCTGCCGTCCCATACACGCTGACAGCAGCACACTTGTTGCCACTGCCATCCCCAAAATTAAACTATAGTTAGCCATTATAGATATCCTTATCCTGCATTGATTTATATCTGTTTCAGAGCAATTCTGATAATAGACTCATAGTTATCGAGTACGGCTCAAAAGTCAAACAATCAGAGAGGCTCACTGCACTAAGTGCTAAACTATTCACTCTGCGGATTTCAGAGGAATATTCGATGGACTTACATTATCGGCAAGCGACTGAAACTGATATTCCGGTATTGATCGAATTGTTAGCGGATGATTCCTTGGGGAAGCTTCGGGAAGATCATCGCATTCCGGTGAATCCTTGTTATCTGACTGCGATGCAGCATATTGAGAATGATCCTAATAATGAGCTGACGGTGGTTGAGTTTGGGGGGGATATTGTGGGGATGTTGCAACTTACGTTTATTCCTTATTTGACTTACAAGGGGTCTTGGCGGTGTTTGATTGAGGGGGTGAGGATAAAGCAGGAGTTTCGTGGTAAGGGGTTGGGTACGGCGTTTTTTGAATGGGCGATTGAGCGGGCTAAGGAGAGGCAGTGTCATATTGTGCAGCTGACTTCGGATAAGCAGCGGGGTGATGCTATTCGGTTTTATGAGAGGCTTGGTTTTAGGGCTAGTCATGAGGGGTTTAAGTTAAAGCTCAATAATGATGAGGATTAAAGCCGTGCCAGCGGTTGGGTGTTCAATTCGCTCACTCAGCGTTCCGCTGATTATCGTTTTTTGGACCCAAAACGATAGGATGCTTCGCTGAATCAAACACCCAACCACTGGCACTTTTATCTTGCGAGTATTATTGACGGCGGTTTTGGCTTTGTAGGAAAGCTAGGATTCTTTCTTCTGACCACATTACGTTGCCTTTGGAGCGTTGGTAGAAGCCTACGTGGCCACCGTGTTCTGGGACTTCTAGGCCTACGTAGGGGTTTTGTTCGGCTTCTTCGAAGGGGTAGCATTCTTTGGAGAGAAACGGGTCGTTGGCGGCGTTGACTATTAGGGTTGGGACTTTGATGTCTTTTAGGAAATACTTTGAGCTGCATTGTTCGTAGTAGTCATCTGCGTCTTTATAGCCGTGTAACGGAGCGGTGAAGAAGTCATCGAATGACGGTAGGTCTTTGAGATTTTTTACGGCTGAGGTATCAAAACCGCTTTCTTTGAGTAACTCTTCTTTGTCATAGACCTTCTGTCTTAGGGTGCTGACAAAATTTTGGGTGTAGATTTTATTGAAACCTGTTGCCAGTTCGTGGCTTGCGGTTTTTAAATAGCAAGGGGTTGAGAAAGCGCAGGCAGCTTTGATTTTCTTGCTTAATTTGCGTGATTCTTCGCCGATGTATTTGAGTGTTAGATTACCGCCTAGGCTAAATCCTACTAGGTAGATTGCCTTATAATTGGTACTTTCCAATACGTGGTCGACAACGGTGGCTAGGTCGTAGCTTGCGCCGGAGTGGTAGTATTTTATGGTGCGATTTAACTCGCCGGAGCAGCCACGATAGTTCCAGGCCAGAATATCGAAATCGTGCTGTTTTAGATGGTCTGCGATTCCCTGCACGTATTTGGCATGGGAGCTGGACTCTAAACCGTGGGAGACGATAACTAACTGTTTGTGTCCGTTTTTAACCCAATCAAGGTCTAGGAAATCATTATCTGGCGTATCGATTCGTTCGCGCTCGTATTCTTGTGTTTTTGTCGGCCTGAATAAATAGGGAATTAGGGTTTCAATGTGGCCGTTACCGAGGTTGCTCGGTAAATTGTTTGATGGATGACTTGATTGTTTTGCTGCTCTGAAACTTATCATTGGCTCACCTCACAAGCTGATTATTCAACTCAATCAATTGCCAATGACAGTGATGATTTTGACAATCTCTATTACTATTTTAGTAAGTTGGTTGACTAATGTGTTGTTAATTGTTCGATTTTTTGCGAGAGGTTTTTCCTGGCCTGCGCTTCATAAAGATCACGCATTGCTTCTGTTTGGTAAATCGTCTCGCGCTTTAAAAACGATGACAACATTTGCGACCTTCCTAGACAATATTGGACAGTAGGAACCCAATGAAATTCCTTACGAATGGCAGCATCGTACGCTTCAAATGCATCAGTGCTTGCACCTAAAATCCCTAAATCGATGTCGACCATCAAGGCAGAATCTGCGGTTTCCGATTGATGTGTTTTGGTTGCGATGATCATTTCTACGATGCGATTGGTAGCATCAGGACTGACTGAGGCTTCCGTAAGGTAGCGCTTTGCCCACTCGGCACTTTGCTCTTCGTTATCGGATTTTGTCGTGTCATAGATAGCATCGTGAAACCAGATCGCGACTTCTATCTCGGCTGGATGCTGTGCTTGTTCCCGGCACAAAGAGAAATGTTTTAGGCACTCTGAGACGTGTTTATCGGTGTGATAAAAGCGGGTGGTTTCTTGGTAGACCGTTGCTAACTGAGAGAATATATCTCCCGCATCGCTGATGCCTAATGCTGCCAAACTATTATGAAGGTTTTCTTTGTCGAACATACCAGAGCCACTTTATTGTGAAGTGTCTATTATTCCCTATTCTGGATTAATTGTTCGAACTTATAACGACGAAATTTTGGTGCGATGACTTTTACCGACTCATAGGCAAAGAAAAGCAGGATCGTGGAGACAATAAACAAGAAGAACCACGGCAGGGACTCTACTCTGAGCAATACCGCTAGCTGTTC
>ENA-ORXR01004053-ORXR01004053.1-marine-metagenome-genome-assembly--contig:-NODE-4053-length-12554-cov-3.118298_pt1 | contig 12554 bp, 14 predicted proteins | sample MGYA00237866_ERZ511479 | MGnify/ENA metagenome assembly ERZ511479 | reverse complement strand
CAAAATGGATTGAATATAGGTGGCCGGCGCGGACGTCTTGGTTTTATCGTTGTTCAAGGTTTCAAGCGCGGCGCTTACCGTCTCGGCGCGGAGCGTATAATTCTGCCCGGAAAAATTGGAATTGTAATTAAATTTACCGCCGAGCTCCGGCGCGCCAATCACCGTGTTTTGCGGCTGTCCATTATCCAGAGACTTGAGATAATCAAATAACGGGCCATTACCCTGCGCCGCTTTGTCGACCGAAGGCCAGCCGCTGACCAAGCCGCGCAAAATGACAGGTTTAGCGGCGCGGCGAATATCTTCAAATTGCTCAGGCGTGACCTCGCCGCGCGTGTCTATTGCAGCAAAATCCAAAATTAGCCAAGTTCCAACCGATAACCGCCGGGTTCAGTGACAAGCAAGGTCGCGGTGCCGGGTTGCGGCTCGATTTTCTGACGCAGACGATAGACATGGGTTTCCAGCGTGTGTGTAGTCACCCCGCTATTATATCCCCACACTTCATGCAGAAGCTCTTCGCGCGCGACAGCTTTACCCCCCGCCCGAAGAAGATATTTCAGAATGTTTGTTTCTTTTTCAGTCAAGCGAATATCGCGCCCTTCTGCCGGAATCAGCTTCTTGCTTGCCGGATGAAATTCATAGGGCCCGAGCTGGAATGTCGCATCTTCGCTTTGTTCGAAAATTCGTAAATGCGCGCGCATACGCGCCATCAGCACAGCAAAACGAAACGGCTTGGTAACGTAATCATTCGCGCCGCTATTTAAGCCTAAAATCTCATTGGCCTCGCCTTCATTTCCTGTCAGCATAACAATCGGCGCAGCAACGCCGGCTTTGCGCATAAGCTGACACGCCTCAGTGCCGAGCATATCGGGCAAATCAAGATCAAGAAGGATCAGATCAAAGGCGTTTTCTTTGGCCTCTTTAATGCCTTTGCCCGCCGTATCGACATCTGTGGTTTCAAATTCGTCATACAGACCGAATTGCTCGACCAGTTCAGCCCGAAGATCGTTATCATCATCAATAATGAGAAGTCGTTTTTTGACGCTCATAATCACATCCTTATGATTTAAAAATTTTTTGAACCATAAGGCGCAATGTTAAAAAAACAAGGGATATGACTTGGCGCTCAATCACAGTCACGCTAGTTATGCGTGATGGAAATTCTTGTAGATACCACAGCGCGCAGCATAAAATTTGATGGCCAAACCTATTCTTGCCGCGTTGGTCGTGATGGGGCGGTTCCGGCCGAGCACGGCCGCGAGGGTGATTTTAAAACGCCGCTTGGAATATATAAGCTGCGCTACGGATTTTACCGAAAGGATCGCTTACCCAAGCCGCCGGGTCGGCTTCCATTTTGGCCTTTGCGCTCTGATGACGGATGGTGTGACGCCCCGAAGGACGCCGCTTATAATCAACCCGTAAGATTGCCCTACCCGGCCAGCGCTGAGTCTTTGATACGTGACGATCCTGCATATGATATTATTATCGTGCTGGGTCATAATGACAGCCCGCCAATTGCCGGTAAAGGCAGCGCAATTTTCCTGCATGTCACGCGGATCGATGATATCCAAACCGCCGGATGCGTTGCGCTCAGCCCCGACGTCATGGCAAGGTTCCTCCCTAAACTTTCGCAAGGTGATGAAATCACAATTGCCTAAGCGAAAGTATGCAGGCGGCTGTTAAGGTCTGGGCCCAAATAAAGCAGAGCCGACGCGAACACATGTCGCGCCAAGTTTGGCCGCGACCTCATAATCCCCGCTCATGCCCATGGACAGCTTCCTTAACCCGTGATCGCGCGCGAGCTCTCTAAGCAGCATAAAATGCGCGCTTGGCGCCTCTGCAACCGGCGGGATGCACATGAGGCCCTCAATAGTTAGGCCGTAATCCTTATCCATAGAGGCTAAAAATTGAGATAAATCACCGGGAAGAACACCGGACTTTTGGGGTTCTTCGCCCGTATTAACCTGCACCAAAATACCCGGCAATTCATGCCCGGCATCTCTATGTTTTGCAAAAGCCTTGGCCAGACTTGGCCGATCCAGCGTATGAATTACATCAAAGAGCACGCAGGCCTGCGCCGTCTTATTGCTCTGCAACGGACCAATTAAATGAAGCTCTAAACCCGAGCGGTGCGCGGCAAAAGTGTCTGCCCAGCGCGTCTGCGCCTCTTGCACGCGATTTTCCCCAAATACAGTCACCCCGGCCTCAAGCGCCTCTACGATACGCCCATCAACTTGTTGTTTCGATACAGCAATGAGCTTTGGCGAGGTGGCGTTAGCGGTAGTTTTTAGCCGCTGTGATATGGTATTGAGACGCTGCTTTAGAGATGTTATTTGCGCTGTCATATCCATAGCCTGTTCATGTGTCGTGCAGGACTCACTGTGTATATACACGCCTATAATTTCAATAGCTAACGAGCTCCCCCATGACGAAACTAATGAAAACCTTAGCCATTTCAACGGCATGCCTGTGTAGCGCGATGAGCTTTACAGCTACTGCGCAGACCGCGCCTGCTGCGCCCGCCGCCGCGCCGTCCTTTTCGCCGGAACAAGAGCAGCGCTTTACGACATTCCAAGCAAATTTGCAGAACAAAAACCTGTCCCAAGATTACAACCGCATTGTCGATTGCGCAGGATATGCCGTTTATACACATGGCTTGATGAAAGCTATGGGCGCCCCGGCAGAGGCGACACAAAATGCTCAGAATTTTGCAGACTCATTTATTATGACAGCGATGCTGGTCGGTATGCTCAATGACCCGCAAAACACGACGCCAGAATCCGTTCAAGCGGTGGTAAAATCCAACATTGAAACATATAAAGCGGTCTATCCCGGCGATGCCGTTTTCAAAGACGCGTCAAGCCAAGAGAAATTTAAAACCTGCGCAAGCTATGGCAAAGTTAATCTCGCCATGATTACGCTGGCCCGTCAAGCGATGGCACAGCAACAACAACCCGCACCACAATAGGCTTCGCGCGGAATGCGATGGGCGCCCAAAAATGGCGAATTCTTGATTTGCCTTTAAAGCACTCTGGATGACGGACAAAGAAAGCCAAGGCATATTTTAGAAAAGCTTAAAGTCTCATCCCGGAACATCATTGCGGCGGTAAACTCGCCCTTGCCTGCGCTTTTTTTTGTAACGGATCCTCGAGTCGAGGATCCGCGCGCCGTAGCAAAAACCCTTCCGCGCAGTAGCGCGATTATCTATCGGCATTTTGGAGATGCGCGCCGCGCCGAAATCGCGGCGGATTTACGGGCAATTGCATTTGACGGTGATCATCTTTTTCTCATCGGCGCAGATCCGCAGCTCGCCATATCCTGCGGCGCGGATGGCGTTCATTTCCCGCAGCAGGATATCTCAAGCGTTGCCAAATGGCGCGAGCTGATTCCGCAGTGGTTCTTATCGGCCGCCGTCCACGATATGGACTCCATCATAGAGGCGAATGCCGCGCCGCTAAATGCCGTAACGCTTTCCCCTGTTTTTCAAACAGATAGTGCCGGCTCCGGTAAACCGCTCGGCGCGCGCCGCTTTACGGATTTGGCCGGGCTGTCCTCTTACCCCGTCATCGTAATGGGTGGAATTAAGCCGGAGAATATAGATCATCTCTCGGGGACGGGCGCGGCGGCCATTGCCGGCATAACGCTATTTATCAATTAGAATTTAACGGCGCCTTCGACAAACACGCCCGCAGCGTCTTGCGTTTCCTGCGTCACGACAGTTCCGGTTGAAACAGGAACGTCGCGGTCTGTATATTGAACGCCCGTTCCGATTGTATAACGGTCAAACTCATAGGATAGTCCTAGCAGGGCGCTGCGTCCTGTCACGCCGGTGAGATCATCCTCGGCCCAGCCCAATCCTGTTGTAATGCCCCACTGCGCAGGCTTCCACGTCAGGCCCACATCAGCGGCGCGGTAATCCCCGTCGCCGGCCCAGCCATTATTGGATGAGAGATAAGAGGTCCCAAATTGAAAATCGCCATATGTCGCCGTCAGGCCTGCGCCCCAGCTTTGCAAGTCATCAAATTCAGTAAGTTCTGAGGTATCTGTTGCGGTGGCGTAATTTACCGTTGCTTCTAATCCAAGACCATTATCGAAATTCCGCGATAAGGCTAGCCCAAGTTCAAGCGCGTCTTCGAGCTGTGGTGAAAGCGGTGCATTTGGATTGTCGCGATCATTCCCGCGCACGCAGTAATCCACGCCGCACACTTCGGTTGACGGGGCGTAGCTGGCCCCAAATTGAACACCGACCCCGATCATATCGCCCAATAGGCGCGGGCTCGTGTAAGTGACTTTTTCAGCAAACCCCGAGGCGTCATTTAGCGTCTTTGTCATATCCAGACCGAAATAATCCGTGGTTGTATTACTTGCGCGGGCCAGCGGCATAAGGGACGGTGCTTGCGAGCTAAACAGCGCAGCGGCGCCATCATCACGTCCGGCGGTAAAATCGCCATAGGGCGTGCGCACAAAAATATTGGCCGCTTCAAGAGCTATCGCCTGTTCTTTTTGCTCATTTGCGCCAAAGGTATAAAGCTGGCTTGTATATCCTCGCGCGGCGCGCGGCGTCCCGGCAAGGGTCACAGTCGCGCAGCCCGCAATACCCGGCTGGCAGCCCTGAGAGCCAAACACCATCGTCGAGCCGCCAAAGCCGCGGCGATAACGATCGCGCTGTCCGCGAAGTTTTAACTTCACCCCGTACTCAATTCCGCCTTGCGTTATGGCGGAGACTTCGGTGCGCACCATGCCATCGGCGACAAGTTCGCTGGTCCACTCATCGCGCGATACGCCCGCAACGCCCATTTTCACATGACCGTCTGATTTCATCTCAACATTGCCAAACCCCAGGCGCTGCCAGATGCTGCGCTTTTGACGCATTTGAGGGCGCTGCTGCGGGGCCGAATAGGGTCCTGAATTTGAAGCCGATTGCCCGGAATACTGACCGCCCTGATATTGAGGATTTTGATATTGGCCGCTTTGGTACTGGCCATCTTGATACTGGCTGCCTTGATATTGCCCGCCTTGATAAGATTGCGGCTGAGATTGATATTGACCGACTTGATACTGCGAGGGCTGAGCGCCGGATGTGTTGGCATAACCCTGCCGAGCGGCTTGCCCTGCAGGATATCCGCCATAGGTCGTTGTCGATGATGGCGCGGGACGCGGCGGGCTGGAGGCGGGCGCAGATGAAGCCCCATAGTAGCTTCCACCTGAAGCTGTCTGCGGTGGCGTGTAAGGCTGTGAATATTGTGACGAGGCGGTGGCAGCTTGCGCGGGCGCAGGCGTCCAGCCATTTGTATTTTGAACGGGCGCAGAGGGTTGACCCGTATAGCCCATATCGCGGCGCACTTGGGCCGGCATGGGCGCGGCCAAAGGCCCGCCCTGCATCGCCGCGCCGCTGGCGGGCTGACCGCCGGAATAGTAAGCTTTGTAAGGGTCGTCTTTTTTGCTCGAGCTCTGCGCGAAACCGACGGTTGAAATGCCGCCAATAACCAATGCTGTACCTACAAACCACAATGCGCGCACGGGCCGCTCCCCTAACTTCTTAAGAATGGTTAACGGTGTGGGCTGTTATGGATAATAAAGTGTTAACGGATGCGTTAAGACTTGGTCACAAGCCAGCCGTGCATGGCGTCTCTGGCGGCGTCCTCACCCAGCCCGATCTGGGTGTCAATTCCGGCCTCCTGAAGCCGCGCGGCGCCTTGGTAATTTACGCGTTTGTCAGGATCTATAATTGCAATATAGCACCTCGCAATTCCTGCAGCGATCAAAGCATCGGCGCAGGGCGGAGTCTGTCCGTGATGGGCGCAGGGCTCAAGCGTGACATAGACATCTGCGCCGCGGGCTTTATCGCCGGCCTGAAACAAGGCTTGTGTTTCCGCGTGAGGCCGCCCGCCGCCCGCCGTAGCGCCGCGTCCGATAACTCGCCCGTTTTTTACGATGACGCAGCCCACATTGGGGTTATCACCCGTTCGCCCGCGCTGGCCGCGCGACAGCCCAGTGGCTATCGCCATGTAGTCAGGCGCAGATAACATCTACACAGAGGGCAAGTCTTTGGCACGCTCAGCATTCAGGTAACGCGCAGCTGTCACGTCAAGCGTACCGTCTTTAATGTCAATCAGGAGCGGGTTACCCGTTGGGATTTCAATGCCGGGAATATCGGCGTCTTTAACCTTGAACAGGCTTTTGACCAGCGCCCGCAGAGAATTTCCATGGGCAGCAATAATAAGATTTTCGCCCGCCTTGATGCGCGGTACAATCTCTGCGTCAAAATAAGGAAGCACCCGATCAAGCGTAATTTTTAAGCTCTCGCCAGTCGGCAGTTTATTTTCGGGAATGCCCTTGTAGCGCGGGTCATGAATGGGGTGGTAATCCGACTCTGTTGTAATTTGCGGCGGGGGCGTATCAAAACTACGGCGCCAAATATGGACTTGCTCATCGCCATGTTTGTCGCGCGTCTCTTGTTTATTCAACCCGGTCAGCGCGCCGTAGTGACGTTCATTGAGTTGCCAATTTTTTGTCACAGGTAAATACATGCGGTCCAGCGCCTCTAGCGTAAGCCATAATGTTTTTATCGCGCGTTTTTGAACGCTGGCATAGGCCGCATCAAATTCGATGTCTTCGGCCGCAAGAAGTTCACCGGAGAGCTGCGCCTCGGCCACACCCTTATCGGTGAGGTCAACATCCACCCATCCGGTAAAGCGGTTCTGTAAGTTCCATTCACTTTGACCGTGGCGGATAAGAGCTAGTTTTGTCATGAGACGTCCTTCGTTTAAATCAAAAGAACATCTACGCGGGATGCGCGGCAGCGTAAAGCATGATTGTGCAAAACGCACTGCCGGGTGCAAAACTCATTGTAACAGCGCCTTTCGGCATATATGAAACACAAAAATTAATGAGTTAAAAGAGCCGCACATGTCCGTCCAGAACGTCGAAGTTACGCCCCTGTTTGCAACCCCTATTCTGCGTGCTGACCTCTCAGGCGCAATCAGCGCAGAGCAGGTGAAATATATTCACGACTTGGACATGGTGAAAAATCGAGATAATTTCATCTCCGAGGACTTGTATATTTTTAAACATCCGGCGCTAAAGAGCATTGGCGACGCCGTACAAGAGGCTCTTAATATTTACGCCAGAGACGTTATGGGCATCACGCAAGAGCTTTATGTCACGCAATCATGGGCCCTGATGAATACGCCGGGCGTTGGCATGCACGCTCATTCTCATTCGAATTCTCTGGTCTCTGGCTCTCTCTATTATGACGCCCTGCCGGAGCCTGTATCCCGGGTTATTTTCGACAAACATACGATGTATAAACAGCTTGAGCTGCCCCCTCTGCAAACCAAGCAGAATATCTATAACACACCAATTAATTCGATCACGCCGCGTCACGGCGAAGTTCTAATGTTCCCATCTGATATTAATCATATGATTGAACAAAATGGTTCACAAAAACCACGCCGCGCGATTGCCTTTAATAGTTTCATTAAAGGCAAGTTAGGAAATTACCGCGACGTCTCAGAGCTTGTTCTCTAACGCTCTACCACGCCCCAATTTCAACAAGTTTATTTCGCAAATTTGGGGGTAAGCTTTCCGCGCCTTCAATTGTCGTTAAATCCGGCGGCGCATCTTCGGGTTTCATGTAGCGCCATCCTTGAAAGGCGCGGCGCGGTTGAGGCTGTACGGGGATAAGCTTCGGATCCATCAAAATAGCGCAGGCCTTAAGGCCTCGATCATTTAGAGTTTCCTCCAAACCGATGATTTTATTTCGGCATTGAATCACGCCCTTAATGACCCAGTAAATTGACCCGCCATCGAGCAAGGCCTCTTTTTGCTTTGGAAACATGCGAGTCACATGTTCATGACACGGCAAAAGGCCGCGCGCTTTGCGGCGCGCGACCATTGTATTTTGCCAATCTTGAAGACTGTCTATGCCCGTCGATCCGACGGAGAGTTTTTGCAAATGCATGACCATATATCTCTATACGGCCCGCAATTAGATTCGGATAGGGCTCGCCTAGAAATTCCGCACAAAAGGTTCGACTTCAGCGATATAATTATCTGCCTTTGGATCGACTTTGAAAGTCACCATATCTTCACCTTCGGGAGCTTGATAGGCTCCGACTTTGCGAAGCACGCGGCCCGCCACGGATTTCACATATTTCTCCGGCATTGACGCGCTCGCCCAGCGTGATTTCACGCCAAATTTTTGTTTCAGCACGGCGTTTGTAAACATGACAGAGTTCTTAAACGCGCTCTCGCGTGTTGAATATTCTGTGGTCACAGACACGCAAAAAGACTGATTATCGACGCGGTGCGGCGCATTCAAACGCCAGCTGATCATCTCACCTTCGGCCAAATCAAAAGCGCGCGCTGAGGCGTCCATATCTTTGGAATATGGAATATCGTCTTCGCGGTCTTGCGTGATAATATTCTGATAATCATCGTCCGACATAAATTCTTCGGTTGTTGGATACAGATAGATGCGTTTCTTGCCGCGAATATGCCACAAGATCGTTTCCGTTTGATCACAGTGATAAGGCACTTTGGCGACAGGTGAACTGATTAAGATTCCGCCGCGCGCATTAAATGTCGGCTCACCAGTAATTTCCGCAATCGCGCCATACATTTTGTCCAGAACCTGCTTATATTCAGGATGAACATTCATCGCTTGGCGCACATTAATCCAAACAGCGCCCGCTTTTGCCGCGTTGACTAAGGCCTTCCCGTCACAGTCTCGAAAATCGCCGGTCATGAATTTGTTCGGAAAGCGCGGATCACTATTTCCCATCGTACAGACATCTAATTTTTGACTGGGATGTTTATCCAAAAGATCGGCCAAGGCCTCGTCGGTAAAAAGGCCCGTATCGGCCAAATTATGACGTACAGTTATAATATCCTTGCGGAATTTTTGAGTTTGCTCATCTGTCCAGTCTTGGAAGATTTGTGATTTAAGATCAGATTTCATTTATCGTCCCCATATTTAAAGGATTGGGTAGCAAATCGACGTTACTGGCGTCTTTGCAATCATGGTCAATTTTGAGTTAATTCGCGCTACGCATGTAGCTACGCGCGAGGTAATACGCCGAGCCCAAAAGCAAAGTCGTGCCAAAAATGATCGCCATCGGCACAGCAAAAGCCGCCCAACCACTACTGGCAATACCGCCAAGAGATTGCGCCATTAGCCCGCCGCCGAGCAAACACCCGCCCGCAACCATAAAGGCCGAATAAACGCCGTTATTCTCGCGCATGCGGTTTGGCGCGGTCTCGGTTTGCAGTGGCAAATTAACGTATCGATCAGCCCCATTTAAGCCTGGCGTCTTTTGTGTTTCCATTGCTTCGTCAAGTGTCAGCGTATCATCATGCACGCCAACAGGGTCGTCTGAATTGGCATCGCGTGTGTCCTCGATTAACCGATCCAAACGATCGCCCACTTCCTCGGCAGCAAGCGCAATCGGGGATTTCTTAGGCTTGTTCGGACTCTTGAAAGTGCGAAAGTCAGGCTGCTCCATATCGTCCTGCCACAATGACGCGCTGTCAGGCTCATCGTTGAGCTCAAGCGCGTCGCCGCCGGTATCACGTCCATTTGACGGTGCATCAATTCCGCGAATATGCATTTGCGTATCTCCGATATCATCCATAGCTTGCACTTCAGATAAAGTCAGAGCGCCGGACGGCCCATCTTCGCGGCGGCGAAATTGCGCCGGCTTTTTTGCATAGGGCGCTTGGTCAACAATGCCAATTTCAGGATCAAACATCGCGGCGTCATCCGAGACCGGTTCAAAACTCTCATCGCTTTGGGTTGCAATCTCATCACGACCTGCTGTGACGCGGCTATTATGCGCCTTCAGGAATAGGGCTTTCTCTGCTGTGCGGCGACGCATAAGCGCATCCACGACATATATTTTGCCATCAATATCCGCCTTGCGCCACTCATCGAAAGCATTTGCGGCGTCTAGAATACGGCCATTATTTATTGCGTGACGCACATGGCTTGCGCGAAAGGCGTCTTCGCCAATATTAAAGGCCAGCGAGCACAGAGCGTCAAATTGACTCTGGTTCATCGGCGCGTGAATAGCGGTGTTCACCATGCTTTCAACAGACTTAAGATCTTCGCGAAGAAGATCTTCGGCTTTACTTTTACCGATAAAGGGCAGGCTATCATCGGTGACAATGTGGCCATATCCCACAACATTTTGACCTGTCACCAAGACAGCGGGTTCGGGGCGATAGCCCTCATATGCCTTGATCAGACGAAAACCGAGTTCGGATATTTCAAAATTATGGCTCATATACAGGGCAGCCGTTTCAAATTAGTACATTCACCGCACATTGCGGTTCTTCAGGCCTGTAACTGCAAGTCGCGGGCCACGGACGCCTTAGGCCTCAAATGTGGCTAAAACAGGAGAAGCACTGCAGTGCCGAGGAAGGCGAAAAAGCCAATGACATCGGTTACAGTGGTCACAAATACCGAGCTTGAAACGGCAGGGTCAGCCCCGGCCCGTTTGAGACCCAGCGGCACAAGAATGCCCGCAAGTCCGGCGCAAATATGATTAATAATCATAGCGACGAAACACACCAAAGCCAATTTTCTATTGTCAAATCCCAGCGTCTCACTATCAAACCAAATATAGGCAATGGCCGCCAGAGCCACGGCGAAAATCAGCCCTATAATCGCTGCGGCGAGAAATTCACGCCGCACGGCGCGCACAGCATTGGCGCGCGTCAGATCGCGCTCAGCGAGACCCCGAATAGCAACGGCCAACGCTTGCGTCCCGGCGTTTCCGCCCATCGACGCGACAATCGGCATAAGTACGGCCAGCGCCACGACTTGACTGATCGCGTAGTCAAAGGACGCGATCACAAAGCTGGCCAAGATCGCGGTAAGCAGATTAATGAACAACCACGGGGCGCGCGATTTTACGGTGCTAATCGCCGTATCGGTCAAGCCGGCATCGCTCACCCCCGCCAGCGCGAGCATATCTTCGGTGTTTTCATCTTGGATGACATTGACAATATCATCGACGGTGATCATCCCGATAATGCGGTCATTGATGTCCACAACGGGGGCCGAAATTAAGTGATATTTAGAGAACTGATAGGCCACGTCCTCTTGGTCCATGTCTTGCGGGATTTTGACCAGAAGTGGTTCTAACAGCGCGCTGATTTTACGGTCGCGCGGCTGGCGCATAATTTGGCTTATCGGAACATATCCTGTGGGGTGAAGCCGGGCATCGACAACGTAAATATTGAAAAATATTTCGGGTAAATTATCGCCCTGCGCGCGCATGTGGTCGATAACTTGGCCCACCGTCCAGAAATCCGGCGCCGCCACAAATTCGCGCTGCATGACCCGGCCGGCAGTTTCTTCTTCATAAGTGAAACTGTCCTCAACGGCTCGGCGATCCACATCCGACATGGCGGACAAAACGCCTTCGCGGCGATTATCTTGCAACTCTTCGACGACGGCGGTGGCGTCATCACTGTCCATCTCGGACAGCGCGTCGGCAATCTGCTGATTACCCAGGCGCGGCAAGACATCCTCAAGGACTTCATCCTCTAGCTCAGCCAGAATGTCCGGCGTCACCGCTTCGGGAACCAAATCGACAATGGCGCGGCGCTGCTCGCTACTCATTTGTTCCAGCTGATCAGCAATATCAGCTTCGTGGGCATCCTCCATCAGATGACGAAGCTGCCCCCGGTCCTCCGCAACAAGCGCGCCCGTTAGCTGCGCAATACCGCTCGCTTCCGGTTCAGTCTCGTCAATGGGGGTATCGGTCATGGCAGGCCCTGAACATCCGTGTAACAGATGCGCCTCTCTAACACCGCCATCAGTTTAAGTGTAGCCATTGCTTATAAATTAACGCATATAATCTGCGCTTTTATTCACTTTATTGTAGGGTTATACTCGGGAAGGTTAAGGGAGAAACTCAATATGAATTTAGGAAGACTTGTCGTGATTGCATGCCTTGGTTTACTAACCGCATGCACGAGCGAAGCAGAGCCCGAGGACAAAGCCGAATTATCTCCTATAGAAATTTCCAATCTAAAAATAGGCAATGTCTGCTTCAAAGACAACACTGGCAAAGATGGAAATATTTGCCGAGAAACGAATGAAATTTTTGTTGCTGGCGATAACACATGTTATTTTTCAGGAAGAGAAATGCCTTGCACTTGGTATGGTTTCGAATTCGATTACAATAACCCGAAAAATATAAATTCTATGTCATGCCTGTTTGAGAGCAATAGACCTTACACGTCCGGAAACCCAAATGAAATTCGTGCGGAAGAAACTTATAGTGACGCAATAGATATACCCCTGGAGCCAGGAAAAAATAGATTTTTCAATCCGCAATTTGTAGGGCTTAGTTATGGCGAAGAAGGCCGTAATAAGACGGTTCACACCACGACCTGTTCTATAGAGGGCATTGAATTATTCACGTTTGAACTAACAATTGTTTATCCCATAAAAAACTAAAACTTTGAGCAAATATTATTCACCTATTCATCCGCTTATCAATCAAATCCTCCACCACGGACGGGTCGGCCAGTGTTGAGGTGTC
>ENA-ORXR01004052-ORXR01004052.1-marine-metagenome-genome-assembly--contig:-NODE-4052-length-12555-cov-2.938452_pt1 | contig 12555 bp, 9 predicted proteins | sample MGYA00237866_ERZ511479 | MGnify/ENA metagenome assembly ERZ511479 | reverse complement strand
TAAACTTCTTCCACCAAACTCATTCTCCCTCTGTCTTCTAACAAAGCTATTGCTGCTTTAAAAGCAATAAGACCATCCATATTTGCCATATCTATACCATAGCAATCAGGAAAACGTATTTGTGGCGCAGAAGACACTACTACTATTTTCTTTGGATTTAAACGATCCATCATTTTAATGATACTTTTCTTTAACGTGGTACCTCTAACAATACTGTCATCAATAATTACTAAATTATCTTCTGGCTTTACTACACCGTAGGTAATATCATAAACGTGTGCAACTAAATCATCCCTACTACTATCCTCAGTAATAAAGGTTCTTAATTTAGCATCTTTGATTGCTATTTTTTCTGTACGAATTTTTGGTGTTAAAATTTCTGCAAGGTTACCCTTTCCACTATTTATATATAATTTAGATTTGGGTAAAATACCTTGATACTGACCTGAACAACTCGACGCCAATATACCTAATGTTTGTGTCCCATGGTGAATTTTAGACGTTGCCCCAGAATTAATTGTATTGTTTGTACTAACACAAGTATTAGGATCTGAATTCACTCGACAATTTGAAAAAAATGAAAACAAAACACGAGGATTAATTGTCGACATGTTTGGAATCTCATTTAAATTGTTATAATTAGAATAAAAATTACTTGGGCCAACAAAACCCAGACAAGGATGTGTTAAATCAAAACTAAGATCAATCCCTCCAACAGTAAGACTACGCCCATCAAGCCAAGGATACTGAGTTTTTAGTGCTGTTATTCCTGTGAAGTCTAAAACATCTTGATTTAATGAATATAATGAAACTGACAAAACCGTTGTCAAAACAATCAATAAAATCTTAATGTTATTGAAAAAACTCATTTGTTACATTTTAGTCAACTTTACTAAATTAGACCATGAAATAAACCTAAGTCACCTAAATTATTAACCTTTTAGGTCGCCTAACTTGTAACTACAACCTTTTAAATACATTAAACTTAGTAAGCTTGTCCCACTAAAACTTTTCCCAGAACTTCATGCCCCGTAACTAGACACTGTCCTTTTTTTTCGGAATCACCAAGCGGTAAACATCTAAACGACATTTGATTTTTAGCCAACAATCCACGAACCTCTTCACAATCCTGCAAAAATAATAAAGCATGTTTCATTGGCGTTTCTTTATGCTTTAAAAATTGTTTAAAGCCTTCTTTACTTTCAATATTAACACATTGTTTTTCACGATGTTCTTTACTTAACTCTAATAAGTTATTTTGAATAGCCTCTAAATCACTTGAGATATTTTCAATAAAGTTATCCATCGGTATAAACTCTTTATTTCCAACTCCAATATCTCTTCTTGTTCGTACTACTTGATTTTTTTCAATATCTCTTTGACCAAGCTCCACAATTAACGGTATTCCGCGCTTAACCGCTTTCCAATATTTATTACCCCAACGATCGTCGCTATCATCAACTAAAATACGTATGTCCGAATCATTATACTTCAATTGCTCCACTTGATTTTTTATTTGCTCAATTTTTTCCATAACCAAGACTTTTTCATCATCATTTTTATAAACCGGTATGAAGCATACTTGATAACGAGCCACTCGAGGAGGTAAAACCATCCCATTGTCATCTCCATGGTTCATTATCATTCCACCAATCAAACGAGTAGACACACCCCATGAAGTTGTCCAAGCCAATTGCTCAAAACCTTCTTGGCTTAAATACTTAATGTTTTGCGCTTTAGAAAAGTTTTGTCCAAGAAAATGAGAGGTTCCTGCCTGAAGCGCCTTTCCATCTTGCATAATAGCTTCAATTGTATAGGTAGTATCAGCACCTGGAAACTTTTCAGATTCCGTTTTTTCACCAACATATAAAGACATCGCTAGTTCTTGTTCAACAAATTCCTGATACAACTTCAGGACTTCACGAGTCAATTCATGAGCCTCATCTTTACTGGCATGTACAGTATGACCCTCTTGCCACAAAAATTCAGAAGTTCGTAAAAATATACGAGGTCTCATTTCCCAACGCATAACATTGGCCCATTGATTGATTTTAATAGGCAAATCTCTGTAAGAATTCACCCATTTTGAAAAAGATTCTCCAATAATCATCTCACTTGTTGGACGAATGACATAAGGCTCCTCTAATTTTCCTCTTGGAATCAAAGTTCCATCAACCATCTCTAATTTTTTATGTGTCACAACAGCACATTCTTTAGCAAAGCCATCAACATGCTCAGCTTCTTTTTGAAGAGCAGCTAAAGGAACCAATAAAGGAAAGTAGGCATTTTCAACACCCAATGCTTTAAAACGTTTATCAAGATTATCTCTAATGGATTCCCAAAGAGCATAACCCCAGGGCTTAATAATCATGCATCCTCTTACAGAAGAGCCTTCAGCTAAATCAGCTTCTTTTACTAATTGCTGATACCAAGCATTGAAATCATCATCACGAGTAGGGATTATTGCTGTTTTTTTAGCCTTAGCCATAAGCACAGTATATTTTAAACAACTCAGTCCTACAATGAAAACTTCCGTACGTTTTATAATCTTTTATTCAACAAAGGGCCACGCATTAACTTCATGTTTGTAATCACTATCAGCCCCCCAACATCTAATTTGATGATCCACTGTTTGAGCGCAAGAAGTACTTCCATTGACAAAAATCTGCTTCACTTCACCTAAATCTTCAGGAACATCAGCTTGGCCATAATATTCTTTATCTGGATAATCTTTAGCTCCTCCCCAACAATATACTTGACCTAAAAAATCAAGAGCACAATAATGCCCTCCAGTTTCCCCTGAGATTTGCTTAATGGCTGGTAAATTTTCCGGTATAGTTAACTCACCAGTTTGCTGTTCAACGCCCCAACAAACAATCGAATCTTCTTGAGTTAACGCACAAAAGCTCGTTCCACCAAACTCAATTTGACGTGGAAACAACAAATCTTCGGGTGGAGCTAAAAAGTCAGCACCAAACTGTGCTTTCACTTGTGCAAAACCCCAACAATGAACACTTCCATCAGCAGCTGCAACTCCGCAAGCCCCTGGGTAGCTTCCAGAAATCATTAAAGTATTATTATCTAATATCTCTGGAACATTGAGCTCACCCTCTTGGTTAATACCCCAGCAACGTAAACGTTTTCCCATACGTGCGCAATTATAATTGATTCCACTAATAAGTTGATCTACAAAAGAAACATCTTCTGGAACATTGGTCACTGGTGGTCGATCTGCAGGAAACAAACTTCTCCAACAACTGACTCGACCATCAAAATAACCTGCACAATTATGAAAGGCTCCAGCGGAAAGAATATTGGCTTGATCTAAATTTTTTGGTTTTCTTGCTAAACGATGCATGAAATCACCCCAGACATAAAACTCTCCATCAACCTTAGCCATTGCATGCTGAGCACCAAAAGAAATACTTTCAATTTCTTCATAAGCGTAAGAATGAACAAGAAACGTAATTGAAACAACAAAAAGGTAAATTTTTCTCATGTATACCTTTCGGTCAAACTGCGAAAAAATATTTACCAGATAGTAATCAATGGTAACAAAATACTGACTTTTCTACCCTTATATTTTAACTTGCATACCAATTTCAATAACTTGATTTAATGGTAAACGATAATAGCTTGTAGCACTTTGCACATTTTTACTCATCATTGTAAAAATTGAGGCTCTGATGATTGGAAGCCCTACATATTTGGAAGGAATTAAGGTTTCTCTTCCAAGGAAATAGGTCACTTCTTCCATATCAATATTAAGCTCCTTGTGAACTCTTTTTAAAAGTTGCGGAACATGTGGCTGCTCTCTAAAGCCCAATTTGACAATAACTCGAGTAAAATGTTTTGAGATTTTAACAATTTCTACCTTTTGGTTCTCTGGAACTCTAGCCACTTTTTCACTAAGTATTGTAAAGAAAATATTGTTCTGATGAATGACTTTATTGTGTTTTATATTTGTCAACAAAGCAGGCGATGTCCCATCAAGACTACCCGTCATGAAAACTGCAGAACCTTCAACCACTGGAATTTTCTGTTCATCTAAAATCTTCTCAAGGTCTTCAATACTGACTAATTTCTTTCTGATAAAAATTCCAAGCCAACGTCTCCCAGCCCGCCAAGTACTCATTAAGAAATAAATGATTAGGGCAACTACAACTGGAAACCAACCACCCTCTGCAAATTTAAAAGCATTAGCCGAAAAGAACATTAAATCTATTGGTAAAAATATCAACAAGAATATAGACAAAGTCCATTTTGACCAGTTCCAAGACTTATAAGCAAAATAAGCCACAAGTAGTGTTGTAATCACCATATCAGTCGAAACTGCAGTTCCATAAGCCGCGGCCAATTTACTTGTCGATTGAAAACCGATAACTAACCCAATAGTAGCTAAGCATAAAATAATGTTCACTTGAGGAAGGTAAACCTGCCCCATTTCATCTTCAGAAGTATGCACTACTTTAAAACGTGGAGAAAACCCTAACTGTATTGCCTGAGTCGTTAAAGAAAAAACACCTGAAATCACTGCCTGTGAAGCAATGATAGTGGCGAAAGTAGCTAAGACAATTATTGGGTATAAAGCCCATGAAGGCACTAATTGATAAAATGGATTTGAAATAGATTCTGGACGAGCAATCAACAAAGCTCCTTGACCAAAATAATTCAATAAAAGGCCTGGTAAGGCCACACTAAACCAAGCATTTCGAATCGGCTTACGACCAAAATGCCCCATATCAGCAAACAAAGCCTCTCCCCCAGTGACCACAAGAAAGACGGCCCCCATAGCCATCAAAGCCGACAATTTATTCACCAAAAAGAAATCAAATGCAAACATCGGGTTAATAGCTTGAAAAATTGCAGGATTCTCAAAAATGCTGATAAGCCCAAGGAGTCCAAGAACCGAAAACCACACCATCATGATAGGCCCAAAAACTTTTCCAATTTTAGCCGTCCCTCGACTTTGAAAAGAAAACAAAATAATCAAAATCACAATTGTTATTGGAATAATATAAGGTTCAAAGGCAGGGGTTACAACATTCAAACCCTCAACAGCACTCATCACCGAAATAGCTGGTGTAATCATCCCATCTCCGTAAAGTAAACAAGCTCCAAATAAACCAATCATGGTAATCCATTTTTTAATTGATGTACTTTTACTAGGAGTCATCAAACATAAAGACGATAAAGCAAGTATCCCGCCCTCGCCCTTGTTATCTGCTTTCAAAACAAAGAAAAAATACTTTACACAAATAACAACAATCAAAGACCAAAAAATCATAGAAAGCACACCTAAAACATTGGCCGCATTTACGGTTAAATCATTATGAAGAAAACATTCTCTAAAAGCATAAAGTGGGCTCGTTCCAATATCACCAAAAACAATTCCTAGTGAAGCCAATGAAAGCGCGGCTATTTGAGCATTCGTTTTATTGCTATGATCTCCATGTTGCGACATGCCTTTATTGAACTACACAATTAAATAGCTGTAATCCCAAAGCACAGGAAAACAAGGAGTGCAGTGCGCATTTGCACAAAAAAAAGACAACTTTAGAGCTACGAAATTCAAAAATAAATATGATATAAAAAGCCTATGGCGAGACAACGACTAGATATTAATTCATTGTTGACCAAAATAGTCCACCTACTACTGCACCACTCCCCAAGCGAGCTCAGCTTCTCCAAGGTAGCCCGCTTGACCAAGGTACCTCGCTCTACTTTGTACTATTATTTTGGGAACGTCTTCAATACTCTAATCGAGGAAGCCGCTCGTTTTTCTATGAAACACTTCGTTAACTTGGAGCAGCTTCAACAAGCTCAACCGGAAAAAACCTGGCATGAATTTCAAACCAAAAGACTAAAGCTCATAACCAAACAAACATCTCGTTATCCTTGGGGACCTCAAGTCTATTTTAAATACAGAAACCATCAAGGTCCTCTGGGGATCATTATCCGAGAAGTTGAAGATAAATACATCAAGCAATTTATACAAACATTAAGCCTTTACGACATTCCAAAGCCCAGTGAAAATCAAATTAAAATAATTTCCTCCATAAAGCTCGGCTTTCTATGGGGTATTGGAGGAATGATTGAACAAGGAGACTTAAAGCTCGAACTTTTTGAAGATTACAATAATCCTGAGTTTGACATGCTCATTCAGGGACTACTAAAAGCCGTCGACCACATTGTTCACAACGCAGAGCAGCTTGCCACTGACAATAAAGGCCAATAACTGTCAGCCTAGCTCATTGAGTAAATTCTAAATTATTAACAGTATAGCTTTATCAGGTGAGATGGCAATAACCCAAACCCAACCTTGCAACCCACAATCCTTTGCTATCTCACCTTAATTTATTCTTAAAACGTTATTTTTCTAGCATTATAGAAACAACCTAATGAACTTTTTCTTTTTCTAGCCCGACTTGAAATTACACGGCAAAAGCTCTGACAACTAGCAGTTCCCCCTCCAGCATTACTTCCAGATAACCAACGTCTATTATAAGTAAGTTGACAATTATATCGAGCATTTAACGTCACTCCACCAGGTCCCCTTACCATACGTTGGCTTGCTGCTTGCCTAGTACTTCTAACTGGATATTGAACCACACCAACCCTTCCAGGAGTCTTAAAACGTGAATTATCCTGATACCAAAAGTAATTTAAAGTTCTTCTTTTCGATCTAAAAATACTTTTTCTAAAATTAATAACGTGTCTTGTACATGAATTGAAACTCATATTCGACTGAGTCCATATTTTACGAGCAGAATGATTATTTGAACTTGTCGAAAAACATGTTCCGCCTCTAGAAGAAACAGCCTGGCTACCAGAGGATGCTCGACCAGTATTGCTTCCTCCTCGAGTTAAAATTGGAGCAGGTGCAGGACGTGGAGCTTGAGTTAAAACAACTCGTCTACCAGACGAAGCACTACCAACATTACTACCTCTTTGGGATAAAATCGGAGCAGGTGCGGGGATTGGATTTCGCGTTGAAACAACTCTTCCTCGATGTAAAGTAGAGATTTTAGCCTTATTGTAATAACAAGAAACTTCCTTTTGAGGAGCTCTTCTAATAATTGACCACATTCGACCTTTGACTACCTTACAGAAACTATTACAATCGAAAGGAGAACTCATATTATCTCCACTAACCCAACTATTACCTTGTACAATCTGACAATTTAACTTGGAGTTCAAACTAATTCCTCCTACACGAACTACGTTAGGAGTACTTCTTGAGACAGAACGAGTCATCGGATATTTTATTGTCCCAACTCGGCCAGGGTTTCGATATCTATTATTGTCCTGAAACCAGACATAACCATTAATTTCGGTTTTATTACGAATAATTTCCTGCCTTAATCTAATAGAAATTCTTGTGCATTCATTAATATTTGCTACAGATCCCTCCCAATAGCGCTCAGAAAATGAACTTTGATCTACAGTTAAAAAACAAAGACCATTAGCCAATGACATCTTTGCTGTGGAAAAAAACAAAAGTACTAGTGCAATTCTTAATAACATAATTTAATAATAACAGCTCCCAAGACTTGCTCTAAGTTAAGTTCTGATTAAAATGATGACGACACTACAAACATATTTTCACTCGCTCTATGAAAAAAAATCCTTCAATTTCAATGCCTTAAAGTTAATCTGTAACATTATGTTATAACTGGATTCAAATTTTGATAAACTAATATCACCAAGCAAAATAGTCTTAAGACAATATATATCAAACTCAAAATTAATCATAAAACCAATTTTCAACCAATGAACAAGAATTACAAAAGCAACCTGGTAATTTAACGTTTGAGTGGTCAATTAAACCCTTCACTTTTGCATTAACAAGACAATTATATAAAATTTCTGAATTAATTCTGAGAAACTAATTACTTCAAAATAGCTTACGCTTAAAACTAAACCAAGCCAAAACATGGCAAGATAAATTTCAGAAAGAAGTTAAGTCGTAAATATAAAGTCTAAGAAAAAAAATTTGACCTTTATACTACCAGCATTATGACCAATAAAAAGCAAAGTTATATACTTTTACAATATTTTCAACTTTCATCACAACATCTCTCTGACCTTGAACAGCGATTAACTTTCATAGAAGATGAGTTTTCCAGAAAAACTATTCTTAACGTAAAAATAAAAAGTTCAGCTTTAAAAAAAAATAAGATACTTAAGAGTAACTGGATCAGGAAGCTATATAAAGCCCATCAAATAATTGGTGATCGCAGCTGGATTCGAACCAGCGACCCCCACCATGTCAAGGTGATACTCTAACCAACTGAGCCATGCGATCAACAACTCTATATATAAAAAGTTTTTTAAAAGTAGACAAGCTATTTTCTTTTAATTTGCTTTAAACTCATTTTTAGTCGTCTTGACTGATTCCTGGTAAGTTATTTTAATTAAAGGCATGTATTCAATATTGCTTAAGTCCTTGACGACATCTAAACCAAAACCCCAACATTTTGCAGGACTTAGATAAAAGATACCTGCTCCTTGCTTTAACCATTTATCTTGATCTTCACTGTATTCACCATAGGCTGACAGTTTAAGGTCATTCAATAACCTTATAGAAGCACTAGCTTCTACATAAAAACGATTACTCAAACTGCCTTTTCTTTGTGAAACTTTAATATTCCACCAATTAAAATAAGCAAAACCCATTCCAAGATCGTACTGTAAATTGTTAGAAAAATCAGCGTAAGTCAAATGACCCCAAATAGTTAACCACTTAAAATAGTTAAAATAAGAATTCATAAAAAATCGGTTATCACTTTTTTGATTAAAGTCATTAATATAACCCAGATCCAACTTTAAAAATGGGACATTTTGTTCTTTCACACTTTTAAAGAAAGTGTGATTCCAAGAAACTAACAAAAAATTGTGTCTTCTTAATGTTTTCTCATCAAAAGTAGATTTCAAATTAAAATCTAAAGATTCTTCAGTCCCGGGATCATACAAATCAAATAAAGGTGCCTTAAATCCATTTCGCGCTACTTGATTAAAGAAAATATGATCACTTAAATAGTCGCGATCAGAATAAAACCATTCAACAGTTGGCCTCATTTCATGACGATATTGTCTCGATTCCTTTTTAGCTTCAACGGTATAATTTTTCCAAAAAGTTGCTTCTAACTTATTTCTAAATCTCGATTTTACTCTATGAGCATTATCTTTTAGTGATTGAACAAAAAATCGATACCAGTCAACTCTCAAACTAAAATCACTTTCAAAGGATAAACTTTCCCAGATTGGGATATGATATTTTAGTTCACTTAAAGCGCTTGTCCTTAACCCAGATCGAATCCAACTTGAAGGCATTGATGAAGCTGTAAATGTATCAAGCTCCTCTCCTCCTCGAGAAAAATAACTGCTAGCTACCTGTGTTCTTAAATATAAATTATCAAACAACTCTATTGACGGAAAATAGTAAGACAAATCTGGTAATTTATTAACCTCACCTCGATAGCCTAATGACTCAACCTGACCAGGATCTCGAAGCAAAGCATCTTGGTAAAAATGCGCTTTTGCAAATCCATAAGAGCTTTTCCCAGTCCACTCCAATCCTAAAGAATTATCTAGTTTTGGCCAATATGCAGAACGGATTTCATCTTCAAAATGATAATCATAAAAAACATCTGATCTAATTTGATTTTTCATCTTTAAAGCAAGATGAGATGTTAACTGATTCTTTAATTCAAGATCAATAGCGTAGCGGTCCGTCTCCACTAAATTCAAGTTATTATTACGCAAGTAACTCAAGCTTGCAAAAACTTGACTCCTAGAAGAATAAAGATACCTATAGTCTGCCTTAAAGCGGTATCCGGCTTCAGTAAAATACTGCCCGCTTAACAATAAATCTTGATGCTCTGTTAAAGCCCAAAAAAATGGAATTCTTATTTGTGGCCCCAATATTTTGCTGGAACGAAACTCAGGTATCAAAAATCCTGTTTTTCGCTCAACACCAATTGGGTAAAATAAATAAGGAAAATACATCACAGGTTGGTCCTTAACCTGAAAAAATACATGATGAATATAAGCAATTTTACCCACAGTTACATCTATATATTTCCCAACTAAACTCCAGCTTTGAGGACAATTCAAACAAGGGCTTAACTTACCATCTTTAATCAAATACCTATCTTTTGATACTCTCTCAATTTCTCGACCCTCAAAATACAAAGAATCTTTAACTCGAACAATGGCGTTTTTGAACTTGCCTACCCCTTTTTTCAATGACCAATCTAAGGATTCAGCTTCAATGGTATGATCTTTAACTTTCAGGAGTCCTTTTCCAGGAATGCTGATTTGCCCAGTTTTCTTATTAATACTAATTTTATCTGCGGTTACAATTTGATCTTCAAATTTTATTTGCACTGACCCTACAGCATCAAGCGTCCCATTCTTTAAGTCAGCGTAACTATCGTCAGCTTCAAGGTCAATAGCCTGTGCCCTCAATCCAATCGAAGTACAGATAAGTAAAGAAAAAAATAAAAACTTCATCTATTGAGAACTCAAATAAGATAAAATACTTGATATTCTTTCTTTAAGATTTTTTCGATGAACCACCTGATCCAACATTCCATGCTCAAGTAAGAATTCTGAACGTTGAAATCCTTCAGGTAATTTCTGACGAATAGTTTGCTCAATAACTCGAGGACCCGCAAAACCAATCAAGGCCTTGGGTTCAGCAATACAGATATCACCCAAACTAGCAAAACTAGCCGCAACTCCACCCGTAGTCGGGTCACACATCACAGAAACAAAAGGAAGCCCCGCCCTTTTTAAACGAATACAACCTGTTGTTGTTTTAGCCATTTGCATAAGCGATAGAATTCCCTCTTGCATCCGAGCTCCCCCAGAAGAACTAAATATAACAACTGGACATTTATTAAGAACCGCATACTCCATAAGACGAGTAATACGCTCACCAACAACAATACCCATAGACCCACCAAGATAGCTAAATTCAAAAGCACCAACAGCAATCTTTTGCCCATTCAATGTTGCGAATCCAGACAAAAAGGCATCACTTAAAGCTGTTTTCTTTTTCATAGCTTTTAAACGATCTTTATAAACTTTAGTATCCTCAAACTCCAAAGGATCACCTGAACTTAAATTAGCGTCTAATTCTTCAAATGAATTATGATCACAAAAGAACTGAATTCTCTCTTCACTTGATAATCTGAAATGATGATCACATTCATGACAGACTTTATCATTACGTTCGTAATTGGCTTTATCTAAAACGGCTTGGCAACTAGGACACTTAACCCACAAACCTTCCGGGACTTCAATTATCCGTGTTCCTGTTTTACTCAGTTTGTCTTTAACCAAGCCAGGAGGTTTCTGATTTTCCCAAGAAGATTCTCCCATATAGACTCCTCCATTTTTCTAATTCAAAAAACGAGCGAAGACACCCTTCTTTGTTACTTGAAGCCCTTACTTGTGCTCCGCAGCAACCAACTCCTCATACAACTCAGATATTTTTTGATCTGTTTCAACATTCATTTTAAGCCATTTAGCTGCTTGTTTCTTGCTGGCCCCATAAAACTCCATCAAAGCCTCCTTAGAAATAGTGCTTTGCCCTGAATCCTTTGACACTGACTTTAATAAAACAGTCAGCTCTCCAACTCGATTACTCTGCTCTTTACGTTGCTCTAATGAGCTCAAAACTTCACTTAAAGTACCCGAAAGAAGCTCCTCATGTGCTTTAGTCATATCTCGACCAACTCGGGACTCCAGAGATTCCCACGAATAAAATTCCATACACTTTTTAAGTTGAGCTATTTGATATTTAGTGAGAAAAAAAACTAATGAATAACCTTGATACAAAGGTTTAAAAAATTCTTTAACATCAGCATGTTCAATCGATTTTTGTTTTGGAAAAAAGCCCTTGACTACAAGTGGCTCAGAAAAACCCCCACTCCACTGCCATAGACAAATAGGAGCACAAGCCCCAGGCAAAGCAATAACATCAAAGTTGTTTTGCTGAGCAATTTTTATCAAATTTCTTCCAGGATCATTAATCACTGGTGTCCCCGCATCGCTCATAAATACAATATTTTGATAATGAGTAAAATAATACTCCAACTTCGAAGTGTTAAATTCTTCTGTTCCAGGAATCGATACTATCTTAGCTTTAACTTGATCACTTAAACCAAGTTGTTGAATCAAAAACTTGGCTTTTCTAGTGTCTTCGCATAATAAAAGCTCTGACTCCTTCAAATGATCAATTGCTCTCAAGCTTATATCTTTACAGTTACCTATAGGAACAGCCATCAAATAAAATATGGGGTTTTCTGACATTGTTTAAAAATATTGACTCTATTTGATCAGGTCAAGCACATCTCTCAAACAATTGACAACATAACAATTTGTAACTGTGTCAATATAGTAAATATGCAAGTTACTTTGAACAACAATGATCGTGAACTAGAATTTATATTCAAAGGCTTTCTAAATTTCTCAATTGGATATCAACTGGAATATGAAAACCCTGAATCCTTAAAAAACAATATTCTTAATGTTATTCAAAAC
>ENA-ORXR01004050-ORXR01004050.1-marine-metagenome-genome-assembly--contig:-NODE-4050-length-12558-cov-6.401651_pt1 | contig 12558 bp, 6 predicted proteins | sample MGYA00237866_ERZ511479 | MGnify/ENA metagenome assembly ERZ511479 | reverse complement strand
AATTTACCCCAATTTGGGGTCCAAATTGGGGTCCAGACTGGGGTACAATGGATTATGACCATTCGCCGAAATCACTACTTAGAACAGCGTGGCCACACTTGGTATTATGTGCGGCGCGTTCCATCCCGTTTTCGCGCTATCGATAAACGTCGCAGGGTGAGGCATGCCCTAAATACAGACTCCCTCACAATCGCTCGTGAAAGACGGGATGCGATGATGGATGCAGACGAACATTATTGGGAGACATCACTCGCCAAACAAGTTGGAGTGAGTGCAGAGGACTCGCCCGAAATGTGCCGTTACAGGTCGGCCAGACGCCGTGCTGTGGCGGTAGGATTCGAGTTTAAGCCGCTCTCCAAACTCAATACCATTGAACCAATTCAGGAGGTCGTTGAGCGGGTCAAAACGCTCGATAGGGACGACTCTAAGCTCATAGATATGGAAGCCATTCTAGGCACAATAGAGCCACCAAAGGACACGATACGCGATGCCTTTAAGCTCTATTGTGACAAACTGAGCATTGGTGAAACGAGCCGTAAATCGCCCGAACAAATCGTCAGATGGAAAGCCACCAAGACCCGCGCTGTGGAACATTTTGTTGCATTGTGTGGAAATCTAACCATGGACGCCATAGCCCGAGCGCATGGGCGGCAGTTCTATGATTGGTGGGGCGAACGCCTTCGCCCAGAGAGTTCAGAGGCCCGCACATACCGCCCTAACAGCGCCAACCGAGAGCTAGGTAACCTTCGCCAACTCTTTCGGGAATACTGGGCATATCAGGGCGAAGAGGACCGCGAGAACCCATTCAGAAAGCTACGTTTCAAAGACACACCAACGGAAGCCACGCCCTCTTTTTCTAACGATTGGGTGCAGTCAAAAATACTAAAGCCGAATGTCTTAGACGGCATAAACGCCGAAGCGCAGATCATCGCTTACGCCCTTATCGAGACTGGATGCAGGCCGAGCGAAATAGCTAATCTGTTACCGGAAAACATATGTTTGGACGCCGTGGTGCCGCATATTCGTATCCGCCCAACCGCAAATAGAGAGCTTAAATCTATGGCGTCTGCGCGTGATATTCCGCTTGTCGGCGTGTCACTGGAGGCGATGAAACGCGCGCCGAATGGCTTCCCGCGCTATCGAGATAAGGGCAATTCACTATCCGCAGCGTTGCTCAAAACCTTTCACACACGAGGCCTTATGCCTACAAAGAAACACCGGATTTATAGCTTCCGACACGCCTTTGAGAAGCGCATGCAGGAGGCGGGTTTGGACTATGGATTGCGGTGCACCTTAATGGGTCACAAGAACACACGCCCTCAATATGGTGACGGCGGCTCGCTAGAATACCGGCGAAAAGAGATGCTTAAAATCGCGCATTTCGTAAGCGATGGGTTTAGCCAAAGTCTGGTAAATCTGGCACTTTAGAAGCCCCTTCTGGCGCTTCGCCTAGCAGGTCCTCGAGAAGCGCCTCGCGGTCTTCGAGAGCCTTCAATTCGCGTTGGAAACGCTCCATGAGGGGCCAAGGGGCGTCCCCAAACTTGCGTATGACCCTCGCCAGTATGACCATGGCCTCGCGAATATCAGCGGCGAGTTTTTGATTGTCGGAAAGAGCTTGAGGCGTGTCTGGCATGGATAAATCATAGCATATTCACTCAAAATTTCTCGAATGAATAATTACAGTGTTCTGGGGCGGCTGGGGCGAATGTGGGAAAAATGGCAAAATGAAATTTTGGAGGGCTAGATAAAGCGGGTGGTGGCACCACCATGCTAAAGCATTGTCTGCACATCGTTTTTCATGCCCCCAAGGCCTAAAGGCATAGGGGCATGGTTTTGGAGTATTCCTCCATGCCACTGGGGTTTTCGATGGGGGCACCTTGTATTTTAACCCCGCAAAGTCTCGGAAAATTTCATAGTTTTAGGCTAATTATTTACAAAAATTTCTCTGAGCTCTTCTTAAGAAATTCATCAAAAAGATAGGGCCGTTTTTTCTTAGGCCTGCTCGAATAAAGAATCGGTAATATCTACTCAGGTTTAGCGATAGAACGTACACCTCTATAGTTAGCCTTAATTGCCATTTCTGAGAATGCTTGGGCTATTCATAATTCTGGCTAATAACTGAACCTTAAGTAAACTCTGTCATGACGTACCTAAAAGGTATGGTGTTATGAATAGTTTATTGTTGATTGCCGCCTCAGTAATCCCATCTTTTATTTTTGGGTACGGGGTTCGTAAATATGCCTTAAAATGGCAAGGCAAGGCGGATTTCGCAGTAGCGGAAGCAGCGCTCCAGGCAGAGCAACTGGAAGCGACGGTTTCTGCCTCATTGGATGGTATTATAATCATCGATTCTGAAGGAAACATTGTAGAGTTCAGTGAGTCTGCTGAACGTATTTTCGGTCACAAGAAAGATGATATCGTTGGAAAATTAATGTCTGAAATCATTGTCCCTGATCGTTACCGCGATGCCCATAATAAAGGTATGGCGCGTATGCGAGACACCGGAAAGGCGAACATATTAGGCCAGCGGATTGAAATAGAGGCGCTACGGGCCAATGGCGAAGAGTTTATGTCTGAGCTCGCTATCTCCCGCAGTCGCAGCTCAACCGGAGAAATATTCATTGCCTATATTCGCGATATTTCTGAGGCCAAGGCGGCCGAGAAAGCGCTTCTCGATGCAAAAAATGCTGCTGAACTTGCGAATAAAGCAAAGACGCAATTTATCTCCGCAATGAGCCATGAAATTCGAACGCCGTTTAATGCTGTCCTCGGCATTTTAGACATCCTTGGTGATACCAAGCTGACGAAAGATCAAAAAGAGTTAGTCCAGACCGCCGAAAGAACGTCTCAATCATTGCTGAGGATTATCAATGATGTTTTAGATTATGCCCGAATTTCATCAGGCTCAGTAAAGATTGTTAAAGGCCCCTTTCATGCTCCGGATGTGTTTGATGATGTTTATCGTCTATTTGCCATGCAGGCTAAAGAGAGAAATATTGAACTCATCGTCAGAGAGTCCGGCGCGGAGAAAATATACCTGCATGGAGATATTGGCCGCATTCGCCAAGTGCTTATGAATTTTGTAAGTAACGCGATTAAATACACGAAAGACGGAGCAGTCGAATTAATTGTTGAGACTGAAAAAAGAACCAATGAAGACTACAATTTAGTTTGCAAAGTCAAAGACGATGGCCAAGGCATTGCTCAAGCTCAGCAAGCCCACCTCTTTGAGGAATTTTATATGGCCGAAGATGTCGATACACGAGCTACGGAAGGCACCGGGCTTGGCCTGACCATTTGTAAAACTTTAACCAAGATGATGCGTGGTAAGATCGGCGTCGACAGCACGCCCGGAGAAGGTGCAACCTTTTGGGTCAGCATTCCTCTCAAGCAGGCCGAAGCAATTTCAGTTCCGGCGGATGTTCCTGAAACGCCTAAGAGTATTAAGGGACGGCGGATTTTACTGGCGGAGGATAATGCCACAAACCGGATGGTTGTCAGTCGCATATTGGAAAAGCAAGGGGCTGTTCTGACAGCCGCAACAAACGGCATAGAGGCCCTATCCTGTATGGAAGAGTGCGGTTTTGACTTACTCTTAACGGACGTTTTTATGCCTGAAATGGGCGGCAAAGAATTGGTAGAGATATTACGGTCCGGTGGCTCCCTGAATTCAAAAATTCCCGTAATCGCCCTGACCGCAATGGGCGACATCCATGAAGCTGAAGAATTAAAAGCTTATGGTGTCGATCAAGTAATCTTAAAGCCTTTTAATTCTAAGGACCTTATCAAGGCCATTGCTGAGCAATGTTTGCGTTTTGAAACCGAGAGCTCAATTGTATCTGATGTTGACGTGGATGAAGACCTATCAGATTTGAAAATGTCCGGCGGGCTCCTGGAGGGGCTGGATGCCGAGGATTTAGCGGCTATTCGCGAGCAGTTTGAAATTGACCTTATTGATGTAACAAGTTTGCTGAGGGCCGCGATTGCCGGCAAGGATTTAAAGGCGGCACAGAAAGCCAGCCATACTTTAAAAGGCTTGGCGGGCGTTTATGGGCTTACAACACTTTGCGAAGCTGCCGCGTTAACGAATTCTCATTGCTCTGATGATACGCTTTCGGAAATGGTGGAACATGGAACACGAGCTATAAAAATAGCCGATGTTGCTGTGTTAAAATTAGACGACCTCTTCCGAAAAAGTGAAGCGGCGGCGTAGGTGATGGAATGGTTACAGCAAGTACAACACCGGATGTGTTGATTATCGAAGATACATTGTCCATGGCGTTAATGTATCAACAGCACTTAAAGAAGGCCGGTATCAGTTCTGATGTATGTCAGTCCGGTAGTCATGCTTTGATTGAGTTGCGAAAAGGGCAAGTTACGACTGTCCTTCTGGACCTTCAACTGCCTGATATGAATGGCCTTGAAATCATCCAAGAAATGGATGGAACCGATCATAACATAACTTTCATTGTCATTACTGCCAATGGATCTGTAAATACAGCCGTCGACGCTATGCGGGCCGGAGCTTACGATTTTTTGATAAAGCCGTTTCCGACTGAGAAATTATTGACGACTGTAAAGAACGCTTTGAACAAGACCGGTGAAGTCAAGACAATCAAAAACATTAAAAAAGGTCTGGGCTCTGTAGCTATTCCGGGGTTCGTCGGTGAATCAACGCCAATGCAGGCTGTTTACAAAATGATTGAGAATGTCGCTGATTCTAATGCTGCGGTCTTTATTACCGGCGAGTCAGGAACCGGAAAAGAAGTCACGGCGCAGTCTATTCATAAGGTTAGTCAAAGGCGGGATGCTCCGTTTATTGCCCTTAATTGTGCAGCCCTACCGGAAAACTTGATTGAATCGGAAATCTTCGGTCATGTGAAGGGGGCTTTTACAGGCGCTCACGACTCCAGAAAAGGGGCTGCCAGTCAGGCCCATGGCGGCACATTATTTCTTGATGAAATATGCGAGATGGATATTAATCTCCAAGCTAAGTTACTTCGGTTTTTACAGTCAGGCCAAATCAAACGCGTTGGCAGTGATTGGACCGAAGATGTCGACGTTCGAATAATTTGCGCGACTAATCGCAACCCAATGGTTGAAGTCGCTGAAAAACGTTTTCGCGAAGATTTATTCTACCGCCTTGATGTCTTGTCCATCGAACTTCCGCCTCTGTCTCAACGGGGCAAAGACGTGATACTGCTTGGGGAAAGCTTTCTGAAGATTTATGCGGATGAAGAGGGCAAGCAATTCAAGTCGATTTCTCCCGAAACTCAGGAAATGATGCTTAACTATCATTGGCCCGGTAATATCAGAGAACTTCAAAATATGATCCGCAAGGCAGCCGTTGTTCATGATGGCATAGAACTTGAATCGCATATGATCAGCATGAAGTCAGCACTTCCTGTAGTTGAGTCTTCAGAATACAGCCTTATTGGTATGGCGAAAACGGACTCCGTAAAACGAACGCCAAATGAATCGCTGAAGACGACTTTTACACTTGATATCCATCAACCTATGGCCGTCATTGAACGTGATTTAATCGAAGCGGTTATTGAGTCTTGCAATGGGAGTGTTCCGAAAGCATCGCAAATATTGCAGCTCAGTCCTTCAACGATCTATCGTAAGCGCGAAGCCTGGTTGCAAACAGATGATGATGTTTCTGTCGCCTCATAAATTTGACTTTCAATTTTGAAATAAAAAAGGCTTAGGCGAGACGTCCGAGCCTTTTTTTTGCAAGCAGCTTATGCGCCGGTTAAGTGGGCTGCCTTTAGGAAGAAGGTCAAGGTTCTTTCATCAGCAGAAATTCCGAGAGCCTTGGGGCTTTGAACGGTTTGATCGGAAAGCTTAAGATTTATAGTAACCGTGTTAGCGGGACGATTCTTAATAAACAGTGCTGTCAGGATGCCATCGCCGGCATCTTCAAGGGTTCCCATTTCTTCACCGTCAATCATTAACGATATGGGTTGAGTGCGGCCCATGAAAAAATCACCTTGAACTGTGAGTGCATAGCGGTTTGTCCTTGATCCGGTGTGATTATTTGGCAAATTAATCTCAAATTCAGCGGCGTTACCTTTCATCCAGCGCCCATAGACTTCTTGGTCCCACCATCCCTCATTGAAGATAACAGATGAAGTGGTCGGTGACACAATCTTGCCCCTTGTTATGCAGCTTTCAGCGGCGAAGATCGGCCTATTAAAGATCGTAGATACCGGCGTCATCATCGTTTGAATTGGGGCGGAAGCGATTTGAACGGGAATAGGTTTAACGGCCTTAGGCATAGGCGAGCTCCCATCAGCCGGATTTGTTAGCTCTATATTCTGAAGGTGCAATGTCATTGACCGTGCGTCCTCGTTTTCGCCGCGCTCAAGCGGGCTGCGCGGGATGCTTGCGTCAGGGAGGCTGAGAAAGATGGAGAGTGCAGTTCCTCGGGGGAGCTTGATCACAGGAACCAACAGAGGGGCACTCTCGCCGAACATTGCGGAACTTACCAACTGTCCGTTTATAGAGACGTTGACGCGTTCCGGCTGTCCAGATTTGGTGATGCCTTGAATCTTCAAGACAGAGTTTTCAGAAATATCTTCGGGTAAGGTCACGCGAAGCATGGCGCGATTGTCGCGCATCCAGCGGCCATAAGGTTCAAAAGCCCACCAGCCTGCGGTGAATTCCACGTGCTGTCGCAGATCAGAATTATCCATAGCGATGATTTGACCTATTGGCAGTGCCGGCTGTGTGATGGGTGCCGCTTGAGCCAATTCCAATTCCAGAAGGCGGTGGCGCGCAAACTTTTTTATATCAAGCGGATCGCCCGATGTTCCATAACCCTGCGCCTTTAAAAATCCGATCATTTGAGCGGTGTGAATGTCCGTACCGGCGGTCGTGATATGATAAGGAGAATCGTCTTGAACATCTTGGCCATAGAGACTTTGCCCGGGCGTCCCAAGAAACTCAAAGCCGGCATTATTGACAGCCTCTTCAATTTGAGCGCGAAAGCCGGTCACATAGGCCTGATCGCTCATACAACCGTCTCCCGCTAAGACAGGCCATGCAAAATGAATATCAACGCCGCGAGCCTTTAGGGCTTTAAGACGATTAAGCGCCGGCTTTATGTTCGCTCCTAATGTCAGGTTTCTGCGTTGAGTGGCTTTGCCTAAAACATAATCGTCACAGCTTTGTTCCGCAACGCCAAGACCGGGGCCGGTTGAGTCTCTTCGCGATTGATGTCCGGTAGATTGAGTCAGGGCTGATATAAAAAGCGCCTGCGCAGGCGATTCAGCTTCAAGCGTCACTCGGTCTTTCTTTTTAGAGATTTGCTCAATTATTTTTTCCGGAGGTAGGCCAAGCGCGCGCTTCACCCGTTTCAATGCCGGCATTGCGCGATAGTAATCACGGTTGGACGTAAATAGGGTGTCGACATAGTTATCTGTCAGTTTTTCACGGTGATAGAATGTCCATTCCAGCGGCAACACAACTACATCTCCGGGGCGGGTATATGTCTCCAGACGGGTGATCTTATCTTCTAGCGCATATCCGCCATTGTCAGCGATGTTGATGGCCGTCATTCCCAGCGCCGCGCCCAAAGCATCAGTGTCGATAGCGTGATGAGAATTTGACCCGGATTCGATGATGATGCGCGGCCCAGGTACGTCTTTTAGCAAAAACCATTTATAGCTTGCCGGAACTTTTGTATCCTGAATCAGACTGTCAACAGTCAGCGTATAGGCGCCCAGACACATGGCGATTGTCCCGACCAAGCAGGCCGCGAATTTGCTGAGTTGCTTGATGGCCCCAGCCGTAATATCAGAGGTTACGGAGCCTAAATGTACTTTAGAAGAATTGGTCATTATTTTGTTCCAAAAGGTCAGAATTAAAAATTGAAATAAAGGAATGGAGATTGCGTCAGGCTCAACGAAGCGAAGAAAGCAAATGCGGCGGCAAATCCGGAAAGGGTTCCAAGACCGTAGAGCACGCCGGAGCGGCGTTTGAGAAAATCCTTTTGAAATACTTCGGAAATCTCTTTGGTATTGGGCAACAGGAAGGCCGCCAAAGCAGCAACTGCGCCCCAAAGAGCTGTCTGAAGATTCATCGGCATATTGGTCGCGCCTTCAGGTGAGAAACCGAACATGCTTTGCGTCATAGACAGCGCGCCTGAAGTCGTTGTCGCTCGGAAAAACACCCAAGCAAAGACGGCGGCAAGAAACGTAATAGCCCAAGACGTCAGCCGAATAGGCTTGGCGGTTTCCACAACATCCAGAACACCGAAAGCTTTTGCAATTGCTCGAACAAATTGGTTGGCAATTAGATAAACACCATGGAGAGCGCCCCAGATTATAAAGTTCCAATGCGCTCCGTGCCATAGTCCGCCTAAAACCATAGTGGCGAAGTTATTGACGTACTGACGGAACTTCCCATGACGATTCCCGCCCAGTGGAATATAGAGATAGTCACGAAGCCAGCGGCTGAGCGTCATGTGCCAGCGTCGCCAGAAATCAGACATGTTCTCGGATTTATATGGGGAATTAAAATTCCATGGCAGGCGAATAGCAAACAGAAGACCAAGACCAATCGCCATGTCAGAGTAGCCTGAGAAATCGAAATAGATTTGGAATGTATAGGCCAAGGCTCCGCCCCAAGCTGTCAAGGTCGTCACAGAGGCCCCGCCATCCACAGAGGTAAACACAAGATTGGAGTAAGGCGCAATCGAGTCTGCAATAGCGAGCTTCTTGAACAGACCCAAGGCAAACAGGCACAGGCCTTCACAAAACATAACGGCGCGGGCGTTCGGTGTTATGGTCTTGCGAAATTGCGGCATCATCTCTGCATGATGAACAATCGGTCCGGCGATTAACTGCGGAAAGAAGGTTACAAACAGAGCGTATTCAAGGGGATTGTGCGAGGCGCTTTCCATCTTTCCCGCGTGACTGTCACACAGATAAGAAATCTGCTGGAATGTGAAAAACGAAATCGCCAACGGAAGCAATAACTTGGGGTCTGGCAAACCCAGATCAAAGAGTGCGTTGAAATTTATTGTAAGAAACCCGAGATATTTATAGATACCGAGCAGTAATAGATTGGCGACAATACCGACTACCAAAATACGTTTTGACCTTGGCGTCCCCGGCGCAGCCAATATGTGTTTAGCTAAGACATAATTTGCGACCATTGAGCCGACGAGCAGGATTAGATATTCGGATTTAAACCAGCTGTAGAAGACTAAGCTTGCACCAATAAGCAGGACTTGGCCGTGCCAACGGTGATTGGAGAAAAGCGTTGCAAAGAAACCAAGCAGAACTAATGGAAGAAACTTGGTTAGGAAAACAGGATCAGTGAAAAGCACCTTATTGCCCCTGCCCTAGGACTGCAAAATCAGACAACGGGGAAGATGTTGCTGTGTTTTGAACTGATGGAGCCTTACAAGTCTCTACGATGCCGATGCTCTGAGACAGACGCGCCTTAGCTGTATGTAGTTCAGCACGCGCCATTTGCTCACGAATAAAGGACAACTCCCGCATCAATTCCTCTTTGACCAAATAGGTTTCCGGCTTTTTACCGGAAGCCACATCGTCGTTTAAATCATCAGTAATCTCGCCTTGAATAGAGAGCGCCTTCCAAGCCAAGGTCAGGTCATAATCCAACTTATGCATTTGTTCACGGGCGATCATCACTTGAGCCATAATTGCGCCGGCGAGCACCTCGGTTTGGCGATTGTCTTCTGCCAAAGCGAGTTTTCCGGATCGTTTTGTCTCGCCGAACTGTCCCACACGCAGCAGGTCCCAGCTGAGGCTAACGCCTGCAGAGGCAAAGCTTTGATTGAGGACAAAACTGTTAGAGTCGCCGCTGCCGCCCAAAAACAAGCGCATCGCCGGTAGATGACGCCACAAGTCTTCCTCGTTTTTAAGCTCGATTAAGTCGGCCTTATATAACGCTTGGCGAATTTCCGGGCGGTTCTTGTAGGCTGCCGTAATCAGCGTCAAAGCATCTTGCTTGCCCATTTCACCAAGATCAGACGGCAAACGTGTTGATTGAAGATCAAACTCTGTGCCGGCCGGCAGGTTCATGAGGCGGGCAAGCTCCGGTTTAGCGGACAGCAATGAGCGATACAGGGACTGATACCATCTGTTAATATCAATGAGCTCGCGCTGAAACATTAACTCGGAAAGCTTGGTATCAGGGGCTTGGTCAGCCCGCTGCTGAGATAGGTTCAGCGCATAAGCCACCCGGCTCTTTAGCCAGTCCGCTTTCTTTTCCGCTTGCTCAAATGCTACGGCTCGCCAGTAAGCGTTTTCAACATCGACCATCAGCTTGTTACACAGATATTGGTTTTGCTCACCCTCCGCATAAGCATTAATGGCCCGGCGATTGGCTTTGTATCCACTCAGGCCAATTTCAAGTAAATCCCAGCTGGTGGTAAAGTTGGACATAGCGATAGCTTGGTCTTGCGCAGTGTAAAAGTCCTGCGGCATCGTGTCTGATGTGTCGTCGACTTTTACGCCTACAGACGCACTGGCATTACTGCGCCATGTTCCGTTTGCGCTTGCGTAAGCCTGAGGCAGAAAATCCTTGCCGCGCATTCCGGCTTTGCGGACAGTTTCTACTAATTTGGTTTGCGCCCGTGCGTATTCAGAATTGTGGGCCAATGTGCGAGTACGAACCTGATCAATGTGTAGTGGCGTTGACACATCCATGGGGACGGCTTGGGGGCGAAGGGAATTGTCTGTAATACTACCAAGGTTATTGGTATTGTATTTTACCGCTGTCGTGGCGCAGCCGCTAAGAGCAGCTGCGCTTATTGCGCAGCAGGTCATCAAAGCAGACTTAAAGGCTGTTTTTTTAAGTTTAAGGGTCATTCAATCACTCCGTTAGTTGTCAGGAGCATTGCAATGGACAGACCACTTTATGGGTTAATAAAAACAATGGCTTAGATGATTAACGTACAATTAAGATGCAATATACATTGCATAATGCAGTTCGGAATTTGCATAATGCAAATATTGGGAATTAAAGCGTCGATGTCTTAGGTTCATCAGTCCAGCGAGCGATAAATCATTGCGTCATAATCAATCAAAATTTGACCCTCATCACCGGGTAGCCGAATTCCGGTAGGCAAAAGGGGTTCTCTGTTTATGACGGCCTTTTTCCCGTTGATGGTCATAGAGCTAATTGGAACTTCGGAGCGGGCAGAGGTCTCGGAAAGGGCTACGCGTATCACTCGTTCTTCGCCCGGGATAAGATTGTTTTGCAGATAGTAAGGCTCTACCCATGATATTCGGTTTTGATCATCAATATAGGTAAGCTTTAACTGCAAAGTACTGACGATTTCTGTTCCCGTATTCGATATTCGGGCCGTCAGGAATTTTCCGTCCTTTGTGTCAGAAACGCTTAATTCGGAAAATGTGAGGGACTTGTAATAAGCGGGTGCACACACCGTCGTCGATACCGTCAGTGATACGCTGTCCGGCAAGTCCTCAAGTTCGGTTACGCTGAACTGCTCGGGGTCATAGGCGGCATTAAAGGCTTGGTCACGGATTTTCAGGTAGCCTTCGAAGTCAATCCGGAATGCGGAATCTTCGCTCGGAAGAAGGCGATGAGCTCCAACACGTCCGGCATGCTGCTCTAGAAAAACCGGAGAATTATCTGACCGGGTTTTTGCAAATATTTTAGCACACGCCGGGAATTGCGAGAGGTTTCTGATACGTCCGCCAATGTACATTCGTCCGGCGCGCTCTATAAATTCAGCGGATAAAATTTCAACCTCAGGCCTTGCCAAGCGTTGAACGGGGTCTGCAGGTGTGAGCAACTTGGCTGCTGTCATGTCTCTGAATATCGGTGTGCTCTGCGCAGAAATCAGTTCTTGGGTGAATGCTTTTGAGGGCGGCATGTAACGAATTTTCCAGAGCCCTTCATCGGTCTTCGTTAAATCGGTTTTTGCAGTGACTTCACGCGTTCCTATAGATGTCAGATATATAAGCTTGGATTTCACAGAAGCACTATTTTCATCGGTGACGATATCAAGTGAGGTCACGGATGTGAGCTTGCCGTAAGAAGGGACCAATCCGCCTGTCAATTTTTGAATGCGAAGGAACTGTCCGTAATCCAAATCAGGGTTTGGCACTAACAAATCATAAGCTTCGCCCGTTTCGCGAAAATCCAGATGCTGATAAAACTGCTCTACAACAGTTTCGGGGAATGCCAGTCCTTGGCGCGCAGATAAAAACATGAACGCTGCAATCGGACTTATAGCCAAAAATGGCAACAAGCGCGCAGCATAGATATACCGAAGCCCGGGCGTGAATTTCCTTGAAGGTGCATTGTCTTGCTTAAAGGGTCGAGCCTGCGCAGAAATAAGACGCTGAGAAAGTGCCAGTCCTATTAATGTCAATAAGCCTAAAGTCAGAGCCCCAATAGGTAGTGTCCCCCACATGACTTTTTGATAGCGTGGTAAATCTCTGCGCGGTCTGACGTCTGGCAGCGGCGAAATATTAGGCTTCTCCCAAACCCGAATTCCGTTATTTAATCGGGTAACCGGGTTCCAACCTGTATAGTGAAGAACGGGATCGT
>ENA-ORXR01004049-ORXR01004049.1-marine-metagenome-genome-assembly--contig:-NODE-4049-length-12558-cov-23.731352_pt1 | contig 12558 bp, 11 predicted proteins | sample MGYA00237866_ERZ511479 | MGnify/ENA metagenome assembly ERZ511479 | reverse complement strand
GACGGACAGGCAGGTTTCTGAGCTACTGGCCCATGCAGAAGCCAAGGGCTATCAAGTCGTCGAAGTCTGCGAAGAGACAGTATCGGGCAACGCCAAGCAGGAAGACCGTACAGGACTCAACCGTGTAGAGGAGCTTGCCCGATCTGGAGTGATCAAGAAGGTTCTTGTTCATGAGGTGTCCCGACTATCCCGACGGAACAGTGTAGCTCATGCATTTGTTGAGACGCTTTCAGAGCTTGGGGTGTCGCTATACTGGCATTCGCAGTCAATTGAAACGCTTCTAGCCAACGGCAAGCGCAACCCTGCCTCAGCCATCATGTTTGCCCTGCTTGCTGAAATGGCACGGGCAGAACGCGAAACTCTCTCAGAACGTATCAAGAGCGGTTTAGCCGAAGCCCGTCGAAAAGGAAAACGCCTAGGTCGCCCCAAGGGAGGCATGGATCGCTCTGAACTACTCAAGAAGCACAAGGATGTGTGTCGTCATCTCAGACAAGGCCATTCGATCAGGCACACTGCCAAGATCACGGGCAAAGGAGCTTCCACTGTCCAACGAGTCAAAGCGGCCATGTCACTTTCATAATCAAATCGAACCAAACCCAATGCCAAAGGAGCATCCATGAACCACACTACGACAGACCGGAACCTCAGCCACGGAGGTACCCCATGAAAAACATTCTTCTCATAATGCTCTTCAGCTTACTGGCACTCTTCGGAGCCTACATCGCTTACACGGGTTTTTCGCTCCGAGATGTGTCGATCACCGACCTCGACGGCAATGAAATCAAGAAATTCCGAGGCTCATTCATCTTTCTCCTGATCCTCTTTGGTTTCACCAGCCTCATTGGAGGAGTCATCTTCTCTGCCCTTAATCTCAAACGCCTTCTGACCAAAGAGGGGGGCGATGATCAAGCCGATTGAATTCGAGTGCCCTGAGTGTTCCGAGAGCCTAAAGGCCACCTCTGAGATGATCGGTGCAGAGGTCGAGTGCCCGTACTGTGAAACAGCGTTTGACCTTCAAATGGAGCCATACGAAACTTCGGGCGAAACGGTGGCAACGGAGAGCAAGCGTGGCCGTAAGGTTGCCTATTGGATCACAGGGAGCCTTGGAGTGTTCACTGGTCTCCTGGCTCTCATGATCTACCTTGGCCCCTTGAGCGGTCTGGGTGACTGGGTCATGTACACGAAAGAAGCTCGGATCGTTCGGGCTGAGAATGAGCGGATCGGAAAAGAGCTTGAGGCAAAGTTCAAAGAGATCGAGGCGACCAGAGGGCGACTCAAGAAGAATTACGAGGAGATGGAGAGGAAGAAGCGAAATTCGGAAAGGGCTCTCCAGTATGAGATGGAGAAACTAAACCGAGCCTTAGGTCGGTAGGCCGAAGCATAGTTTACCGTTGAGGCACTCAACCAGCTTGTTAGCTAAGAACATACAAAAAGTATGAGGACTGGAGAACCACTTTATTTGAAGGTGAGGGACTGGTCCAACCGTATCTCAGTGTTTCAGTCCTTTGGCCGAATCATCCTTTCCTCGCTTGCCGACCCTGTGTTCTCTGATGTAGATTCCAATCGGAGAGTATGCATTATAGAATGCACTTGTCTTCTGGATCGAACCATTCGCATACGGCAATCCTTCGCGATAAAATTCATCCAAAAGCCCGACCAGTTTATCCTCTCCTAGTGAACTGGCCTCGACCTCCCTAGTTTGCATGGAATGCCACGACAACCCCCCCGTTTTTTTGTACTCTATCGGGACGATAGTTGCATTTGAATACTGAGCAATTATTTTATCATACAAGCGTTGTTTTTGCTCTTCTAATCTATCTCCATCGGCTAAGAGACTAGCAAAATAAACGCCGAAAAGCGCAATGATTCCTCCTATAACTGCGCCAATGATCGCAGACCCTAATTGCGAGCCGATTCCCTGCCGGATGTTCTCTGTGATTTTTGCCATGTTGACTCCTTCATAATTTTCCAGCATTGAAAATGCGACAAAATTATTTCTCAATCTATCACAACCACATCGTGCGTTTAGAACGTAAGAAATTGCATCCGCTCAGCCAGAAGTTTGGCGACTGTGGTCGCGATCATGATGGGTTGGACATGGTCGAACCCTACTCCCTAAAGGCTGACAATTTAGGCTCTCATTAAGAATGATGTCGGATAACCTCAGTCCCAAGGGTGTTCTTCACACAGATGAGGCTCTTGGGGAATTCTCTGTCAATGTAGAGGATCGCTCGAACATTCTGAGGCTCACCGTTCACGGCAAGTTGCTTCTCAAGTACCGCCTTGTATTTCACACACTGAAAGAGACCACGGTACAGATCAGCATCATCGGATATCTTCGATTTGATCTCCACCGCTATCAGCAAGCCTTTATGCCTGAACAAGACATCGACCTTGTCTCCAGAAGGCAAGGGGAACTCTATCTCTCCTCTCTTTGCTGACTTGGGCAATCCCACAAGTACGGGGTTCTCAGCTACCATCAGCTTGAGTTTCTGGTGTTCCTCACCTTCACCTCCTCCGACCGTGTTACTGGGTGTTAGTGGAGCCAAGACTGCAATCTGCTTCAGGTTGAGAGCGTCAAGGACCTCTGGCCAACGAGAGTACAGGTAAACGTCATTGAGGCGTAGTTTCGCCAAGTCGCGCTTCTGAGTGAGAGAGTAGTTTTTTAACTCCTCCTTGCTGACAAGCCACCCCATTCCTGCCGATGGGATGCCAGTGGCTTTGTTGATCACCAAATTTTGAATCGCAGGGATCGGTGAATTCCACTCTTCACCCAGATTCAGCAATGTCACTCCGATGCTACCCAGCACGAAGTTGAGGTTCCTAGGATTGGGCATGTCCAGTTCTTCAGCCAATCCTGAGTAGGACATGTCTTCTCCTGCATGGGCTTGCCTGACTAGGATCGGCAAAGCCATTCTTGCTCTCTTTTGGTACAGCTTCTCACCAAAGATATCGTCGGCTGGTTCGGCAGTGTCAGGCTGGTTATCGTTCATGGTCTCCTTGTTCAAAAGTCTCTTGGCTGAAACCCTGTCCATGCCTTATCCAAAAGCCTAGTCAAAACCCATTGTCAGAAGTTGTTGCTTTTGAGCAAGCATCCCTCTGCCTTTGCCGTTGTACCTCCTGACACACGCTGTTATCATGTTCGCCCATGAAAGGATCACGTATCGAATAGACGAATCTGACATCTGAATTTCTGCATTTCAGCAGGCTGTTGCCCCCGAAACGACCAAATTTTAACAGAGCAATCACCTGCCAAGATGCGCCCTCCCTTGGGCGTAGTTCTTGGCTTTGCTCTGTGGGCCTTGGTCGGCCTCGGGGGCGAGCTTTGGCTACGCCCTCTTTTTTTGCCCACAACCCAAGGAACCCCACATGACCCGAACCATTTCCCAACCTGCTTTTCAGGATGGCTCCCCCGTTAAGAAGATCATCCCCATCCCGATCTACATTGCTCTCATCGCCTTCGGTGTCTTTTTGATCTACAAGGGCATGGCCATCAAAGGTGTCACGATAACCAATTTAGAAGGTGATGAAATCGAGAAGTTTCGAGGCTCCTTCATCGGCCTCCTCTTCATCGGTGGACTCACCAGTATTTGCTCTGGAATCGCGATGACCTTCATGAGCATCCGAAAGCTCATTTCCAAAGGAGGTGTATGATGAGCGATGTATTTGAATTCCAGTGTCCTGAGTGCGGAGAGACCTTGGAGGGCACATCTGAGATCATTGGAGAAGAGGTTGAGTGTCCGTCTTGTGAAATGGTCTTTGAACTTCAGGTAGAGCAAGATGAGACTTCTGGAAAAACCGACGCCAAGCGAGGTCACAAGATCGCCTACTGGACCTTGGGAAGCCTTGGCGTGGTGGTCGGTCTTGTCACCCTCCTGATCTACCTTGGACCTCTTCGCGGAGTTGGAGAGCGAGTAATGTACACTACGGAAGCACGTACAGCCATGGCTGAGAACATGGAAGCCGCAAGAGAGCTTGAGGCAAAATTTCAGAGACTTCTGAAAACCCAAGAGGGATTGAAAGAGAACCAAGAGGAAATGGAGAGGAAGAAGAGAGACTCAGATGCTGCTCTCAAGTATGAAATGGAGAGGTTGCAACGAGACTTGGGCCGATAACGAAAAGGTGGCAGGTGGTTCTCCGAATGGTCTCTTGGAAATTTTGGAAACAGCCAATCCATAAGGATGTAAAGAGTTACAGTTTTTACGTCAAAGAGGTCACGACTCTTACAATAGAGAGTCATGAAAGACATAAATTCAAACACAGGCCAATCCACCCCGCAACCGCAACCTCTAACCGTCGTTCCCGTTCTCCCGAGCAGGGCCAAGCCCAAAAGCAAAAAAGCCTATCGAGATTTCGTTCGAGAAAAATCCAAGCTCATTTCATCTGTCGAGAACTACATCGACAGAAGTGATCAGCAGTTGCCGAGTTTTGGACATGTTCCATCTCTTGAATACGATTCTGTTCAAGAGATCGCTTATGAGGCAAGAAGGTTGAACAGCATTGACGATAGGGATGCCCACGCCATTGCGCCTATTGTACAGGGTCGGTTTACGGTCATCCCTGTGACTTGGAATTGCCAGTGCCATGGAGATGCCGTCCACCTACATGTTAAAGAGACTGATTCGTCATGGTTTTACATAAATACAAACTGTTCGGTTCCTGAATTCCGGTACTGGATCGCGTACATGTATGGTTTCAGCATTGGCGGCGACCTGTGCATGAAAGACCGCAAGGAATTCGGAGACCGATTCGCCAAGGCATACAACTTTCCAGCGGGACATGCTGGTACACTAGCGATAGAATTGAATGCTCAACCGAATCTTCGCAAGATGATTAATGTTCTTGAGAGAGCTTCTGACAAATTCCTGCTTCCTCCAGACCTCTTGTTTCATGAAGCCCAAATGGATATGGATATTTACGGTGAAGACACCCTGAAAATTCCTAGTTCACGCCTAAAGTCTGCATGTAGGAAATTTAAAACTCGTTATGCAGGCGTACGCATAGGCCGTGGGGGCGATGAAGCTGATCTCATTGAAGAAGCATCGGAGACTTGGCTTACCTTGATTCAGCCGCTGGTCAGCGGATTTTTCCGAGGAAAGGCTGGATCATTCAAAGACTACTTAAACCTTCTTGAGTTGCCGGATACTGAAGGCACGAGAGAGGTGTTCGATTTCGTCTTGAACGGCTGTCGATGTGAAGAATGCAGAGCGATCTAATACAATCAACAATCTGGTGGGCCATCGTCAGGCCAGTGGAGCTTCAAGTGGCTTTGCTGGCCTTTTCCCTTAATCGCTAGGAGGCTTTCCGAAAGGCTCTCCAGTATGAACTGGAGAAGCTAAACCGAGCTTTAGGTCGGTAGGCATTCAGGCTTGGTCATCTATGTCTTTCGCTTGGGCATCAACAGAGCCGAGGGCTTTATCAAATTCATAGGGGTCGTCGAAAAAAGCCGTCTTTTTGTTGATTCGGACCATCCATTCAATTTCGACCAATGACTCCCGAAGGTGTCTGAATGCATTTCTGAACCGGCTTTGGCTCAATCAATCTTGTACAGCCAACGAACTCCAATCCACAGAAGTAAACCACTTGGAAATCCCTTCGCTGTTAAGAGGTTCAGCTTTCATCAAATCCTTAAGGTACCTACTCGGGGAAAGAGCCTTGGTCGTGCGATATTTGGTTAATATTGTATTAGAATGTGTCACGATCAAGCCATGCCTTGCCCGTGAGAGCATGACCGACAAAACGCGAGCCTCCTCCTCAATCTCATCTTTTGATCTAGCCTTATAATAGGGGATTGCCCCTTCTTCCAGACCCGCTATAATTACCCATTCAAACTGCTGCCCCTTTCCGAGGTGAGCATTCAACAAATGGATTCCCGGCTTATTGATTAGCTTTTGATTTGAGCCCGTTTTTATCCCTTTGACAATCTCCAAGGTTTTTCGCCCTTCCCCTATCTGCTCTGTAACCCAACCCAGTGCTTCACTAAGGAATCTCCTCTGGTCGGGGTCATGCAGACGCTCCAGGCCAGAGTTCTCTCTAAGGACTTCCTTTAAGTCTGATCGCCCCTCTAAATTCGCCCCCTTCAGGCTCAACAGTAAGTCACGGACTGTCTTCGCTGTTTTGTCGTCAAAGATAGATTGATCCCAAGGGTAATGTTCAATCTTCTGCTCGCCTAGTTTTTGATCAACCCATTTCCTTCTATGTCCCGCTCTGGCCATTATGCCGACACGCTGGCTTGGTAACTTTTGGGTTAGGTATTTTGAAAACTCGTAAATGTACTTCGCCTCATCGTCAACAGAGGCGAACCGAACCACTCCAAATAGCCCGCCATTCGGCCATAGGTCCGGCAGTGCACAATCCAATTCTTCGCCACCCGTAATCCCTCTCAAACTATTCACGGCATTCAGAACAGCCGGTGATGAACGAAACGAGGTCGTAAATCGCACTGAAGAATTACATTGGGATTCGATTGATTCCAGAATCTCTTTGGGAGCGGCACCGGCAAAAGAAAAGATGCCCTGAGCCAGATCACCTGCAAAGGTAGTACGGGCCGGTCCAAGACGTTGAATAACCCTGTATTGTTGATGATTCAGGTCTTGAAACTCATCAATGATGATGGCTCCGAAATGATTAGAGTACAGGTCGGTAGCCCGCTCATCGTTAAGAATAAGTTCAGCGAGCCGGATCAGGTCGTCATGGGTCAGTCGGTTTTCAGATTGCCTGAGTGCCTCGATTTCAATGGCATACTCATCCTTTGAGTTGGCCAGTTTTTCGGCGACTTCTTGATCAGTCAACGCCTCGCGTTTGATCTTGGAAAGAAGGGCTTGGACCGCATTGCCCCTCTTGTAATGAAGTCCCGTGTCCTCGCATTGCCTTTTTACCCAATAATCCTCAGGAAAGATCGTGTCTGAAGGAAGGTTCAAGAGGTTCCCATGTGCGCGAATGATTGTGGACGCCAACCCGTGAAAATTGGTAACCCAAACCCGCTCAAACTCACGCTGGCTTAGATGCCTGCTGAGTCTTTCCTTCAAATTGTCTTTGGCCTTGTTCGTGAAGGAAATAGCCAAAATTTTCCTCGGTGCCGTAACCACCTGACGGCGGAGTAGACCTTGGATTCTCAGGGCCAACGACTCGGTTTTCCCACATCCAGCAGGTGCTAAGATCAGAAGGCTAAGGTCTTCAGTGTCACGAATTTCACGCTGTGCATCTGTAAGTTCCATGCTCTCCTCAGAACTCACTCTCAAGCCTATCCAACAGCTTGTTGACGCTACTCACTTTTTTGGCCAAGTCCAATGTCATTAAATTGGATGCCACTAATGCCACATACACCTTGCGTTTACTTTTCCTGCAAAAAGTAGACAAATTTGCTATGCTTGGGCCTGCTACCTCCTCTCCACCCACGCAGTTGGCCAAAACATTATTGCTGAAGTATCCAGAAGCTTTGATGGCTGACCACCAGTTCAAAGCTCCAAGTGCCTGTGCGCATTCTTCTTCTAGGTCCTTCTTGGATATCCAAACTCTATTTTCTGCGAGCTTCCCTCGGGGAATTCTTAACTTGTCCGCGATTTGATCCTCACTTTTGCCATCAAGGTCAATCAAGAGATATAAGGGGATATCGAAACCTTGAGAACCAAAGAGGGTAATAACAGGTCCCATTTCCTCGACCCCTCCGGCTTCAATTACACTGACACCCAGCCTGCATAGATCTACCCCCTTTAACTCCGCAATTTTTTCCAGAACTATTCTGTCTGAGATTCCCTCAACTGCGATTATCGCCCGCGATGTTAGAGCCTCAAGTCTACTTCGGACCCACCAGCGGACATATCTTTTCTCATCATCAGTCAGGAAGCCCACTGGAGGCTGGATTGGAACTCCACCACTCTGGATAACCACAATCGACTGAGGGTCAAACTCCGATACAATGTCTTCAGAATGTGTCGCAATAACCTTCTGATTGCCCCCACCCTTAAGAAGTCTGGCCATATTCCGCTGGCTACTCGGATGCAGGTGTGTCTCAGGCTCGTCAATGGCTACTACATTGGCTCCCGAGCTTGCCATGTTATAAATCGAGATTGCAAATAACGCTCTTGTTCCGTCTGACTGATCAGAGATGACCGAGGAGGCCCCATTTTTGGATATCTTTAGTCGGATATTGCTTAATGCATTATCGTCCACGGTTTCTCCCGGAACAAATGTGAGATCATCTTTATCAACTGGGGACGGGAGTGCTTGGGATAAATGATCTGAAAGGGTTTCTCGCATTTCACCCAATGCAATGGATTCTGCCAATAGCGTAGATACCGTCTCTTCAATCGTCTTGAATCCTTCCAATTCCTCTCCGAGATCGATGTTTTCCAATACCTCCTCTAATGCAGAACGCCGACCTTGCTCGATATCTCGCCTTCTGGCCTTTGATCCGAGATATTTCCATCCAATTGCCTTGAACTGATCCTTGTTCAAGCTCCGGTCGGTTCCTGAATCTGGGGCATTCCTTTTGATCGCCATGTCCTGATCATCAATTTCAGCCACTAAGCGAATCCGCAAAGTTTCTGGTCCACCATCAGGATCAAGGTGGCTGGCATTTGGGAAGGCCGCTTTCTCATCGGAGTCCAAATCGACAAAAACAGCTTCGATTGAAAGCTGGGCTCCTGGGTCTTTGAAATCTTTTGAGGACAATCTGGAGTACAACTGCGAAATGGTGCATCCAAGAAGTAGATCAAGACATCTGAGCACGGAGGACTTACCCGCTTCATTCGCTCCGACTAGTACCAGATGGTCTCTCACCTCGATCTCAAAGGGATTCACAAGGCGACTGTGGTTTTCGATTTTCAGGTTGGAAAGGCGCATTAGCTCGCCTCCTCGTAAAGACTCCCACCATCACCGTAGTAAGAATCGAAAACGTGCTGATACACACGATCACATTTCTTGTCCCAGACATCTGGAGTATACACTCTAGGAAGCTCATCGAGGATTGTCTCAATAGTAAGCCGAACGTCTGCCCTCGATTGCTGTCTCTTCCTCCAGTCGAGGACCAGCTTCTCCTGCTTGAGCTTGTCCAATAGTTCCTTGGCTACTTTCTTCACCTCGGACTTCTCCTTTTCTGCCATCTCCATCTCGGGCTTCGTCAAAATGTCGAACAGGGTGAGTTCTTCTTCGGACAGCCCTTCCTTCATGGCCCTTCGTTCCTCGTCATTAAGTTCTTTCACGAACTCTTTCAGTTCCTCGAACATCTCTTCGATGTTCTTCGAGCCGTTGTTGTAGTCCTCAATCATCTCCTCGAACTTCTTGAGAAAGTCCATTCGACTCCGGTTCTTTGTGACCATCTCCCCAAGCTGTTTTTCCACTGCTTGCCGGAGTTTTTCGAGCATGGTCTTCTTATTCGGAGTTGCCTTGAACAGTTCACCCAAAGCTTCAAAGTCAATGTCGCCCAAAGAGACCAATGCATTAGGGCCTTTCTCTCCAACCAGATAGCTTTCAGGTGCCACGGACTCATCCAGTAGAGCCTCGACCTGCTTCATGATGTCCGAGATATCCACGTCTTTGGGATCAGTCTTCAAGTTGCTGGCGATTGTGCTGATCACCGAACGAATCCCATCGTAGTCATGGGCCACCTTATCCGGCATAAGAGCACGATGGAGCCTGACCACCAGATTGGCTTGGCGGATGAACTCCTTCCTGTCCTCATCGGGATGGATCAAATTCTCAACCGCATCCTTGATCTTTGATAGTCTAGGAAAGCCTCTGGTCTTCTCAACATCTCGGAGATCGACATTTTTCTCTTTGGCCAGTCCCACGATGTCCCGGACCTGCTTCTTTAACAGCTTTACCAGTTCGGCTTTCTCCTCCACTGGAGTCTCGCCGTCCTTGATGCCTCCACCAGATGCCGAACCATACAAGGCCAATGCCTTTTGCAGGTTTCGGAAGATACCCACGTAATCGACAATCAGACCACTGTGCTTGCCCTCGTAAACTCGGTTTGCCCGTGTAATCGTTTGCATCAGGGTGTGGTTCTTCATCGGCTTATCGAGATAGATCGCATTACACGATGGGACATCGAAGCCCGTGATCCACATGGCACAAACAAACACCAAACGGAGTGGATTCTCATCGTCCTTGAAATTCTTCTCTAAGTCCTCCTTCACCATACGAGTACGATGGCTGAGGATATCCAATCCTTTGTCCACGAAGTCGGATTGTTCGTTTTGTGAAGATGACACCACCACAGCAAAGTCTGTCTCTCCCATGTAGGCGATTAAAGACTTGGACTCCTCGGTTTGCTCGCCCTTCTTCAACACCTCCAGCTTGGCCTTCCATGCCAGCTTCACCTTGTTGTACATCCGAACGGCTGTGAATCGGTCGATACATACCATCATCCCTTTGCCAAGATTCCCCCTGCCAATGAAGTGATCAACGAGATCGGTGGCGATTGTATCCAGCCGTTCATCCCGTGTAATCAGATGGTACTCACGAGCAAACGTTCGTTCGAGTTTCTTCTCCTGATCTTCGTCGAGTTCGGCTTTCTCCAGTAGAGCCTCCATATCTTCGTTGAGGTTCTCGTTGGTCAGTTGCAGTTCAGGGATGCGGTTCTCATAGTACAGAGGAACGGTGGCTCCGTCTTCGATGCTCTGCTTAAAGTTGTAGATGGAGACGTAGTCGCCAAAGACGTTCTTCGTCTGCTCTTCACCGGCAATCAACGGAGTGCCTGTGAACCCGATAAAGGCCGCATTTGGCATGGCCCTCCTCATGTTCTGGGCCAAGGTATCGTACTGGCTCCTGTGAGCTTCATCGGTGATCACGATGATATCAGATCGATCAGACAATTCAGGATACAGGCTTCCATCTTGAGTCTGGAACTTCTGAATCAAGGTGAAGACAAACTGGTGATCCTCTTTCAGCAGGTTCCTGAGTTCCTCACTACTTTCAGCCTGAGCATTCTTCTCGGTCACCAATCCCGTCTGGGCAAAGGTCTTGTAGATTTGCCCATCGAGTTCTTTACGATCTGTGATCACTACGAACGTCCAGTTCCCAGGAACTCTTCGCATCACGTATTGGCAGAAGAACACCATCGAGAAACTTTTGCCCGATCCTTGTGTGTGCCAGAATACACCAAGTCTTCCTTGGTTCTCCTTGATCTCACGGACAGCTTGCACTGCATTCCTGACTCCAAGGAACTGATGGTTTTTGGCCACGATCTTGGCGGTTCCACCTTTGCCTTCTGAGAAGAGGACAAAGTTCTCGATCAAGTCGAGCAAGCGACTTGGATCGCATGTACCCCGAAGAATGGTTTCAAGGCTGATGATTCCCTTTTCGCCCTCACTGGAAATCTTCTTCCAATCAACGAAGTGTTCCCACTGGGAAGTGATGCTCCCCATCTTGCTCTTAAGGCCGTTGCTGAGAATGATGAAGGCATTGTACCACCAGAACTGAGGAACGGTGTTGTTACGATAGTCTTTGAGGTTGTCATCGTAAGCCGCTCTGACTGAGATCGCTGGCTTCTTGAGTTCGATGAAGACCAAGGGAATCCCATTGATGAAAACCACGATGTCGAATCGCTTGTGGTAGACATCCCCAGAAACCCACAGTTGCTGTCCGGCAAAGAGATCGTTGTTGGAGGGATTCTCGAAGTCGATGACTCGGACTCGATCCTCACAGGTTTCCCCGTCTTCATTCTTCCATGTGACAGAGACGCCATTCTTGATCGATTCATGGAGTTCTCGATTTGCCCCTACGGGATTCATGGCCGAGCGATCCCTCCTGATCTCATCCATGGCCTGTGAGATTGCCTCCGGTGGCAAATCGGGATTCAGCTTCTCCAAGCCTGACTTCAACCTTGTCGAGAGCACCACCTCCGAGGAAGCGTCACGTCCATGATAAGCGTTTGCCCCAAACGTTTCGTGATAGAGATTTGCTGTGGTGAAACCGAGGTCCTCAAGAAGCCGTAGGGTTTCGTTTTCCAGAGCTTCTTCTGAATCATCTTGGGTAGGACTCATCCGGCCCCCCTGAACTCATCGAGGTTGTCCTCAACAGAATCGACAACCCAAGGGTTGGGAGGTGGCCTATCACCACCTGTTAGGTAATCTGGATCGATGGGTACCGTGCCACTCGCTGATTCGGTGGCAAGTTCCTCGATCCTTTGTCTATCCGCTTCGGAAAGACTATCGATCCAGTTAGGACAGTAGGCCACATTCTCACAGTTCTTGAGCACGAGTTGAAAGAGTAGGTCCTCTTGCTTGACCCCTGATCGCACCTTTTCCTGAAAGCTCTTGATAAATAGGACGCAAGTCGGGTCGCTGTATTTATGCCAAGCTAGTAGAAAACCCCAACCTGACTCCATTGGAGCAAATGCGAAAGTTAGCATATCCCAAGGACGAGAGAGATCATTGAGGTCTTGGAGTTGATTGCCTTGAAAATCCCAATCAGGGAACAGTCCACCTGAGCAAGCGAAGTGGGGGTTACTGCTCGAAGCAAACAGTATAAAGCGAATCACTGTAGTCCCATTGGATTGAGTGTCTTCTGAGGAGGCAGCAACTGGACGGGGAGTTGGAAAGAGTTTGAGTGGAG
>ENA-ORXR01004047-ORXR01004047.1-marine-metagenome-genome-assembly--contig:-NODE-4047-length-12560-cov-32.784347_pt1 | contig 12560 bp, 8 predicted proteins | sample MGYA00237866_ERZ511479 | MGnify/ENA metagenome assembly ERZ511479 | reverse complement strand
TACGGGGCGAAAAATAGGGGAAGAGTATCGGAAAAAGACAAAGTTAGCTGCATACAAAATTTTTCTAAATAAAGTCTTTTATGTTTCTAAAAATTGCGAATTACTAATATACGAAATTAAGCGTATCTTTGTGGTATGACATTTCAAGATTTAAAGCTGAGTAAGAGTTTGCGTCGTGCTATCGACGATATAGGGATCACTTCGCCTACGCCGATACAGCACAAGGTTTTTTCGCCTATTATGGCGGGTAGGGATGTGGTCGGTATTGCACAAACGGGGACGGGAAAGACGTTTGCTTATTTGTTGCCGAGTTTGATGTTGTGGAAGTTTACGACTTCTCCTGCTCCGCAGATATTGGTTATGGTGCCGACGCGTGAACTGGTGGCGCAAGTGGTGGAAGAGGTGAAAAAATTATCGACTTACCTGAGCCTCGAAGTGGTCGGTGTGTATGGCGGCGCGAATATTGTACCGCAGATAGCCGCCGTGGAAGCCGGGGTTGATGTGGTGGTGGGTACGCCGGGGCGTCTGCTTGACTTGATGCTGAAAGGTGCATTGAAAACCAAAAAAATCAAACGATTGATCATAGATGAAGTCGATGAGATGCTGAATCTGGGGTTTAGAACGCAACTGAATAATATCATCGAATTTTTGCCCACTAAGAGGCAAAATCTGATGTTTTCAGCGACGATGCCGGAAGAGGTGGAAGCGATTATTAATAATTATACGAGTTATTACGAGAAGATAGAAGCGGCGCCGTCGGGTGCGGCATTGGAGAATATAGAGCAGTACGCTTATGCTGTGAATAATTTTAATACGAAGGCAAATTTGCTCAAGTTGTTGCTTGATACAGAGGAGAGTTTGTCAAAAGTATTGGTCTTTGTAGGCACGAAAAAAATGGCAAATACATTGTATGAACGAATGTCGATTTACTTTTCAGGACAGCTCGGCGTGATTCATTCTTCTAAGTCTCAAAACAATAGGTTTAGCACAGTAAATGCCTTTCAAGATGGTACTTATAGGTTTATCATTGCTACGGATGTTATCGCGAGAGGTTTGGATGTTTCTCAAGTGACGCATGTTATTAATTTCGATTTGTCGGATGTGGCGGAAAGCTACGTGCATCGTATCGGACGTACAGGTAGAGCCGAGAAAAAAGGTGTTGCCATTTCTTTTGTTTCCGAAAAAGAACAGCAACATAAAGCAGCCATAGAAAATCTGATGAATATCGAAATCGCCATGCGCGAAGCCCCCGAAGGCTTGGTGGTGTCAGAGGAACTTATCGACCTTGAAATCCCTAAAGATACTGTTCCTTTTAATCATCATAAAACCAAACAACATAAACCCTCCGGCGACGCCTTCCATGAAAAATTGCCTGCCAACAAAAAGGTCAATAATAAAATACGCTACGAAACCCTGATGCAAAAAAAATATAAAAAGCAATATAGGAAGAAGAATAGTCGGTGAGGAGATAAGGGATGACGCAAAAATAATTATTTTTTTGGCAATTTACTTGCTTTTTAAGACCGTACCTTTGGACAGAATGGGAATTGGGGAATTACGTTAAAATTCGTAATCTATTGATTATCAGTTGTTTTAGTTTTATTAACATAATAAAATATGTAAATAATTATTTTTCATAAAAATTTTAAATAGAGGGATTTACCGAATTTCCCAATTCCCTAATTTCCTCTGTCCAAAGTCTAAATTGTAGCATTATCGCATTTCATCATTGCGCTGTGGCAACACGGGAGTCGAACCCTGCCCTCCGATGCTTCAAACCGGCGCACTCACCACGAGTGCTTTGTTACCATATTCAGTGATGTAATTGAGCAGTATTTTGAATAAATAAAAAAGGGAATCGAAATTCGCAACTGCCACACTGACAACTACAAACTCCTTTGAGGAGAGCTATCAGATGATTCGCATAACGCACATAAAGGCTACGGTACAAAACGCCTGTTCGTATCGTGCTGTCTGTTCGTAAAATTCGATATGTTGAATGTGCTGAATCATTTTAAATTTAAGTGGTGTAAAAACAAGTTTTGGCAACTTGTAAATTCCAAAAATCAAATAACAAATTCCAGTATTATTTTTTGTTGGAGTTTGGAATTTGTGATTTGGAATTTTTTATGTTACGCCCACAATTACAATTTGGAGGAAGAATAAGTTCCCGTGGAATGATTTTTTTTGACTTTTTTATGAAAAACTTTATCGTCATGCAACCGTATAATGTCCTAAACCAGACATATTAATGTGGCAAACTTGTTTCCAAACAATAAAAGTTGCACATTGTATTTGGAAACATTTACAAACCTCCAAATCGAATGAGTTATGATAAGAAAATTACGCAATACATTATTTATATTGATTTTGAGTGTCAGCTTGGCATTCTCGCAGACCGTACACGATTTCACTGTCGTAGATACAGAAGGCAATACACACGAGTTGTACGCTGATTATCTCGACCAAGGCAAAACCGTTGTTATTGATTTCTTCTGGGTCAATTGTGGATTGTGCTACAACCTCGGTTCGCACCTAGATGAACTCTACCAAGATTGGGGAGCAGGCGAATACGATGTACAATTTATGGGCTTGACCATTATGGCAGGCGATGATGATATGGACGTGTATAGCTTTGATACCGGCGCGGGCATTACATATCCCTCCGTTAGTGCCGAAGGAGGCGCAATAGAAGCCGGCGAGCCGTTTTTGGATGACGACTATGGCTTCTTTGAAGGCACTCCCGGCATTGCCGTTATCTCACCCGATGGCACCGTACAATTTGATATATTCGGCAGTGCACCCAGTTCGATTATTCCTTCTGTCGAACAACAAATTATTGATTCAGGGGCACAACATCCTTCAGAAATCACAGATATAGAAGATGCCGTTCCTGTTTTTGACGAATTAATGGTATTTCCCAATCCTGCCCGTGATTTTGCTTCCGTTAATTTTACGCTCAATGAAAATGCCGATGTCGATATTCAAGTATTCAATATGTTAGGACAACCCGCAATGGAAGTCTTCAATGGCAATAAATATCCGGGTTATCATCAAGTGGATTTCAATCCGTCTTCACTCTCACCCGGCACTTACTTTGTTCGCATTACTGCGAATAATAATGTACAAACTACACGCCTTATTAAACTACACTCACACCCATAGCAATGTGATAATGCTTAAATGATGCAATGCTACAATGATAATGAGTGAATATTTTTGATGCGTTAATACTGACGATGAGTCGCGGTATTAACGCATTTTTTTTGCCTAAATTGTCAATTTCATCTGGGTGCAGGACAAATTTTTAATCTGCCTCGTACCGACGACTTTAGCCGTCGCGGGAAAGTACCGAGCCACTTGACGGCTAAAGTCGTCAGTACAATGGCATTTCAAAATAAAATTAAAAATTTGTCCTGCACCCATTTCATCTTACCACCCTTCAATGTCACAAGTCTAACATATTTTGCAAATTGCTTGTTTCTCCAACATAAAATTTGCATCTTGGCAATTAGAGAAAATTTTTTAAGACCAAAAACCCATAAATTATGGTAAGAAAAATACGTAACACCTTCTTTATAATGGCTTTGAGTGTCAGTTTGGTTTTCGCTCAAACCGCACCGGATTTTACGATTACGGATACAGATGGAGTAGAACATAGTCTGTATGCTGATTATCTTGATCAAGGCAAAACAGTGGTTATAGATTTATTTTTTGCTGATTGCCCGCCCTGTCATGACCTTACGCCAGTGTTGGAAAATATATACCAAGATTGGGGTGGAGGAGAATATGGTGTCCAGTTCATCGGACTTACAGGAGACCCATACGAAGTAGATAACGACATCAAAGTCAGAATTTTTGAGGCACAAACGGGCATTACTTATCCTTCTGCCAGCAATCAAGGCGGCGGACCGGAAGCGGCACTGCCTTATACCACCAATATGAACAATCAGTTTGGGATATTTGAAGGCTTTCCAACCATCATAGTCATCGCCCCGGATCGTACCGTACAATATGCCGTAGTTGTTGGTAATATGCCACAAGCATCTGTCCTAATAGAAGAAGCTATTATCAATACAGGCGCAGTGCATCCTTCGGAAATTACCGATGTAGAAGACCCGACAGTTGTTTTTGACGAATTAACCGTTTACCCTAATCCTGTACGCGATTTTGCATCCGTTAATTTCAATCTCAATGAAAATGCGGATGTCAACATTCAGTTATTTAATATGTTGGGACAATCAGCATTGGAAGTCTTCAACGGCAATAAATATCCGGGTTATCATCAAGTGGATTTCAACCCATCTTCACTCTCGCCCGGCACCTATTTTATACGCATTGCAGCAAATGATAGCGTACAGACTACGCGCCTCGTCAAATTACATTCACACCCATAGCAATGTGATAATGCTCAATGATGCAATGCTACAATGAAATGAATGAATGCGTTAATACTGACGAATTAAATCGCGGTATTAACGCATTTTTTTATTCAAAAAAGGCAATTCATACCACATACACGACCAACTCACCACCCGAATCTTGGAAAATTCAAAGAAAATACATATCTTTGCAACAACTTGTAATAGACAAGGGGACAGAAGTCCCCTTTTTTATTTGTTATTTGTAAAAAATAAGTGGTACCAGTTCGTAGAATATTAATTTTTAAGCTGATACTTGATATGTTTAATTTCTTTCAATTCTTTTAAATGTAACATGCAAAAACATTGATAGTGAGTAAATAATACATTTTCTTGTTTTTATTTTGTGGAAATAAGAAAATAAATAAAAATGTAAAATTTGCTCGGTAAGTATTGCGAAGAATAAAATCGACAACGTGCATATACACTCCGTTCGGGGTAAAAATAGGTGCAAAAAAATGTTGGTTTTATTTTTTTTTGACCCCAATCAAAATAAATATAAGCATGAGTTGAATAATTTTTTATTCCATTATTAGAATTATGCTGAAAAATGATGAGTAGATAAAATGATTCACTCATTCACTCATTAATACATGAAAGAAATAATAGATAAAGTAACTGCCTTGCTCGACACCAAATTTGAGGCAGAAGAAGAATACCACGACTTCTTTATCGTTGACATCAAAATGACGACCCCCAATCGAATGGAAGTGTTCATTGAAAGCGACTCTAATTTATATATTGACCAACTCAAACCTATCAACCGCTATCTTCAGGAACACATTGACGAAGCAGGTTGGATGGGAGAAAAATACACCTTAGATGTATCATCTCCCGGCGTAGGTACGCTCAAAGTCAAGCGTCAATACTTCAAAAATATTGGCAGAAAAGTAGAAGTTCGGCTACTTGAGGGCAAGCCCGAAACCGGCAAACTCCTCTCGGTAGATGAACAAAGCATCACCATAGAACAGGAAAAAACAATCAAAGAAAGAAAAAAGAAAATCAAACAAATAGTCGAAACTGTCATCCCGTTTGACAATATCAAGCAGACTATCGTAAAAATAAGTTTTTAATTAGTAACGAGTAACGAGTAGCGAGTAACGAGTGCATAATGACAACTCTTACTCGCCACTCGTTACTCGCTACTCGCTACTAATAAAATTATGAGCATCAATTTAGTCGATTCGTTTTCCGAATTTAAGGAAATGAAAAACATAGACCGCCCCACAATGGTGCGCGTCTTGGAAGATGTATTTCGTACATTGATTCGCAAAAAATACGGCTCTGATGAAAATTTTCAGGTCATCGTCAATACCGATAAAGGTGACCTCGAATTGTGGCGTGTACGCGACATTGTAGAAAACAATGCCGAAATTGAAGATGAAAACACAGAGGTACACCTCACATATGCACTTACGATTGAAGAAGACTATGAAGTAGGCGAGGAATGTTATGAGCAATTATTCCTCAAAGACTTTGGGCGCAGAGCAATTATGGCAGCACGCCAAACGCTCATTTCGAGGATTTTAGAGTTGGAAAAAGACGAAATTTACCGTCGCTACTCCCAACGTGTCGGCGATGTTGTACTCGGCGAAGTCCACCAAATCCTCAAACGTGATATCCTCGTTATCGACGATACTACGGGTAATGAACTCGTACTCCCAAGAAATGAGACAATAAAAGGCGATTTTTTTAGAAAAGGTGAACTAGTTCGAGCCATTATACGTAAAGTAGAAATGAAGAACAACAATCCTGTTGTTATCCTCTCTCGCACTGACAATACCTTCCTAGAAAAACTACTCGAACAAGAAGTCCCTGAAATCGAAGATGGACTCATCACCGTCAAAAAAATTGTCCGTATGCCCGGCGAACGCGCCAAGGTAGCCGTCGAATCCTATGATGACCGCATCGACCCGGTAGGGGCATGTGTCGGTATGAAAGGTTCGCGCATACACGGTATCGTTCGCGAGCTACGCAACGAAAACATTGACATCATCAACTATACCAATAACGAAGGACTCCTGATTCAGCGTGCGCTCACGCCCGCCAAAATTACCTCATTAGAACTGGACGGCGAAGCCCGTCGTGCCGCAGTATATCTGCGTCCCGACCAAGTATCGCTCGCCATCGGTAAAGGCGGACTCAATATCAAACTCGCCAGCCGACTGACTGAGTATGAAATAGATGTTTACCGCGATACAGACGAAGTGATTGACGATGTAGAACTCAACGAATTTAACGATGAAATCGATCAGTGGGTCATTGATGCCCTCAAATCCGTTGGATGCGATACCGCACGCAGCGTACTTGGACTCAGCAAAGAGGAAATCATTCGTCGTACCGACCTCGAAGAAGAAACCGTAGATAATGTAATAAGAGTATTATCGTCCGAGTTTGAAGGTGAAAGTAATAATAATTGATTGAATATTGTTTGACGGTAGAATTGTTCTCACAGTTTTTTGCGAAGCAAAAAACGCCCTTTAACAATCATACAATTCAGGAATGACATAATTTTGTCTTAGTACTTATTTTAAAAACAATAAAAAATTAAAATAAAATTCACGTGACAACTGAAGTTGTCACGACACATACCCAATCCACAAAAAACAAGTCTGCAAGAAATGCAGACAGTAGCCGTTTTTTAGTGAAGATTTTTTATTTCATAAAAAATCACTACAACAATTTGGCAATCAAACAATTTAACAAACACTCAAAAAACGGCACAATAAAAAATAAATATGGCGAAACGTCTAGTCAAGGTTGCATCAGAACTTAACGTTGGTATCGGCACCATCGTAGAGCATCTCAATGCTAATGGGTTCTCTATCGAAAATAAGCCGACAGCGAAAGTCACCGATGATATGTATGCGAATCTCCTCGAAGAATTTCGTGGGTCTGTTGCTATCAAAGAAAAAGCTGATCAACTTATTATAGGTACACGCAACAAAACCAAAGAAAAAGAACCCGAACCTGAGGTAGCTGTTGCTGCACCGCCAGAACCCGAACCCGAACCGGTGTCAGAGCCTGAACCCGTACCCGAACCCGAACCGGTGCCTGTAGAAATAGTGGAAGAAGCACCCCCGGCACCACCGGCTGTTCTTGAAGAAATTGAAATTCCGGCTGTTCTTGAAGAAATTGAAATTCCTGTCTTACAAGAAGAGAAAGTTGTCGAACCACAGTCGCAAGAAACTCCTCCTGTAGAGCCTATTCCTGTAAAAGAAGTTCCTGTTGTAGCAAAAACTCCTGTAGAGCCGGAAGTTATCAAAACGCCCAAACTTGACGGGCTGAAAGTGGTGGATAAAGTAGATCTGAAGGAACTCAAAAATAAAGGCAAGAAAAAGAAAAAGAAAAACCAACCTAAAAAAGCCGAGTCAACAAAAAAAGAAACAAAAAGGGAAGAACGACGCAAAAAAGAACCCGCCGCAAAACAGCGAAAAGAACAGCGACCGAAAAAGGAGCGTCCTGTAGAAATTCCTACCAAAAAACCTAAAAAAGTCGCCCAAGAACCCGTAGAACCGGAAATGTACCGTGCAGAAACACCTACCCTTAAAGGTGTGAAAATACTTGGTAAAATTGATCCGTCAAAACTCAAAAAACAAACACCTAAGAAAAAGAAAGACAAAAAGAGAGATAATCAAAACAGACAAGGCGGCGGTAATAATAATAACAGACAAAACAACAACAACCAAAGCGAAAGCAATACGCAAAAACGCAAACGCAGACGCAAAAAAGTAGCCACCGGCAATAGCCGTGACAATAATAGAGGCAACAGCAACAATAATAATAACAGTAACAACAGTAACAATACTAACAGAGGCGGTGGAGATAACAGAGGTGGCGGAAATAACAGAGGCGGCGGAAATAATAGAGGTGGTGGCAATAGCAGAGGTGGTGGAAATAATAGAGGCGGTGGCAATAACAGAAGAGGCAACCGTTCCAATAATAAAGAAATCTCCAAGAAGGAGGTAGATGAGAAACTCAAACAAACTATGATGCGCCTCCAGGGGGGAGGTAAAAATCGCCGACAAAAAATACGTCGTGAAGAACGCTCGCGCCGACGCGAGAAGCGTGAAATGATAGACCTCGAAAGCCAAGAAGCAGCACAAGTAATTCAGGTGACGGAATTTATCTCCGTTTCCGAATTTGCAAGTCTAGTCGATGTATCGGTTACCGATGTCATCATGGCATGTATGAATATGGGCTACATTGTAGCCATCAACCAACGTCTTGACGCTGCACTCATCGAAATCATTGCGGACGAATTCGGCAAAAAGATTGAATTCATCAGTGCGGAAGCGCAGATGGAAATGGAAGAAGAGGAAATCGTGGACGCACCCGAAGACCTCCAACCGCGCGCGCCAATCGTTACCGTTATGGGACATGTCGATCACGGTAAAACCTCGCTCCTCGACTACATCCGAAGTGCCAAAGTCATCGAAGGTGAGGCAGGTGGTATCACCCAGCACATTGGTGCATACGAAGTAAAAGTCGGTGAAGACGACCGCAAGATTACCTTCCTTGATACACCGGGTCACGAAGCCTTTACCGCCATGCGTGCACGTGGTGCGAAGGTCACAGACGTAGCGGTAATCATCGTAGCAGCAGACGATAATGTAATGCCCCAAACCAAAGAAGCCATCAGTCACGCACAAGCGGCTGGTGTGCCGATCATATTCGCAATCAACAAGATAGATAAAGAAAACGCCAATATAGACCGCATCAAAACCGAACTGGCTCAACTCAACTTCCAAGTCGAAGAATGGGGCGGAAAATATCCTTCACAAGATATTTCAGCCAAATTTGGACAAGGCGTGGACGAACTGCTCGAAAAAATCTTGCTCGAATCCGACATCCTCGAACTCAAAGCCAATCCCGACCGCGAAGCACAAGGCGTTGTACTTGAGGCATCCTTAGATAAAGGACGTGGTTACGTTTCCAAATTCCTCATACAAGCAGGTACGCTCAAAATCGGTGATTCTATCGTAGCCGGTTCACACTTCGGTAAAGTACGTGCCATGATCAATGAGCGCGGTCAACGTATCGAAACGGCAGGACCTGCTGCACCCGTTCTTGTACTTGGTATGAAAGGCGCACCACAGGCAGGTGAAAAATTCAAAGTGATGAGATCCGAAAGTGATGCTCGTCAACTTGCCGCCAAACGCGCTCAAATCCAAAGCGAACAAGAACGTCGTGCTACCAAGCGACTCAGCTTGGAAGAAATCGGGCGTCGTCTTGCACTTGGCTCATTTAAAGAACTCAACCTCATCGTCAAAGGTGATGTAGATGGTTCAATCGAAGCCCTTGCAGACTCCTTGCTCAAGCTCTCTACCGAAACCGTACAGGTCAATATCGTACACAAAGCTGTCGGTCAAATCATCGAATCAGACATCCTGTTGGCGTCTGCTTCTGATGCGATTATCGTTGGTTTCCAAGTACGTCCATCGTCGATGGCACGCAAACTCGCAGAGCAAGAAGGCGTACAAATCAAGACCTACTCCGTCATCTATGCTGCCATAGAAGAAATTAAGGCTGCCATAGAAGGCATGTTGGAGCCGACCAAAGAAGAACGCATTACGGCTACAGTCGAAGTCCGCGAAGTCTTCAAAATCAGTAAAGTTGGTACTATTGCAGGTTGCTTTGTACAAGAAGGAAAAATCTCGCGCAAAGACCACATCCGAGTCGTTCGCGATGGCATCGTGGTCTATCCGCTCAAAGAAGGTGTCGTTGGCGAACTCGCTTCGCTCAAACGCTTCAAAGATGATGTCAAAGAAGTCAAAAACAACTTTGAATGTGGTATGAACGTCAAAAACTTCAACGACATCAGAGTAGGCGACATCATTGAAGGTTACGAGATTGTAGAAGTGAAACAGAAGCTGAAATAATGATTAACGATTAATGTATAATGATTAATTTGATTTCACTTCGTGAAATGTCTTTTTACAGAACGAACTTTTGATTATTTTTTTGTGTAAAAAATAATTTTCAATATAAAAATAGAAACGCCTGTGAGATTTTTAAATCTCACAGGCGTTTTCTCATTAACCATTAATCATTAACCGTTATCCATTAATCATTAATCACAAATTGCGTCGTCAACACCTTATCCTCACTACTCAACCGCAACAAATATGTACCCGCATTGAGTTGGCTCACATCAAATTGCGTCTCATTCGTACCTGTCATCAAATCAAGCGGGCGAGTGATGGCAATGCGCCCTTGTACATCCATAATTTCTGCCGATACTGTACCGGAAAAATTACTTTCTACCCTGACATTCAAGTAATTAACCGCCGGATTAGGGAAAACATTCACTGTGGCATCTAAAACAGAGACATCAAAAATACCCACCGGACGCTCCGTAAGCGTCATAGGGTCAGCCGTAGCAGCACCATCGCCGTCATTACCATCGGCACGATTGACGGCAGTACCTGCGGCGTAGAACGTTACGCTACCCGTGCCTATATCCGAAGGAGCTGTCCATTGCACTTCAAATGTACCTAAGTCTTGCGTACCTTCATGTTCGGCATAGCTTCTGCCCGTATTGCTTGCCGTAGCTATCTGCACACCTGTTCCCGGATTCGACCAGCCGTTGACATCACTATTGCCATCATCAATAAGGCTTACGATTTGGAAACCGTAACCTTGAGCATCATTACTGACATCATCAATCGTCACCTTCACGTCGTAGGTTACGCCCGGCACATAATCTGCCACTGCTACGGAAGTTCCCGCTTCAAAAATCTCTACCATAATAGTTGCCTGAATCGGTCCGGTGTGGCAAGTTTGGCAAGTCCACGGCACACCGGGCGATTGTTCTTGGTCGCCGGGCGCACCGGTATTGCCCCAATTCTGCGCCGTTGCACGCCCGCCCGAATTGCTCATTAGAAGGACTCCAAGTGCCAAAGCACTCATAAAAGTGTAAATAATTTTAAATTTCATGTTGTATAAGTTGTAGGTTGCGAGTTACGGATTACGAGTTGTAGTGCGTACAAAAATTCGCAACCTACAACCCCTAATTCGCAACTCATCCCCCGATTCCAAAAATAAATTTTACTAAAAGTGTAAAACTTACACTAAGTTTTACTAATTTCAATTATACTTACGTAATAATTTTGCCTGTTAGATGTCTCTACCAACACCATATGGCGGTCAAAACCGCATTCGGCTTTCCCGAAAAGAATACCTTACATGGGGAGGCATTACTCTGGGTATCGTGGGAGCAATTGTTCTATTTGCTTTTGAATTGCCACATTTTAACAATACTTTTCATTTGGGTGTCATGTTTCTTTGTACAACAATCATAGCTGTCGTCGTAGGGACATTTATTATTTTCAAAGTCAAACACACCTTTAAAGATGTTGTCGATAGTATTCGTGTATCACTGATGACATACCTGGGACTGATCGCGCTTACCTTTTTAATCGCTCACCTTCTAAATAGAAACATTACACCCGGTGAAACCCGCACTACGACCTATCCTTTTTTACAACATCAATTATACCGACAAAGCGACGCAGAACTCGCACGCGACCATATATTTCTGACATTTATTGAAGTGGATAATAATATGAAACGCCTCGTAAGTCGCGGACCTATTTATAATGAAACTTCTGAAAATCAAAAAGTTACTATTCCTGTAAAAACCGGCTTATTCGGTTTTAAAGTTGCAAAAATATATTGACAATTTTTATTGAAAATTGTTTAGGAATATGGCAAGCGCATAAAAAATAAAAACACTCAAATCAACCGCCATTCTGAACTTGATTCAGAATCTATCCGGTCTTGGCACAATGCCTAGACAGGAGCTTTAGCTTAAAATCGCTCTCTTGCGCCCAAAAGATTCTGAATCAAGTTCAGAATGACGGTTCTTTTTTTAGGTTTTGATGGGAAATATTTTTACGCGATTACCATATGTTTACCGGACTCATATCTTGTGCAATATTAGCAAAAAGTGTTAATTTAGTTATTTTTTTGGCAATTTACTTGCTTTTTAAGACAGTACCTTTGGACATTAGGTAACTGGGAAATTAGGGAATTAGGCTAACGAAAACATAATTCGTTATGAGTGTGTAAAACATTAGGGGCAATTATATATAAAAGGTGCAGCGCACCGTCTCCGTTTGTAGCAAGAAAGTTCCC
>ENA-ORXR01004045-ORXR01004045.1-marine-metagenome-genome-assembly--contig:-NODE-4045-length-12571-cov-4.020090_pt1 | contig 12571 bp, 11 predicted proteins | sample MGYA00237866_ERZ511479 | MGnify/ENA metagenome assembly ERZ511479 | reverse complement strand
GTCTACGCAGGGCCGGCAGCAGCCAATCGTTTCAGCAGTGCGCGGGTGCGATCTCGCTCGTCGGGCGACGGGGTGAACTCAGAAGCTGCATAGTCGGTGACACCTGCCTGGGCCAGCACTGCGAGCTGCTCTTCGACCTGGGCTTCGGAGCCGACCAGGCCAAGCTCTCCTGGCTCGGTCACGCCTTCGCGTTCGAACATTGCCTGGTACGACGGTAACTGCGCATACATGGCCGCGGTAGCGGTGATGCGAGTGCGAATCGCATCCGGTTCGTCTGTCACACAGATCGGCAGAGTGGCAAGCACCCGAGGCGTGTCGCGACCCGCTGACTCGGCCGCTTCGCCGATGGTGGGAACAATATGATCGCGGATCGTGCGGGGCCCCACCCACGCCAAACTTGTCCCAGAAGTCCGGCCGCCAGCCAATCGAAGTGTCTGTGGGCCTAGTGCTGCGACCAACACCCGTGGCGGGTTCGTTGCCGGGCGGAACACCGTGGCCTTGCACGACAGCGACTCACCTTGGTAGTCAGCTGACCCCTCTTCGATGAGCGGCATCAGCACCGACAAATAATCGCGCAGATGCCGGATTGGTTTGTCATCAAACAGGCCGAGTTCGTTCATCATTGGTTGATGCGAGAGCCCAATGCCGAGCGTCAACGTGGCGTCGATTGCGGATTGCGTGGTGAGGGCCTGACCGGCCAGCACCATCGGATGACGGGGATAGGTCGGAATGACCGCCGTACCCAGCTCCATCGACGCGACCGTTTGACCAACCACGGTCAACACGGTCAGCGCGTCAAGGCCGCCCGACGGATGTTCGGCGACCCAATAGCTGTCGAACCCGTCGGACTCGGCCGTTTGGGCATGCTCGACGAACGCTTCGACCGAAGCCTTGGCGACCAATGCTGTTGCGTTGAGACCTATGCGCATAGGCCCCGATGTTAGTGATGACCCGCGCCCAAGTTCGAGCCGCTTCCCAACCGGCGGAGTCACACCCGGTGTTGCACCCTAGACCGATGCGTTAGGCACCACCGCACTCGGAGCCGTAGATTCACTGGAATGCGTGGGCTCAAATGGTTGTACCTCACCGCCGCCGTGACCATGGCGGGCGTCAGCAGTGTTTTCTCGCTGCTCGCCGAGCTCGAGAAACGCTACGACCTGTCGTCGTCTGACCTCGGATGGATCTCTGGATCGGCCTTCATTGCCGCGCTCATCGCTCAGCTCTGGCTCGCCCGCTACGCCGATCGCGGGTACGGCACCCTGCTACTGCGCTCTGGTGTAGTGGCCGCCGGTATCGGACTCGTTTGGTTCGGAGCAGCGACCGAGATGTGGCAGTTCGTTGCCGCCCGTTCGCTCCTCGGCGCAGGGCTCGGTGTACTGATCCCGCCAGCGCGTCGAGCCATCGTTCTGACCGCGGGCGAGCACCAGGGCGAGCGCCTCGGCACGTTCTACGGCGCGTATCTCGCGGGGTTTGTATTCGGACCACCAGTTGCATCAGTGTTGTCAGATGCTGCCGATGTTCGGCTGCCATTCTTCGTTTTTGGCTGCCTCGTGTTGCTGTCGACCTTTGCCGTCGTCCAGGTTCAGATTCCTGAGGCCGAGCGTGGGTCAGAGATCGCTTCGGCTGACCGCAAGGTACTGCGTCGACTCGTCAGCGACCGACGCGTCATCGCAGCAATGCTGGTTGTCGTCTCGTTTCGTTACTCGATTGGCGTGTTCGAACCGTTGTGGGCAACCCACCTGGATGACCTCGGCGCGTCGACCCGGGTCATCGCCTTTTCGCTCACCGGGTTCGCACTTCCAATGCTCATCGTTGCGAGGCCTGCGGGTCGTCTTACCGACCGCTTCGGTGCCCGATGGATGGCCGTGATCCCTGCGCTGCTGTCGGCACCGCTGATGATGACCTACGGCTACGTGCCGATTCTGTGGGTGATCTTTTTGCTGGCTGCGTTGCACGGCCTTACCGAAGCCATGCTGAGCCCGGCGACCCAGGCCAACGTTGCTCAGGTCACGAGCGATGCCGATGGTGCTGCTGCCCAGTTCTTGTCTGAGCCCGCCGCCCATAGCGCTTCAACCCAGACGCTTGGACATCGATCTGACGGGCCACGAAACGAACCGCGACCGCCGGCGCCGACATCACATTGTCAGCACAAAAGCCAAGCTGCACATGCTGCCCAGGTGCGAAAGCATCTCGGATTCTGATTGGCGAAGGGCGAGGACTTGCGTCATGCCGCGGTCTGGTTGGCGGGTCAGGCGCTCGAGCAGGACAGGCCGATCGTGCTGTTTCAGCTGGTGTGCTCGCGGTTGTATGAATTGAAGATCGAACGGCCAGGCATCACGGTTATTGAGCAGAACCTGGTCGGGGCCGCGCGTGAGGACGCTCGCAAGGAGACAGCTCGCCGGGTCCAACCACGCTTCGAGATCGGCTCCGTTCCGGTGACATATGGGTACAAGGGTCTCGCCGCTATGCCAATCCCGAGACCTACCTCATCACTCCGCAGGATTGGCCCAGCATCCGCCACGACTACAGCGTCAACGTCGAACGACCCCCGATGGGACCCAACACCTGAGCACGTTGAACATGGCGCTAGACACCCAGATCAGCTCGTTCTGCGACATGATCGAAAAGGGTGAAGGTCCAGTGCGCGTCGAGGGCGAACGACTTGTTGTGGGACGCGACCCAGGTGACGAACTTCCTGAGTCTGTGAAACAGCTCCATTCTCTTCTCGCTGGTGTCATGCCCCACGTTGAGCTCACCGATCTGATCATCAGGATGGATGCCGCCTGCGGGTTCTCCCAACACCTGACCCACAGCGCAGGAGCGAGCCGCTGTGGACCCGACATGCTCACTCATTTGTACGCAGCGATCGTCTCTCAAGCCACCAATCTTGGGCCGACCGCTAAGGCCAGGGCCTCAGATCTGTCCTATGACCAAATTGCTCACGCAAGCGCTTGGTATCTGCGTGATGAGACACTCACCGCAGCCATCGATGCCGTCATCAACTACCACCACCAACTCCCCGCCACAAAGCAATGGGGAGACGGCACGTTCTCATCGTCAGACGGGCAACGATTCCCGATCTCGGTGGAAGCAGCCAACTCGGGTGCGCTGCCGCGATACTTCGGGTTCGGCAAAGGCATCTCGGTGCTCACCTCGGTTTCAAATCACTACGCCACATCTGGCACCAAGATCATTCCCGCAGGAGCACGAGAAGGCATCTACGCCTTGGACGAAATCTTCGCTCTACGCGAACGCAACAGCGACCTCGAACTTGATGAACACACCACCGACACCGCCGGATTCACAGACCTACTCTTCGGTGTCTATGACCTCGTTGGCCTCAAGTTCTCACCGCGCATACGCAATGTCGCCGATCAACGCCTCTGGCACTTAGAACCGAACGCATTTGCCAACACCCCGTTGAACGGACACCGTGTCAATCGGGCACTGATCGAGGACCACTGGGACGACCTACTCCGAATTGGAGCATCGATTCACAGCGGTACTGTGCTCCCATCGCTACTGCTATCAAAGCTCCAATGTTCCCGCGCCAGAACGCGCTTGCACGTTCAAGTGAGTTGTGGTTAATGGCACTAGCCCGTGTGGAGTGTCGATCATTGTGTGGATCGCGACTCTGCCCTCGTCGATTGCATCACCAGCAGGAAGTCGGAGGGTCTTTGTGGAGACGATTGGCCAACGGGACACAACGGCGTTTCCTATGCCGATCGTGTCGTCGTTGATGCGGTTTTGCCATTTCTGGGGGGCTGGCGACGGAACGAACTGGAAGTGATAGCCGAGTTCGGACGCCAGTACTTCTGCCTGGTTCATTTCGTCGGTGAACCACACTTCTTGAAGAGCAATGATGTCTGCATCAAGTTCTGAAAGAACGCTCTTGATGGCTTCCTGCCGTCCCGACCATGGACCAAAGCGCCACCACAGGTTCCATGTCGCCAATCTCATTCCAGTTCCTTTCGCTTGGTTCATGGAGGCGGTCATAGGCCAGCGAGGGTAAAGCAGATTGATGCCATGCCAACAAATGTACACCTGGACAAATGACGGCACATTCAACGTTGACGGCGTGTCATTGGTCGCTCCAATTAGGGAAGCATCCATGGTCAGAACTCCTACGGATCACCCATTCATGCGCCTCACACAGGGCGATCTATGCAGGATCTTGTGCCATTCCTCCTCGCACCCCTCATCGACTTCGCCAGCCATGGCGTCGACATAGTCGGCGACCTCAGCCTCCAACGCCGCCGCCAGCATCTGCTGGGCACCTTGACGACACAGCTCATCAAGCGACACGGCCATTTCCGTCCGCTCTTCTTCTCCATTGATTACGCTCAACATCGGCGTTCCTTCCTCACCGATCCTGCAAGATCGGCGATTGATCTCTTTCTTCAAAGAGGAAGGTACGCCGCGCTCCAACTCAAACCCGGCATCCACAGGTTTCGGTTATAACTCGACGGCCATCACGCACGAACAGCGAATAGCCCGATGTGGCGTCGCCGTGAGCAAGGAGCACCCCCTCGGCGCCGTCGGCGGGCATCTCACATGTGGCCTCGATCGTGTAACTACGGCTGCGCAGATCTGGTGCGACTTCCGACGGGATGTGGCCCATGCCTTGCCAGAATGTGTAGTTCGTTCGTTCGCCTCGATGCCGTTCGGCGTTCTCGGCGAAACGCTCGGCAAAGCGATCGTCGAGCGGCAACACCTGATACTTCTCGGCCTCGACCCACCAACGGGCGACCATCTCGGCCAGCTTCGCAGGCTGGTCTGCGGCCAGGTCATGGCGCTCGTTGAAGTCCTGGTCGAGGTGATAGAGCTCCCACTGATCATCCTCGAACGGAGTGCCCGCTTGGTGAAACGCCACCGCCTTCCACCCGTCGACCCAGATGCCACGGTGTCCGAACATCTCGAAATGTTGCACCGTCTTGGAAGTGGCGACATCGGCAGCGAACGTCGCCGAGAAGCTGACTCCTTCGGTTGCCTCCGGCGCGTCGAGTCCGATTGCTTCGAGCAGGGTGGGGGCCAGATCGGAGACGTGGCAGAAGTTGTGCCGCAAGCCCGCGCCCACGCCGGGACCGGCCACGACCAGGGGGTCGCGCACGCCGCCGCCATGAGTGTTCTGCTTGTAGCGCTTGAGTGGCGAGTTCGACGCCATCGCCCACCCCCAGGGAAAGTTGCTGTGGGTGTCAGGTCCGCCGATGTCGTCGATGCGGGCGATCTTTGCTTCCGTTGGCTCCTGAACGAGGTTGTACGGCCCCATGGCATTGACGAAACCGAGTGGCCCGCCTTCCTGGCTGGCACCATTGTCCGACAGGGCCATGACGATGGTGTTGTCGAGTTGCTCCGATGCGTCGAGGAAGTCGAGTACCCGCCCAAAATGCTCGTCGGCATGCTCGAGCATGGCGGCATAGGCGGCAGCCAGTCGAGTGAATAGGCGACGTTCGTCTTCGGGATGATCCGCCCATGGTCGCACCATGAAATTACGCTCGGGCAATGCCGTACCTGCGGGGACGATGCCGAGCGCTATCTGGCGCTCCAGGCGATCTAGCCGTGTCTGATCCCACCCCTTGGCGAAGACGGCGTCGTACTTGTCGATCAGCCACCGAGGTGCCTGGTGCGGTGCATGGCACGCACCTGGCATGAGCATGAGCATCCATGGCACGGTGGGGACGCCGGCGACGTGGCCGGCCAGATACTCGATGGCGTTATCCGCCAAATCCTGCGTCACGTGGTAGCCGGTCTCGTAGTTGCCGGGCGCCTCGATATGGCTGTTGTCGCGCACGAGTTCGGGGGAGTACTGGTCGGTCTCGGCATCGAGAAAGCCATAGAAACGGTCGAAACCCCGAGCAAGTGGCCAACCGTCGAACGGCCCCGTTGGACCGGTCTGGGTCAGCGGGGTCACATGCCATTTACCCACGTAGTACGAGCGATAGCCGTGCGGCCGCAGCGTCTCGGCCAACGTCGGGGCTTGGGCATCGATCTTGCCGCGATAGCCGGGATAACCCGAGTCGAAGTTCGAAAGGCACCCCATGCCCACCGAGTGGTGATTACGGCCCGTGTGCAGCGATGCCCGAGTCGTAGAGCACATGGCGGTCGTGTGGAAGCCGGTATAGCGAAGACCGCGCTCGGCGAGTCGGTCGATGTTCGGTGTGTCGATCTCGGACCCGTAGCAACCGAAGTCGGCGAAACCGACATCGTCGAGCATCATGATCAACACGTTGGGTGCGCCGGCTGGTGCAGCAGGCGCCCCGGGCCAATGCGGTTCGGACTCGCCGACCGTCTTGCCGATAACCCCAGGAAACTCGCTACTACTCACGCCGCGAAGCTAGCCGTCTGCGTGACCGCCGCCAGAATATCGGTGTGATCCGTATCATCTGGGTCTGACCCAGATGATACGCGACCCTTATTCGGTGAAGCGGCGGAGCTTGGCTTTGTTACCTCTGATGGTGGTGCGCTTCATGGCATTAAGCACGTTGTCGACTTCGGACTCGGGCACGCCGACCTTGGCCCAGTGATCCTGAATCTTGATCGGGCCGATATCGCTGCCGCTCAGACCTGCTTCATTGGCGATTGCGCCGACCAGGTCGCCGGGACGAAGCCCGTTCTTGGCCCCGATGTCCACATGGACGAAGCCCTTGGGCCCGTCGAAGCTCTTGCCCTTTGAACCCTTCTTTCCCTTGCCACCCTTGTCGAACTTGCCCTTTTTGCCCTTGCCGCCCTTGTTGTTCTTCCAGTCGGACGCATCGGGAATCTCGCGCTCGTCGATGGTCGCACCTCGGGCCCGGTGCACCAGCTTGATGGCGGCCAGTGCGATCTCTCGGTCACTGTGGGTTTCGCTGAGCGCATCGACCACTGACTCGTAGTCAGTCAGGTCGTTGGAGTCCAGCGCGTCGCTGACCGAACCGACCGTCATCTCGATCTGCTTCGTGCGAAGATCGGCAACCGACGGCACCTTCTCGATCTTGAAGGTTTGCTTGGTCAGTCGCTCAATATTGCTGAGCAGCCGTCGTTGCTTGGGTTCGGCGATGGTGATCGCCACCCCTTCGCGGCCAGCTCGGCCGACACGCCCGATGCGGTGCACATAGGACTCGGGTGCGGCGGGCACGTCGTAGTTCACGACATGGGTAAGGCTGTCAACGTCGAGACCACGAGCCGCTACATCGGTGGCGATCAGCAGTTCGGCCGTGCCATCTCGAAGCCGAGCCATGACCCGGTCGCGCTGCTTCTGGTCCATGCCGCCGTGCAGAGCCTCGGCCCGATAGCCCCGCCCATTCATGGTGACCGTGAGCTCGTCGACCTCGTGGCGAGTGCGACAGAACACGATGGCCGATTCCGGCGCTTCGACATCGAGGATGCGACCGAGTGCACTGGCCTTGTGTGAGCGCAGCACCATGTAGACCGACTGGCGAATTAGCGGATTGGCCTCTTCGCCCTTGGTCTTGCCGATCTTGATGGTGTCGGGGTCACGTTGGTACTTGCGAGCTAGCTTCTCGATTCGCTTGGGCATGGTGGCCGAGAACAACACCGTCTGGCGGTTGTCCGGCGTGGCATTCAGGATGGCTTCGATGTCTTCGGTGAAACCCATGTCGAGCATTTCGTCAGCCTCGTCGAGCACGACCGTCTGTACCGCATCGAGATCGAGTGACCCTCGCTTGATGTGATCGATCACGCGCCCCGGAGTTCCGACAACCACATGCACGCCGCGCTTGAGCGCTTGCAACTGGCGAGAGATCGGCTGGCCGCCGAAGACCGGCAACACCTTGACTCGAGACTCGCGTCCGTACTTGAAGAACGCTTCGCTCACCTGCACGGCGAGTTCGCGGGTCGGCACCACGATGAGGGCAAGCGGGATGGCAGCATCGTTGCGCTCGATGCCATTCAAAATGGGCAGCGCAAAGGCCGCCGTCTTACCGGTGCCGGTTGCTGCCTGACCGAGCATGTCGCCGCCGTCGAGCATCAGCGGTATCGCCTGGCGCTGAATCGGGGTCGGCTCTTCGTAGCCGAGTGCACGCAGCGCGGTCAACAGTGCAGGTTTGAGACCGAGATCGGCGAAGCCGCCAGCCTCTTGCGGCGTCGACGCTTCGTCGACCCTCGTGGCGTCCTGCAGGCCATCATCGGAAGGGGTGTTGTTGACAATAGCGTCGGCACCGCTAGCGATATCCAGCGACGGCTCAGCGGGGCGTTCGGGCTCGTCGGGCGTGTCTGCTGCTGCTGGTGGCGTTGGGTTGGCCACTGGTTCGGGCGTCGTGTCGGGTTCTGGTGCGGCGTCTGCTTCTGGTGTCGTGTCTGCTGCTGGTGGTGGCGTTGGGTTGACCACTGGTTCGGGCGTCGTGTCGGGTTCTGGTGCGGCGTCTGCTGGTGGCGTTGGGTTGACCACTGGTTGGGGCGTCGTGTCGGGTTCTGGTGCGGCGTCTGCTTCTGCTTCTATTCGAGGCGCCCTGTATGCCTTGGTGGGCGTGGGTGACTCGGGTTCGGGGCGCGGCGCCGGAGCAGGGTCGAAGCCACGTGCCCGCCAATGCGACTTCGTCGAGGGTTTTTCTTGGGCGGTGACTGACTCATCTGGGGATGACATGGGTGCTGCTTTACGGGGGGAACCAACCAGCCTACGGAACGAAGCGTCTATCGAGCGGCCTCGACGAACGCTCTGGTAACTGTCACACGGTTGCTCTACAGTGCAAGACACGCTTCCCCGTAAATCTGACTGGGGGAGCGATTGTGCTTTCATCATCGGCGTCGGCCACATTGCGTGGCATCGACGGCCAGCGTGTCCGAGTAGAAGTCCACGTCGTCACCGGCGTGCTGCCATCGTTCAATGTTGTCGGCCTGCCCGACGCATCATGTCGAGAAGCTCGCGATCGGGTTCGGGCAGCCCTGAACTCCAACGCCTTCAAATGGCCGATCGGGGCGCGCGTCACTGTCAACCTTGCACCCTCACAGGTGCGCAAAGAGGGTTCCGGCCTCGACCTGGCAATCGCCTTGGGAGTGATCGCCGCATCGACGCTCGACGAGAAGCAGGCACAACGAGCTGCTGCCGACGGCGAGCAGAAACAGCCCGAATATCAACGATTGCCTGCTCATCTCCTCGACGGGCACGCGTTCGTCGCCGAACTCGGTCTCGATGGTTCGCTGCGTTCGGTGCCGGGGATTCTCTCCCGAGTCGCCGCAGTCGACGATCTGACCGTTGTCGTTGCACCTGGAGCCGCCCACGAAGCAACGCTCGCCGGCGCCGAGCAGGTGCGGTGTGGCGGCTCACTGCGACAGGTCGTCGACTGCCTCAAGGGCATCGACGCCTGGCCCGAGCATCCACCAGCCGCATCGAGCTCTGATCGAGTAGCCGTGCCCGATCTGGCCGACGTGGCCGGGCACCCGTTTGCTCGCCAGGCTCTCGAGATCGCCGCTGCGGGTGGTCACAACCTGCTGCTGGTGGGACCGCCCGGGGCCGGCAAAAGCATGCTGGCGCGCCGCTTGCCGGGCATCTTGCCCGATATGGAACAGCACGTGGCACTGGTCGCCAGTCGAATCCACTCGGTAGCGGGCTTGGGTCTGCCAGCCGATTCGCTGCTGCGAGTCCCGCCGTTCCGAGCGCCGCACCACTCTGCATCGATGACGGCGTTGATCGGTGGTGGGACCAGCAAGCTTCGACCGGGCGAGATCAGCTGCGCTCACGGCGGGGTTCTGTTTCTCGACGAACTCGGCGAATTCGCGCCCGGCGCGCTCGATGCCATGCGCCAACCACTCGAAGACGGCGAGGTGCACATCAGCCGTGCTCACGCATCGGTGAACTATCCCGCCGGGTTCTGCCTGGTCGCGGCGATGAACCCGTGCCCGTGCGGCTTGTTGGGTTCTGTCGAACCGTGTCGATGCAACGACCAAGCCCGACAGCGGTATATGCGCAGACTGTCTGGTCCGCTGCTCGACCGGATCGATCTACGAGTCCACATGCAACGTCCGAGCGCCAATCAGCTCATGTCGTCGGAGAAAGGCGAGTCGAGCCAGGCGGTGCGGGGGCGCGTGCTCGCGTCGCGCGACAAGGCGCGGGCCCGGGGCTTCTCCTCGAACTCACTCATTCCCGCCGGGCGCCTCGACGAACTCGCACCCATCAGCGATGCCGCCAGGTCCATGCTCAAAGGCGCCCTGGCCGATGGCCGATTGTCCGCACGCGGGTTGGCCCGGGTGCGCATGGTCGCTCGCACAATCGCCGACCTGGCCGATGAAGACATGGTCAGCGAGTCATCGATCGCCGGCGCGCTTGCGCTGCGGGCTCGTCCGGTGCTGTTCGACTCGCTCGGCGCAACCCATGTCTGAATTCTCCGCCAACGAACGAGATCCAATCCAGGCAGTGACCGACCAAGACCAGGCTGCGCTCGTTGCTTTGGCGGGGCTGCCCAAGCTCTCGCCGAGCCGCTTCTGGTCGCTGGTGGAAATGGACTCGCCCGCCAAGGTGTGGCGTCTGGTGGCGAGCGGAGGAGCACCGCGCCATGGTCGCGCCGGACCAGATGCAGCCCACGCCTGGCCGACTTGGTGCCGCTCGGTCGACCCCGAACTCGAACTGGAACGGCACCGGCAACGATCGACCGCCGTCCTGCCCTTTGGCCACGCCGATTATCCCGACGCGCTCCGCGACGATCCCGATCCGCCGCCGGTGGTATTTCGTCAGGGACCGGAGCGGCTCGACGATCGCGCCCGGGTGGCGATCGTGGGTACTCGTAGATGCACCAACTACGGAACCGACGTTGCTCGCCAGCTGGGTGCTGCGCTGGCCGAACGTGGTGTCGACGTGGTCTCCGGGCTCGCTGCTGGCGTAGACGCCGCCGCGCACGCCGGAGCCATTTCAAAGTCCCCAGCGCGAGCCGTCGCCGTTGTGGCCGGGGGAGTCGACGTCATCTATCCGCAGCGCAACCGAGGGCTGTACAACGAAATCGCGACCCACGGTGCGCTGCTCAGCGAATGGCCCCTGGGCGCTCGGCCCGAGACCTGGCGCTTCCCCGCTCGCAACCGGGTGGTGGCTGCATTGTCTGCGGCCACCGTCGTCGTCGAATCTGGACTCAAAGGAGGGTCCCTCTACACCGTCGACGAAGCGCTGCGGCGAAACCGGGCAGTATTCGCCGTCCCAGGGCCCATCCACTCGCCGGCGTCGAGGGGCACCAACAAGTTGATCGCCGATGGTGCCCACTCGCTGCATGATCTCGACGAACTCCTCGACGCCGTTGCACCACGGCAAGGTCCAAAACCGGTGCAAGCCGATCTTGGTATCGACTCGTGGATGCTCGAGATCGTGGGTTGGCAGCCAATGGAACTCGATCGCGTGGTGAGCGCATCGGGGCGACCACCAAGCGAAGTCACCCTCGAGGTCGAACGACTCATCGGGGCCGGCGCGCTGCGGCGTTTCGGCGGCGTAGTGGAGCGGGTGGCATGAGCGTGTTCAGGCAGTATCGGCGCATCGGCCTGGTGGTGCTCGTCGCCGCAGCGAGTGCAATGGCATCGTTTTTTGCTCTGGCACCGGTGGGTGCGCAAGAGAATCGGCAGCGTGAGCCCGTCTACTATTTCGCGCCTCTGCGGTCGCACGTGGTCGATCCGTTTCGCCCACCTGCCCATATTGGTGCTCCGGGCAACCGTGGTCTCGAGTACGCAGACAGCGAGAACGAGATCGTTCTCTCTGCCGCACCTGGCTATGTGCGCTTCGCCGGGCCCGTCGGGGGAACCCAGGCCATCACCATCCAGCACGAGGACGGTATTCGCACGACCTACACCGGACTGTTGCAGGTCTTTGTCGAGCCCGGCATGACGCTGATTCCGTATTCGGCAATCGGCGTTGCCAGCTCAGCATTTCACTTCGGAGCACGAATCAAGGATCACTATCTCGACCCGCAGATCTTGATCGACGCCAGCGTGCCCGAGGAACGTGTGCGACTGATACCCGAACCCGGGCCATGAAGTCGATCGCCACTGGATACCCTTACCGACGCACTGAACGCGCAACCGGCGCGTCCCTATGACAATGATCTGGCCCTCAGCGGTCGCCATCTCCGAACGGGGCTTGGCGCTTGGCCTGATCTTCCTTCAACCGACTGGAGAAATACCTATGGCACCTGTTGTGTCCATGAAGCAACTACTCGACGCAGGCGTCCACTTCGGGCACCAGACCCGCCGTTGGAACCCGAAAATGAAGCGGTTCATCCACGGTGAACGCTCGGGCATCCACATCATCGACCTGCGCCAGACGCTCGGCCTGATCGAAGACTCTTACGGCTTTGTCCGCGACATCGTGGGCAAGGGCGGGTCGATCATGTTCATTGGCACCAAGAAGCAGGCCCAAGACAGCATTCAAGGCTACGCCGATCGCGCAAACATGCCCTACGTGAACCAGCGCTGGTTGGGTGGCATGCTCACCAACTTCGAAACGATCTCCAAGCGCGTTGGCAAAATGCGCGAATACGAGCGCATGATCGCCACTGGTGAGTTCGAAGCCATGCCCAAGAAAGAAGCGCTGTTGAAGAGCCGTGAGCTCGTGAAGCTGCAGCGCAACCTGGGTGGCATCAAGAACATGACCAAGCTGCCCGAC
>ENA-ORXR01004043-ORXR01004043.1-marine-metagenome-genome-assembly--contig:-NODE-4043-length-12578-cov-3.935205_pt1 | contig 12578 bp, 13 predicted proteins | sample MGYA00237866_ERZ511479 | MGnify/ENA metagenome assembly ERZ511479 | reverse complement strand
TCGGCTCCGGCGGCGTCATGCTGCCCAACCATTCGCCGCTGACCATTGCCGAGCAATTTGGGACGCTGGCGACACTTCATCCCGGCCGCATAGATTTGGGTTTAGGCCGCGCCCCGGGCGGCGATCAGAATGTTATCCGCGCTTTGCGCAAAGACGGCCCCGCCGCTGCACAACGTTTCCCGCAAGATGTTGCCGAGCTACTGACATATCTTGGTGAGCGCGATGCAGATGCGCCCTTGCCCGTGCGGGCCATTCCCGGTGAGGGCACCAATGTCCCCGTTTGGATTCTCGGCTCCAGCCTCTTTGGCGCGCAGCTCGCGGCGCATTTGGGTCTGCCCTATGCCTTCGCTTCGCACTTTGCCCCGCGGCAATTATTCGAGGCGGCGGAGACCTATCGGCGGGAATTCCAACCTTCCCAATATCTTGACAAACCCTATTTCATGATGGCGTGTAATGTCTTCGCCGCAGAGACCGAAGACGAGGCTCAATTCCATTTTTCAACACTTGTCCAAGCCTTTGTCGGCATGGTCACGAATATGCGCGGCCTCGTGAAGCCACCCGTCAAGAACTTAAAAGTCCCGCCGGAAATCGCGGCCCATATCGAGCCGATGTTAGCGGGTAGCGCCGTTGGCACGCCGGACCAAATCGCGAAACGGCTGTCCAGTTTTTCTGACACGTTACAACCCGATGAGTTCATCTTCTCCATGCCGTTTTACGATCAAGCGGCGCGGATCAAGAGCATGGAATTAGTGATGGGTATCCGTGACCAAATTGGCTCTGCAAAGCGCGCGGCTTAAGACTTCAACATATCCGGATCAAGATAGGCATCCGCTAGAATTCTGACTTTGGTCGACAAGTTAGCAGGCCAGACATTTTGCAAACTTTCCGGCGTGAGAGGCTGCACAAAGTTATCGCCTTTGAAGGCCTCTCCCGCATTGAGCAGAATCTTGAATTCAGAAAATTCGCGTGCAGGGATTTCGCGCTTCACATGCAGGAGTACGCTCGCCGACATCGGGTCATTTGACACAGCTTCGAAATAGCGCGCTGCAACCTGCTCCGGGCCTTCAGTGATGGCGAGTGCCTGCTGGCAATTCGCAAACACCCGTCCTGTTATCCCGAACTTGCGGCACAGAGCTGCGCTCAGAAGGGACGCCGTCTGAGCCTGTTTAGGTGCAATTTGGACGCCTAACACCGAAGTGTAGATATATTGGATCAAGCCCATGCCCAGTCCTTAACGCAGTTAGATTTCCGGCATGTGTCTAAATGAGGTTAATACTGCGAGTTTAGGCCTTAGAATACATTATCGCCAATTTGGCTCTTCAGATGCACATTTTTTGTCCAAGCATTGGCGGACTTTTTGGACCTGCTTCCGATTTGCCTCAAAAGTATGACTCGGACAGGGTGAGATTTTTAACACAGGAGGCTGTCCGTCCCGTGCCTCAACAAAGGCAATCAGCCGACGGTCAGGCGACGGCACATCGGAACACCACGGCCCCGCACAACTGACTTCTATATCAACCGGGAAACGGGAGAGCGGGACATCATAGCGGGGGTTTTTCGCAATGGAAAAGCCTTCGAAATAGCTCTGCATGACACGCGGGGACTTTGGGTTGAATTGCTCCTCCGGCGACCTACTCGGTCCCATTTGAGGAAAAGCGGGTCCGCGTGTCAGCGACTGAAATCGCCCCACCAAGATGTAATAGATTTTCGGGCTGTCTTTCGCTTGCTCCAAAGTGTGAACTAAATCGGGGCGCGCGCAGGACAGCGCCGAAGCACTTTGCGAGGTCATAAGCGCCCCTAGAAGAGCCGCTCCAAATATCAAACGTGACGTCATAATCTCAACTTTCGAAATCACTATGCGTTTGTTCTGCCTTAGCGGTTTTGGGATGAATATGCGGTGAAATGCCGGTGAAGCTGTCATTCATAGTTGAGCCACCCCCGAGCGCAATTCCTCCAATCGAGAGCATAAGAAAACAGGCAACATAGCCGCCTGTTGTGTAAATATCTTAAAACCAAAACTCGCTGAGTTCGGCTCTGTCAATTAGGTCTAATTATTTACGCCGGGTCCCTTGCGGCGTTGAATATCGCCAGTTGTTTTCTGGCTCTCTGCGGCCATTTTATCCCACTGATCTTGGGTCATGCAGATTTTGCGTCTGAAGTTCGAACCCACGACCGGCTCAAATTTGCATTTAACATTTCCATCAGCGGATTTGGAAACCGTCTTGGATGCTGACAGATCATTCGCGGCCAAAATCGCCGCCTCTTTTTCATTTTGAGGCTCAGCATACTTCACCGCCTCCGTAGATTTAGGGGTCGCTGCACAGGCCGCCAATGCGATCATCGCTCCGGCACAAAGCGCTACTCTGAAAGAATTTTTGTAAGTCATGTTTTCGTCCTCTCGTTTGATGTCATAATGAAAGGGAGAATGGGGTGTGTCAAACGGAACAAGCCTGTCAGACCCCTGTTTCATCAGCACGCTTAATCTGCCGGCGCGGTCTGTATTTTCCCACATGCCGAGGCAAGCGGATAGGCTCACTGACAATCCTGTGTCAGCCAAAGTTGCGATATCCCTTTACTAAGGACAGCCCGCGTGACGACAGCCGCGATGGCTGCCAAAGAGTTTTAATTTGTTTACGCAACTGACGTCACGCGGCGATGCTTCACGGATAGCGGCCGTACTTGACTGCCCTCGTTCCAGAGGGTGCAGCTCTCGCCATCCGGCCCCGATACACATCAGCTACGACACGCATCTAGACACACCGTCTTCCGGACCAGTCAGAAAGCGCTAACCTGTCCAATGCCCGAAAGAACGAGTTAAATATGGGGCATTTTGGGTGATGTGAGGATTTAGTTTTTTGAGTTTTTTATAAGCGATTGAAAAGTTGAGACCTTTTCAGCCGAAATTATCTCTCGAAACGAGGATTCGCCGTTACTTCTCTTCAGTCAAATCAAATTCTGCGACGAAATTTCTATTCTTGCGCTCCAGCTTATAAGTCATAGTCTTGCCCGGATCGACGATAATCGACCACGTGTTCGTCATAGACGCTTCCAGGCCGTTCTCTTTAAAATTGGCCTTTGAATACGCATCAACCGGGAACACTGCGCGGGTCGCTGTGCTGTTCTCATTGGTTGCGACGCCGCCATATCCCGTGACCGGATCGGGCGAGCCGTCTTTGAGTGTATGGGCGTGACGGAAATCCAGCGCTTGGCCGTCGCCCTCTAGTTTCAAAGTCCAAACGCGGCTTTTATCCGAACCGACTGCGAGCGGCAGAACCGTTGTTTCGCCATTCGGGCATGTGACGGGTCCCAGCGTAAGAACTTCCTTGCGCCAATCTTCATCCACCGCATCCGTACTGGTGACTTGGCCTTCAAAAGTCTTACCACACAGGCTTTGCAAGTGAGATTGAAACTCTGTCAGCGGCGAGCCGGATGAGGGTCCCGAGCAGGCCGCGAAGGTCAACGCCGCTAACCCGAATGCCGGGGCGAACACTTTATTTGGTTTGAAACCTATCATAATTTATCCTGCCGTTAGGCTGTTAGGCGAATGTCGATCGCTTTACCGGAATAGGCTTCCAGCTTATCCAATAAATCACCCTGCTTAACAGGTTTTGTCAGATAGTCATTCATTCCGGCATCCAAACAAGCCTCACGGTCATTTTTAAGGGCGTGGCCCGTGAGTGCGATAATCGGAATCGCGTTTAGGCCGTTCATTTTTTCGAAGGCGCGAATAGCGCGCGTCGCCTCATGACCATCCATATCCGGCATGCATACATCCATTAATATGAGCGGAAAGCGGACAGGGTTTTGTATATACATGTCAACGGCTTGCTCACCATCATTTACAAAGATGGGCTGAAACTGTGTTTCCGCCAGCATAAGCTCCACCACATCCTGATTTAGGGCAAAATCTTCCGCAACAAGTATTTCTGACTTCTTCGAAACCGCAGGTTTGAACTCCGGTACTTTAGCCGCTTCAGGCTGTACTCTATCGACCGGATTGGAAAGCACGCGCACAATCGTATCAAATAATCGCCTCTCACGCACAGGTTTGACGAGATAACTGTCAATTCCGATCCGGCCCAAAGACGACGAATTCACGGGCTGATCACAGGATGACAACATAATTATTTGCGGATTATCAATAGAGCCCGTGCGGGTGACGAGTTCCGCAAATTCTCGGCCATTCATACCCGGCATTAGAAAGTCGAGCAGAATGAGATCATAGGGCTGGCCGTCAGCTTGCGCCGCTTTAATTTTTTCTAACGCCTCAATGCCGTCATTAGCCGTAACGGCCTCCATGTCCCAAGCCTGCAACTGTTCGGAAAATAGATTTCGATTGATTGGAATATCATCCACAATCAATACGCGGCGACCCGTAACAAGACTGCTGTCAAACGCTTCTGTCTTGGCATTTGAGTCGATGGGAAGCGGGACTCGAAAGCCAAAGCTGGACCCCTCACCAAATGTGGATTCAACACGCATCCGGCCACCCATCATTTCGACGATATGTTTCGAAATTGTCAGGCCCAGACCCGTCCCGCCGTAAACGCGGGTCGTTGACCCATCGGCTTGGGTGAATTTGTCGAAAATACGGTTCATCTTCTCCGGTGAAATTCCGATGCCCGTATCTTTAACATCGAGCGTACAGACCACCATGTCTCGACTGCGCTGGATATCGACATCAATTGTGATGTGTCCTGATTCCGTGAATTTGACGGCGTTGCCAACCAAATTTGTAATAACCTGACGAATACGACCCGCATCTCCGATAAAGTTTTTGGGCAAGTCGGACGGGTAGTTGATAATAAGCTCAAGACCCTTTTCTTGCGCGGTATTTCGCAGAAGAGAGGTCACATCATTGATTGAGGACTTTAAATCGAACGGAACGGGATCCATCGCGAAAGCCCCGGCTTCGATCTTTGAGAAATCCAAAATATCATTGATGATTGTTAACAGCGCCGAGGCGGAGCTATTTATCACCGAGACAAATTCCTTCTGACGCGCATTAATTTCAGAATTACTGAGCAGTTCTGCCATGCCCAAAATTCCGTTCATCGGTGTGCGTATCTCGTGGCTCATATTAGCGAGAAATTCGGATTTAGCCTGAGACGCGGCTATGGCCTCATCTTTGGCGGCTTCTAATTCTGCGGATTGTTTGCGTTGGCGGGTCACGTCTCTGACGAAGGCTTCCAATCTAATGACTTTGCCCTTTGTATCGCGAATAATTTCGCCCGTCATATTTGCCCAATGCACGCCGCCCTTTTGGGTTTGCACGCGGCAAGTCACCTCTAAACGATTGTCTGTTTTAGCCGCATTAGCCAGCGCGGCCCGAAATTGGTCACGGTCCTTCGGATCGATAATAGAAATGATGCCATGCTTTGCCAGCTTATATCCCACATCCGCCCCGAAAGACGCGTAGAGAGATTTGCTGACTGTGTAAGTTTTGGTTGGAATATCCAATGACCAATATCCAGCATCACCTAAAGATAGAGCCTTATCCAAAAGCTTTTCCTTCTCAACAATATCAGACACATCATCTGCGATTGAGACCGTCTTACCGCATGGCAAATGCTTGCGTATAAAGCGATGGGTTGTGCCATCACCTAATGTCAATAACCTTGAGTTCGCTGTCTCACCGGATTTGTTGCGTTCTATTTGATCATCCGAGGATAGATGTTGAGACTCCAAAACGCTTGGCGTGAGTAAGCCGTTAGCGACCATGAGCTCATGACATTTTGACAGGGGATCACCCGGCTTGAGCTCATCACGGGTGACGCCGATGTTTGAATAAACAGAGTCGGAAATGAAAAGATAATTCATATCCTCATCCAGGATACTCACACCTGACACTAAGTTCTCAGCCAGAATTCCGGCATATTCCGCGTCGCGCTCGATCTTTTCCGCCGCTGTCGCAGCCTTCTTATCCGACATATTTTCTCTCTGCCCACCTTGGGTGCGATTACTCTTACGGATTAAGGTTAATAAAGCAAAAAAACGGCCCGCTGCAGTGAAGCAGGGGCCGTAAAAGTCTTCGCAAAACAATCGGGGAGAATGAATGCGGTATGAAGCGCGGCGGTATCGAGGAGGACAATGCCGCGTTCGTACCCATTATATAGGCGTATCAAGTGGTATTCGGAACCAGCGAACACGCAAGAGAGCTATGCATTAAAGCATAGAGAACGGGATTATTCTGACCATCCATTCATTTTCGCGTCAGGCTACACAATAAATCAGCTTTTTGGCCAAGTTTTCGTCACGTCCGTCAAAAACTCGCGGAACACTTTGGCTCGCACCGATCCGCGTAATTCCGTGGGGTAGACGAAGTAAAGATCGAATTGCTCCCCTCGCACATTCGGAAGAATGCGCACGAGACGCCGCGAGAGGGCCGTCATATAATCCGGGATGCCCACAATTCCGATACCGGCCTCCGCCGCGCGCATGATACCGTGCAAGTTATTCACGACCAAGGTTGGCTTACGCGGCATGTCTTTGGGGTCTCGACCCACTTCCAGCGCCCAATTCGCGCTATGAAGGTTTTTCGGAATGAGGTCCCCAAAAGCAACAATACGGTGGTTATCCAAGTCTTTCGCTGATGTCGGCGCGCCGTGATCTGACAAATATTGATGACTGGCATAAAGAGACTGCGTGATTTGCCCCAGCTTACGCTCAATGACATCGCCTTGCGTGGAGGGCCAAGGGCGCAGGGCGCAATCCACATCAAAGGCGGATAGGTCATGCTCTGCATCTTCCAAGATCAATTGGATATCGATGTCGGGATACGCGTCTATAAACTCCGGCAAAACAGATGGCAGCCAATTTGATCCCAATGAGATTGGCGTCGAGACGCGCAAAACGCCCTGTGGTTTTTGGCGCGAGTCGATGACGCGGCTTTGAACGCGGGCAATCCGAACGGCCACATCATCGGCCGTTTTGAATAATATCTGCCCCTCTTCCGTTAAAGTCAGCCCGCGGGCGTGACGATGGAAAAGCGGCATATCCAGCGAGTCTTCAAGCGCCGTAATCTGGCGCGACACAGCCGATTGGGAAATCTTCAATTTTTCCGCCGCCGCCGTCAGAGAGCCTGTCTGCGCCGCAGCGTGAAATGTCTTTAATTTATCCCAATCGAGGGCGTCGGCCATTTACTCGGCCGCTTCTATTTGTGCCGCATGTGGGGCCTTTGCCGCGTCCAGCTCCGCGAGATATCGCTCAGCTTCCAGCGCGCCCATACAGCCGAGACCCGCCGCCGTAACCGCCTGTCGCCAATCTTCATCCGACACATCGCCGGCCGCAAACACGCCGGGGATATTGGTCGCCGTACTGTCGGCGGCCGTGGTGATATAACCGCCTTCATTCATCACGACATGGCCTTTAAATATACCCGTAGAAGGTTTGTGGCCAATCGCGATAAACACGCCGTGCGTCTCGCGGTCATAAACTTCGCCTGTCTTCACGCTTTTCAGGCGGACGCCCGTCACGCCAAGCGGCTGATCATCACCCAAAATTTCTTCCAGCGTTGTATCCCAGAGGATTTCGACCTTGGGATTATCGAACAGACGTTGTTGCAAAATCTTCTCCGCCCGCAAGCTATCGCGGCGATGGACCAAGGTCACGCGAGAGGCAAAATTCGTCAGAAACAGCGCCTCTTCCACAGCCGTGTTGCCGCCCCCGACCACCACGACTTCGCGCTCGCGGTAGAAAAACCCGTCACAAGTCGCGCAAGCCGAGACGCCAAAGCCTTGGAATTTGTCCTCGGACGGCAAGCCCAGCCATTTGGCCTGTGCGCCCGTCGCGATAATAACCGAGTCCGCCGTATAGGTTTTTCCGCTCTCGCTTTTCATCGTGAAAGGCTTCGACGAAAAATCGACATCCGTGATCATGTCTTCATAAAAGGCCGTGCCGAACTTTAGGGCGTGTTCTTTAAACTTATCCATAAGGTCCGGGCCCATGACTTCAGGAAAGCCGGGATAGTTTTCAACATCAGTGGTGATGGTCAACTGACCGCCGGGTTGAGGACCCGCAACAATACCCGGCTCCAGCATGGCGCGCGCAGCGTAGACGGCGGCTGTATAGCCCGCAGGGCCGGACCCGATAATAAGAACGCGGTGATGAATAGTTTCGCTCATGAGAGTCTCACTTCAATTTTTCAGGCTTGTAAAACTTGAGCGTAATGTAGGGACGCCGCCCCACCCCCGCAACGCCCTGAGCGCGACTAAGTGTGGAGAGTAAAGGAGGATCTTCACAATTGCTGCAAAATTAAGCCGAATTTGATAGATTTATAGCGGCTCCATAGCGACTTTATTGCCTTTTGCGACAGCGTTGTCATTCTGTGAACTTTCTGGCAAGAGACCTTTATGAAACATCTTGCTCTCCTTCTCTCGGCCGCTCTTATTTGCGCGTGCGCGCCCGCTGCACAGACAGCGCCCGCGCCTGAAACACCCGCCGCCAAAGCCTCCGATCCAAAGGCGGCGTTGAAATTGCCGCGCAGCATTGAATACACACCGGATGGCGCAACGCTGATTTTCTCGGCCACCACGGATTGGCGTCATGATAGCGGTATTGCCGGGGCTTCAGCCTTTTGGGCGAGAGAGGCGGATGAAAATGGATCCGGTCTATATACGACAGAAGATGCGCGCGTTTTTACACCCGAATTCTTGCAAAAATTTGACGTTATCATAATGAACTCCGCAACCGGTGATGTCCTCACAAAGGCCCAACAAGACACGATTCAATCCTTTGTCGAAAATGGCGGCGGGCTGATCGCGCAACACGCCATGGGCGACAGCAGTCTCGCCGGATTTTGGCCGTGGTGGGAAACCCAGCTGGGAACAGAATTCATCAGCCATCCGGCGGACCCGCAATTTCAAACGGCTGATGTTGTCTCGCTGGCCACCTCACACCCCGTCATGGCGGGCCTCGGGGCTAGGTTTTCCCATTCGGATGAATGGTATAGCTTCACCGGACCCGTGGGCGGCGATGTTGTGGTGCTCGCGGGGCTTGATGAGAGCACATATTCTCCAGTCAATAAGGTTTACGGCGTCGAAGATTTGCGCATGGGGCCAAAGCCGTCAGATCACCCGATTGTCTGGGCGAAATGTCCCGGAAATGGGAAAATCGTCTATTCGGCGCTGGGCCATAAGGCGGACGCCTATGACAGCAAGCCCCACACAACGCTCCTGAAAAATGCGATGAAATGGGTGCGCAGTGATGGTGCCGAGGGCTGTCCTTAGGGTCGCAACGCTTTCATCTGCATTTCCGACTGACTAACCTGCATCCCGCTTAAGCCGTCCACAAACCTCTCCACCGTCGAGACGAAATTTTCTTGCGTTGGGATGGAGATGTGATTGGCTTTTGGAAATTCGGCATAGGTCACATTCCGGCCCGCCGCTTTTAAGTCGACCGAGAGTTTTCGGCTGAGCTCTACGGGCAGTGTTTTGTCTTTTGCCGCGCCCAATATCAGAATCGGCGCCGTTGAGGTTTTTAGTGTCTCGCCCATATCGTAAGCATCTAAACTCTCTGCGGTTCGCGCGCGGACGAATAGCTTAGCATACCAAGGGATAACGGCTTTTGAGACATCTTGAGCGTTTGTTGCCGTGGCTTCTAGAATAATGCCGTCAGTCCGGTTGAGACGCTCCAACATATCTGCGCAAACAAACCCGCCGAGCGAATGACCCCAAAGGATTAAGTTTCGGGTTAGGCTCACCTCCGTATTCACGTAATCGGCCAAGGCTTGATTGGCAGAGCGCAAGCTGTCGGCATTTGCGCGGCCCGTGCTGTCGCCATATCCCGGATAATCAAACATGAGCACATCAGCGAAAGAGATGATTTTTTGCGCATAAAGGACGCCGGACTCATATCGGTCAGAAGCATTCCCCCCACAATGGAGAACCAAAGGACGGCCGGGCCCCGCTCGCTCAATACGCGTAATGGCGAGGCGCTCATTCTTATAATTTAACACATCATGCGTCAGGGTGGTTTCAACAAAGTCGCTGGATTTTATAAGGTGTTGTGCGGTTTGGCCATCTGCCCAGACATTAATCGTCAGGTCAGTCGGGGCGGCGAAGATGTCCTCATATTTTAAGGTTGTAAGACGCGGTGCATTCGGATCGCCAAATTGTCCGGGCTGGAAGACAAAGCTCTCATCCAAAGTAATCGTCTTGCAACCGGATAGAATGACCGAGAGTATGACAAGGCAGGCAAGAGTGAAGCAGTTCCTCATGTCTCTGACCTTTGCACATCGAAACGAGACCAGACCGCCTCTGCCATGCGGGATGTTTCATTCAACGGCGGATAGTCATCTCCTTCGAGACGTCCATCATAGCGCGTTACGCCGCAGCGCGCTTCCAATGCGTCATATAGTTTCTGAAACTTCCCGGCTTGTCCTGACATGGGCAGGCGATAAACGGCTTTACCCGTCGCGCAAGCCTCTGTCAGCATATTCGTGCTGTCTTCTGTCACCAAGATTATGTCCGCCCCGCCTAGAAAGGCGAAATACGGATTTGGCCCCTCCCCGTCATGTAGCCAGACATTATCCGTGTCAGACGCAAAGCGTTTCCACGCCAATTTTGCGAAATCCGGCGTACGGCGGGATGTCGTGATGAGGAGCGGGCGTCCGGCGGTAGTCAAGCCCTTTGCCGCCGCCATATGCGCGTCATGAGAGGCCTTATCGAGCTTATGTGTCTTGGACGTCCCGCCAATCAAAAGCGCCGCACGCGGCATTGGCAGCTTCTTCAAGCCGTTCGCAAAATTCAACGTCTCAATAATAATTTTGTCGAGCGTGACCCGGTTGGGCGATCCGATCATGGTTTCGACATTTGGGCCCCTAACCTCATCATGCTCCGGCGCTATGACCAGATCAAAGACAGACGGGTCGATGCGCGGGTCTTGGATATAGACCGTCATCACATCCGGGCGGCTGCGTTTCAAATGCATAAGCGCGGCGATGGCTTGACGCCCGCAGCCAATGGCGATGTCGCATTCGGGCAAGTCAAATTTCGCCAAACGCAATTGCGCCTTTGCGGGTAGAGCCGCGATAGCTTTACCATGCGCAATGTGATGGGTTTGAATGTTAAGCGGACGCAAACCCGCGCAACGTTCGGCCAAGCCTAAGGCTTGGTTCTCAATGCCGCGCCGACCATCAGAGAGAACGAGACAGCGCAGTGCCCCGGCTTCGCCCCGATCAGGCATTACTTATAATAGACCTCAAGGATTTCATATCCTTTAGACCCGCCCGGCGCGATAACTTCAAACACGTCGCCAACTTCCTTGGTGATCATCGCGCGGGCAATGGGGGAGGTGACGGAGATCTTGCCGTCTTTCACATTCGCCTCGTCTTCGCCGACGATTTGGTAAGTGCTTTCTTCATCCGTGTCTTCATTCACGATTTTGATTGTCGCGCCAAACCGCACGACTTCGCCGGACATTGTGGTCGGGTCGATGACCTGCGCGAGGGCCAGTTTGGACTCCAGCTCTTGAATCCGGCCTTCGATAAAGCCCTGTTTTTCTTTGGCTGCGTGATATTCCGCATTCTCTTTCAAATCACCGTGATCCCGGGCGACAGAGATCGCATTTATGATCTCCGGGCGTTCGGAGGTTTTGAGATGTTTCAGTTCTGTTTCCAGCGCGGCATGGCCCTGAACAGTCATTGGAAATTTTTGCATGGCGAAATTATCTTTACGTCAAAATTACAAGCCGCAAGCAGATAGGGGCAAAAACCCCGTCGTCAAGCGCAAAATGCTATCGCGAGACCTCCAATGTTGTGGATTTTTGGAAAAGCGACAGCCCTTTTTCGCCTCAATGTCTTTATATACAGGAAATCAAGCTGGGTGCACAAAATGCGATTATTATCGTTTTTCGATAAGTTTTTCTGGACAACCGGAAAATAATAGTTTATCGAAAAACAATAAGGCAGAAGAACAACCCCTTCCGAACGCCTTATCCCGCTTCCAAGCCTAGCGTGCCAGCCGGGTTTGGGGCGGTGTCAGCCGCCGATAGCTTTTCATTGGGAAAAGCAGGCGAATAAAGGAGACCTGACATGACTGCACGTAATACATTTAAAGCTATCGCCATCACATTGGCTGCCCTCGGAACCACAATGGCCCCGGCCGCATTTGCCGCGCCGATCGACAATGTCAGCGTTGAAATCGATACACGCTACCTCGAAACCGACTGGGGCGTTGAGAAAGTCTATGAGACCCTGACGCACAAGGCAGAAAGCGCCTGCGTGACGAGTTCAGCCCGCGATATTTCAGCCCGTAAATTTGAGCGCGACTGCATGACCGACCTGCTCGATGATTTCATTGAGAGCGCGGATATCGACAAACTGACGACCTATCACGCCAGCATCACAAACTAATCTACTTCCTCCAGATGTAGACGGAAGGCTCTCCGAAAGGAGGGCCTTTTTTTATGGTTATTTGACGGAAGAAATCGCATTTGCGCAATAAAAAAGGCAGCGGGAGTGCCATGCCGCTCCCGTGCTCGGATGAGCACAAAACAATAAAAAAGGCAGCGGGAGTGCCATCCCGCTGCCGAAATTGTCTAAGTCAATCGAAAGGAGACGAAAATCCAAAGACACCCCT
>ENA-ORXR01004041-ORXR01004041.1-marine-metagenome-genome-assembly--contig:-NODE-4041-length-12579-cov-28.713486_pt1 | contig 12579 bp, 12 predicted proteins | sample MGYA00237866_ERZ511479 | MGnify/ENA metagenome assembly ERZ511479 | reverse complement strand
CAAACGGTGCGTTCTGATAAGTGGAGGCGATTGGCGAGCATTTGTATGGTTTCGGTTTTGCGCCCTTCGTGTTTTGGCAATTCTCGCTCATACTCCTCCGCTATCACAAAACGGCGTATCGCCGAATCTGCTATCAACTGCTTGTCTATCAAGTAAGTAATCAGTCTATCTATCGTTACTTCGTACTGATGCTGTTTGCAGTAAGCGCGAAAACTTTGGTGGAGGTCGCGCTGAAAAATATCTAATATTTGTTTTTGCATGTTGCTTTCTCCTTTTAAATGCAAAGTACGGCAATAGATTTACTGCAAACAATTACGAATATTCGGGATTTCCTCTCCGTTTTTTGAAAAATTATTGAAATTTGTTTTGTATTATAAATTGATAATCAATTAGTTAATGCTTAGTTTGAAACAAATATTTTCCCTTTTATTTTTTCAAAAAAAGAATAATAAAAAATAATTTACTGAAGGCTTCGACTAGTTATTATTTACTGATAAAGGTATTACAGAAAATAGAAAATCAATGGATTATTCGTATTTAAATTACGCGAATTACTCCGTGAAAATTCACTGATTTGCTTATTTTCGGTTAATATTCGATGAAATGGTAGGTTTTGACGATGAAGATGTGTGAGAGGAATTGCTTTTGCACGGTTAAATACTTAGTTTTCATTGAACGATCTTGACAACTTGGTTGTTATCATTCAGCATAGTTTTTTGAAATATTGGAAAACTTATTTTATCACGGGAATTTATCCCATTAAATTGCATAATATGAACAATTTATTTTATTCCGGTTATTCTCCACCAGACAAAAAAAACGAGACATGTAACATCTTAACATTATGTGATACGGCACTGCCTAATCATAATTTCGACCCCGACGACTTCTTTGAGTATTTAAAATTGCTAATTATTTTGGCGACCTGCATACATACAGGAAATACTGACGCAATTTTAATCTATATTTTGGATATGCCAGAAGTAAGGCATTTTCTAAAGAAATAAGACTCAGATTATTTCGTAAAAACAAAATACTTTTAAAAAACAGTAAGGGGCTATAAGCCCCTTTTCTGTTTGTACCAAACCTTATTTTAGTGGACTGCCGACATGCGGCAGGGTTCAAAAAATGTAACATAATAACAATATGTTATACGAGTTCTGCCTCAATCCTTGCTTAAAGATTTGGTCGTGTGCAATATTACGCACACACAAGCACATTACAAAACTAAATCCAAAAAAAGTGATGTGCATGTACTTGTTATCAGTACAATTTCCTTGCACAAAAAGTTCATTTTTAACAAATAGATTGTGTATTGTGAATTGATTTTAAGATATTTGTGCCCTTAAAATATACTTTTCATTTCCCTTCGATTTTCCTTATGAATACCACTAAAATAAATAAACTACTGAAAGCCTTGCCAAGTGATGTAGTCGCACAATTCGGTAAAACATTGAAGCCTAAAACTGCTATACAACGTCTTTTTATGTACCTCAATAACCCCAAGAAAGATTTGTTCGATACAGATAAAATGGCGAGATATGTATTTCAAAAACAACGTGCTAATCCTTCAAAGAGTCTCCAAAATGAAGGCTACAAACTACATGAGGAACTTGAACAATGGCTCATTCAACAAGAACTCAAAGCCGACGAACTCACCCAAAACCAACTCCTCTCCAAAGCCCTCAAACGCTATAAAGCCACCGATGCGTATTTTGAAACACTCAACAAAAGAGAACATTTAATCGAAAAACAACCCACTCGCGACAGTGCCTATCATTGGTCGCAGATGCGCTTGGCACATGCGCGTTATTTTAATCCGCAGACGGATTTTTCGAGCGAAATGGCAGAGGAAAATTTTACGAAAACCGTACAACACTTAGATGATTTTTACTTGCTGACTCGCCTACGTTATATTGCAGAACGCAATATGCGTAATTATAATTTTGACCTGCATGGTACGCTGACCAAACAAGAGGAAATGCTGCGTCCTTCATACAAAAAGAAACCTTTGGTGCAACTCTGCATGTTGGCAGCCAAACTGATTCAATCCCCTGATAATGAAATATTTAGAACAAAATTTTCCCCTTTAATGGAAGATTACATCCATCTGACTGACCCCGAAAATCAAGGCACACTTGCCACCTATCGCATCAATTATACCAGCAAACAAACACAGAAAGGACATGCAGATTTTATGCACGACCAATTCGCGGCGTACAAGTTTGCAATAGAAAACGGTTACTTGGAAAACGAAGGATATTTGGATGAAACACACTTTTTGAACGCCGTAACCACAGTAGCTGTTTTGCAAGAACCAAAAGGAGGCAAAGAACTCATTGAAGAAGCCGCTAACCGACTCCAAAACGACTCGAAGGACATCCGCGAGTTTGCAAATGCAGTGGTGCTTTTTTATCAATTGGATTACGCTGAATGTTACGAAAAATTACGCGACAGAAAATTCACTAACATTCAAACAGACTTGCGCTACCGTTCATTGATGGCGCAATGTATGTATCAATTGATTTTGCAAGACGCCGATGCACCTGATGCCGATGACTTAATCAAACACCTTGATGCTTATCAAAAATTCTTACAAAGACGAGACAAATTTTCAACTACTACCCGCCAATCCAATTTAAATTTCACCAATTTGCTCAAAAAAATGGCAAACAAACCAAAAAAAGAAGCAAAAATATTACTGGAGAATTTTTTGAAAACAGACCAACCCATTATTCTAAAAACATGGCTATCGGATGTCGTTAATAAATGAGTCGCCCGACCAAGCCGGACGACTCCCGATTCACTTACTCCCTCAACTCAATACGAACTGCTTCTACACGAAACGCCTCATCAATAAACACCACACGCACCTCATACGAACTCGCCGAAAGCCGTGAGCGTTCATAACTAAATTCGCCGTAATCTACACCACCCTCGCTATCCACTACCACCTCATCCGACACACGAACAAGTTGTAGCAAAAACCTTCCTTCGCACTTCACACGCACATCAACGCTTGACCGCCCCTGCGTCACCTCCACCGAACCATGATAGTGCTGAACCGCACTAATTCCGGCGCGAGACATCAAAAATTCCGCTTCCGGAGTTTGAACAAAGAGACCTACAAACAAAAAAACATAATACAATCTCATAACAATTGAAAATTTAAAAGATTAGAAAAACAGATTTTTTGTTATGCTCTGATTATCAAAATCTTAATCAATTGTATGGAATCATATTTGCCATATACTCCAAGTCATTCATTCACATGAATAAATGACATACAGACATAGCAAACCCATTAGAGTTTGTTTGGATTTTTACATTAAAAAAAATAAAATAGGAAAACCCTATGCAGGAATGCACAAGGTATAGATGACCATTTTCTATAATGAACAGCCAAAATTTTCAAAGAACTCAAGCAAATACTTTTTACTTTTTTTTGTTGAATAAGTATTACCTAAATCCTATATTGAAAACTGACTTTCACCTGTTGTGAAAATGGTATTATGGGTCGTGTGATAATTACAACGTGAAATTGGAAAAAAAAGTTCGCGCTCGGTATTTTTTTTATTTTTGAAAAGAGAACATCAAACTTTTTATTTGGTCTGAAAACATATTATATTTGTCTAATCAAAAATCATACCTTTTTATGCAAATCATACAACAACTCACCACCCGACTCGGCACCGGAAAAATCCTGCTCGGCGAAGAAGTCAGCAAACGATACCACCATATTTGGTACATGCACATTCCGCTAAAGGCAAAAGCAGTAATTCTGCCTGATTGTACGGAGGATGTTGCTGCTACCCTTCAAATTTGTCATGAGCATGGGCAGGAAGTCGTGGTACACGGCGGATTGACCAACTTAGTCGGCGGCACTCAATCTACTGAAAATCAAATCATTATTTCTACAGAAAAACTCAATATCATCCAAGAAGTCGATACAAGCAGTCGCACGATGACTGTGCAGGCGGGTGTGATATTGGAGCAAATACAACAAAGCGCGAAAGCCAATGATTTGCAATTTCCATTGAATTTCGGCGCGAAAGGGTCGGCACAAATCGGCGGTATCATCGCTACGAACGCCGGTGGTCTGCGTGTCCTCAAATACGGCATGACCCGCCAACAGGTCTTGGGGCTTGAAGTCGTACTGGCAGACGGAACGGTGCTTTCCAACCTCAAAAAAATCATCAAAGACAATTCCGGGTATGACTTAAAACAACTCTTTATCGGTTCGGAAGGCACGCTCGGTGTAGTGACACGGGCTGTATTGCGACTCAATGAAATACCCAAAAGTCGATGTAGCGCGTGGGTCGGTATTGATGGCTATAAAAATGTCGTCGCGTTTTTGAAATATATGGATAGAGGACTTGGAGGAACATTGAGTGCCTACGAGTTGGTGTGGCAAGATACTTTCCAAACAATGACAGGCGAGACAAGCAGCATGAAGCCCCCTCTCCCACCCGATTACGAATACTATGTATTAACCGAAAGTCTGGGTAGCGACCAGTCCCGCGATGTGGCTACCTTTCAATCGCTACTCGAATCTGCGCTTCAAAAAGGCTTGATTAAAGACGGTGTCCTAGCAGATAATTCGGCGGATTTAAGATGGTTTTGGCAAATTCGGGAAGATGTGCGGGTGCTGTCTGCTATCGCCGACCACGACCACCATTTCGACATTAGCTTACCCGTACCTTTGATTGGTCAATATGTGGAAGATGTTAGAATTGAACTACAAAAAATTCCCGAAGTCAAGGAGATTTTCAACTTCGGACACGTTGCCGATGGCAATATTCATTTTATTATTGGCAAAAAAAATGATAGCGCAGAACTCACTAAACGCATTAACGATATTGTCTATAAAAAAATAGCTTCCGTAAACGGTTCTGTATCTGCCGAGCATGGCATCGGACTTGACAAAAAAGCCTACCTGCACCATTCGCGCTCAAAGGCAGAAATTGAATTGATGAAAACCATAAAACGTACACTTGACCCCAAAAATATCCTCAATCCGGGTAGAATTTTTGACCTGTAATGGTATTGTAGTGCTGTAGTATTACAGTATTTGATGTGATATAAAACTATGACACCACAGGACACTCTGCGACGGCTGAAGTCGTCGGTACTACCTACGCCTAAATTCGGCGCATACTATGCCCGTCGCAACCGCCGCATTAAGCGATTCGGCTTTGCCGTAGGCAGGAATTTTAATTTTATGAGTAATAAATGATTCAATTTCAGGTCGGATGCCGCGTCCTTCATTTCCAATGACGATAAAGCCTTTTGAGCTTAATTTGTTTTCATAAATACTTGTACCATTCAGAAAAGCACCATAGACAGGGAGCTCATTCCAACTGCCAAATATCGCTTCCGCTTCCGTCTGAATCATGCGTACACGCAGGAACGCGCCCATGGTCGCTTGTACCACTTTTGGATTATAAACATCTACACATTGCAGACAAAAAACATGTTCGATACCAAACCAATCGGCTGTGCGAAGAATACTGCCCATATTGCCGGGATCTTGAATATTGTCAAGTACCAGTGAGAGGCTTCCTGCGATGCTTTTATCGTCCAATTTCGAGCTTGGAATTTCGAGTACACAAAGCACACGATTGGGTGTGCTGAGGCTCGAAATTGTCTTTAATTCGCGCTCGCTGATTGCTGTAATTTTGTCACGATGGCGCGTAAGTAGAGGCGCATTATCGTCCAACCAATTCTCTAAGGCATAGATGGAATGAATCTTGAATTGATGATTTGTTAGGATTTCCAAAACCATTTTATCCCCTTCAACGAGAAAATTGTTATACTTTTGGCGAAATTTCTTCTTTTGTAGAGCGTTTATAAATTTGATGTTATTTTTTGACAACATGTGATTTGATGATGAATGTTAAACGTAACACAGACATTCCTGTCTGTACAGCACGGGGCACAGACAAGAATGTCTGTGTTACGGTCGGGGCAAGATACAAATTCAACTTTAATTTTGTATTGTACTTGCACTTGATACTTGTGCTTATGCTGGTATCAGCTTGCAATACAACTAAATTTTTGAAAGAAAACGAGGTGCTGTTAGGTGAAAATATCATCGAATTTGACCAAGAACTCAAACCCGAAAAACGCCGAAGGCTCGCCTACGAACTCTCTACCGTCAATCAACAAAAATCCAATACAAAATTTCTCGGTGTGTTTCGCACCCGCCTTTGGATGTATTTTAGTTCGCAGAAGGGCAAACAAACCAAATTCAAAAAATGGGTAAAACGCAGTGTCGCCGAACCGCCTTCTCTTTTTAATGAAAAACAGGCAGAAAAGACGGCGGAGTCCATGCAATATTACCTCAATAATAAAGGCTACTTTAATGCGGTGGTTCAGGTAAGTAATAACCTGACAAATGAGGAAGAAAATCCGAAAAATAAGCAGCAAAAAACCGTAGATGTCACCTACACAGTGACTACGCAGAAGGTCTATCGGGTTGATAGCACTTCTTTGAATATTTCCCAAAATGATGTTTACGAAATTATAGATTCGACTTATGATAAAACCTTATTAAAGAAGGGTGCGCCGATAGATAATAAGTTATTTGACCGAGAAAAAAATCGTATCACACGCGAATTGCGCGAGCGTGGTTATGCTTTTTTCTATCCGAATTATATCAAATATTTCTCCTATGACAGCCTCGATTATCGGGCGGATGTCACCACGCGAATTTTGCCGCCGACAGACAGTACACAGCACCAAGCATACACGATTGACGATATTTATATTTTCCCGGACTACTATCCCGGCAGTACCGAAATACCAACTTATGATACACTCAAAACTGATGGTTATAATTTTATAATTAATAAAAAAATGGGGCTTCGCAAAAAGCCGATTTTGGACGCTATTTTTCTCAAAAAAGGCAAATTATTCAATCAAACGGACTACGATGATACGGCGCGTAAATTGGATGATTTGGGAATTTATAAATTCATTTCCGTCCAACTTGCCAAACCCAAACCCGGCAATAAAGTTGATGCCTACATCCTGCTGACGCCTCGCAAAAAGATGGAATTGGGTTATGATATCGAAGTCAATAACGACAACGGTGGCGTGATGGGAACTGCATTGAACCTGAGCTATCGAAATCGAAATTTGCTAAAAGGCGCAGAAGTACTCCGTGTCAATAGTAATTTTGGGCTTGATTTTTTGGTGCGCCCCTTGCCCGACCAATCTCGTTTTACGGGCGTGGATTTTGGTTTGGAAACCGAATTATATCTCCCCAAATTCCTTGTTCCATTTAACTTGCGTGATATTACGCGACGCAATGACCCGCGTACCCGTTTTGCCCTGAATTATAATTATTTTGACCGCGTAAATTTTTTCCGCAGCCAGTTATTTACCTTTTCGTTCGGTTATGAATGGAACGAAACCTTCAATAAAAAACATCGCATTAATCCCTTTAATATTAATTATTTTCAATTGGGACAAGTGAGTGAAGCCTTCCAAGGCATCCTTGATAATAACACTTATTTGCAAAACAGCTTTACCAGCCAACTTTTTCCCGGTATCACCTATAATTACACCTATATTGGTAGCAAAAAAGCGAATGGCAGTTCGTGGTTTTTTCAGGGTGGCGCAGAAACATCGGGCAACCTCACGGGTTTAATTGACAATTGGATTCAACCGGAAAATGTTTTTAAACCCGGCGGAATTCCATACTCACAATTTGCTCGTTTTGAGGCAGATGCGCGATTTTATCAAGACATTACACGGCGCAGCTCAATTGCGGCACGACTGATGGGTGGCGTGGCTTTCGACTACGGAAATTCGGCAGCCGTACCTTATGTCAAACAGTTTTTTGCAGGTGGTGTGTCGGGCATACGCGCATGGCGTATTCGCAACCTCGGTCCGGGTGGTTTCCAAGACTCCAATCCGGTACAGACCCGCCAAGCTTACCAATCGGGCGATTTTCAGTTGGAAGCAAATCTGGAATATCGCTTCCATATGTTCAGCTATCTCAAAGGCGCACTTTTCGTAGATGCGGGTAATGTGTGGTTGCTCGAAGAGGACGTCGCGCGTTCCGGCGGACAATTGACTGTTGATTTTCACAAAAATATCGCAGTAGGCGCAGGTTTTGGTTTTCGATTTGATTATTCCTATTTTGTCATTCGCTTGGATATGGCGTACAAGCTACGCAATCCATTTCCCGACGAGACCGGCAGCTATAAATTTTATCCAAACGGATTGCAGCAAATCAGTCTTAGTGATACAGTCTATAATCTGGCTATCGGGTATCCTTTTTAATGAAAATGAAAATGAAAATTTCAATAAAAATGAAATGACAAAGACAAAACCTTCCGTCCACAGTGTTTACCTTCATCTAGGCAGTAATATCGGCGACAGGCTCGGCAATTTACTGAAAGCCAAATTCGTAATTCAACGAAAAATCGGTCATATACAGTTATTGTCACAAGTTTATGAAACCGAGGCATGGGGCAAAACCAATCAATCCGCTTTCTACAATCAAGCCCTGCTCGTTCGCACCGAAATGACTGCCTCACAAGTACTCAATGCCATCCACGAAATCGAAAATCAACTCGGCAGACAACGTACCGAACATTGGGGACCGCGTACGATTGATATTGATATTTTATTTTTTGAACATGAAATTATTAATACCAAAAAACTCACACTCCCCCACCCTCGCTTGCACGAACGCAATTTTGTTTTAGTCCCACTAGAAGAAATCGCACCGAGTTTCATTCATCCTATTTTGAATAAAAGTGTAAAAAAACTCCGCAAATCTTGTCCTGACACCTTAGAGGTTCGCTTGATGAATGATTAATGTTATCAAAATATTCCGCGATGGTATATACACCCGTAGAAAAAATTCATAAATTTTCTTTACGGGTATTCGCATTATCAATGATTAATTTTCACAACTTTAAAATGATATTGCGCTGAATTTGTTTGTACATTTAAGAAGTAGATATTATCAGGAAGTTCATTCAATTGAATGATGCCGTTGCTGCTGCCGCTTTGCCACAACTTACCCGAAACATCATGCAATTGATACCTGAAAATATTATTGAGTCCACTGATTTTCAACAAATTACTTGCAGGATTTGGGAAGCAATACACCGTTTTTTCATCGACCGATAAAGTTGAGGTGATTACGCCATTTAAAGCATCAACGGCTTGGAGTGCATCACCTTTTTCGTAAAAATCAACGGTAATAAAGTTAGGAAATTTATCATGTACCTCCTGACATTCCAATACACGATTCATCAGAAAAGGATTGGAATTGGCGATTTCGGCTTGTAGGGGCAAGCCCGTTCCGAAGGAAGGATGCGTGATGAAATGATTGAAAATAAACAGGTCATTCCAAGCATTTCCGCGATTATAATCACAGACCATTTCAGCCGTATCATGCACCGAGTAGTGCGTCTCCACGGCATGATGCCATACGTAATGATACCAATTTTGCGTCGGGCTTGCATCATCAACATCTGTAAAAATAACTAAGCGTTGATTGGTGTCAATCATCTCCTGAAGGCTCGCCCAATCACCATCTTTTGCATACAGAAAACCACTTAAATCTGCATCCATAAGAGCCTGTTCGATAGCATCCGCAGTGGTGTAACATTCGAGAATAATAGTGATGATTTCATTCGGATTTTCGGCGAGAAAGTTCTTGATTTCAAGCAAGTTAGCGGCTAATGGCGCAGTACCCAAAAAGGTAAATCCGTGATACACCGTCGGCACACCATCCTCATCATAGACATCAATCATCAAAGCGCGTACGCCATCGTCTAATTGTTGTGCAATGCCGTAAGTTTGGTTGGGTGCCATAAAGTCATCTTGTTCGGCATTATAGGCATTATGCGTGGTGAGATAAGCGACCTCATCGTAAGATTTGTCGCATAGCGATTCATAACCATTGCATTGCGCGTGAGCATTTTTTTCCCATAAAAACAAAATAAACAGGACGGCAATACTTCGGATAATTATCTCCCGGCAGATGTTGATGATGTGCATAATAATGGTCATTTCTTTTTGTAAATAAACATGCTCTTGTCTATTGTTGTCCGATAGAGTTTCATGTAATTTTTTGTATAGAGAATTACTCTACGTGAGAAAAATTTAAAATCATAATATCAGCCTTCGTTTCGCCCTAAAACTCGCCTTGCATTTTCAAAATGCAAGGCGAGTTTTAGGGCAGATTCGAGTTCCAATTTCAATTCATATTACAAAAAATATTTTTTCTCATGTAGAGTAATAGAGAATAGCAACGATGTTACCGATTCAAAAAGAAGGTACGAAACTCTTGCATTTCTTTGAGTTCTTGTTCGATGAATCGCTCAAATAATCGCTCGCCCACTTGTGATTGGAGCGCAGAGATACCGACATCAATCAGGCGTAAACCTTGCTCTGTCAGGAAAATATTATCGTATCGCAAGCCGGGCATGTCCGAAGGTCGGCGAAGGTCGCGGTGTACAAAACCCGCTTTGTGGAGTTGCGCTATTTCATCTTCAAATACATCCAACCACAATTCGCGTCGCTCGTACTCGTAGGCGCGGAAGTCCAATGGGTAGAGGCGTTCCATGACGAGCATATCCACATTCATTTCTTCGTTGACATCCAAACGTAAAAATTTGACTATCAAGCTATTGACCTCATTAGTAAATTTCATTTTCTCTGCCTCCGAACCAATATCCGACCGCGTATCACCTGTAAATAGTTTGCCCACTTCCGTCTCGTTAAGCGCGATAACGGTGTTGTTTGCTCCTGATGATAATGTGCGTGGGGAAGGTTTTGCCATGATGTAAAGATACAAAAAGCTGATGACTACCGTAGTGATTCGCGATTAGTTGATTAGTGATTAGTATTCGTAATACTTCGATTTAATGTTGCATTTGTTTATTGATTCGGAAAGCCTTAAATTTACAGAACATTCAGATTTATTTATTCAAAAAGAATTTTATAATCATGGTATCTAACATTGACATTCAGTATTTAACAGACAAAACCGGCAATAGAACCGCCGTCATTATTCCGATTAATGAATGGACAAATATTTGTAAAAATATAGCCAAATTGAATAAGCATGAAGCATTCAAAACCAATCTGCAAGGTGCTTTAAAAGAAATGGTAGAGATAGAAAAAGGGAATGTTGAAGAAGTCACTTTGAATGAATTTATTGACCAATTGTAAGCACCAAATACCCAAATTATTAGGCATCCTCCAATACCTCATCGAAGAAAGCCGTAAGCAATTTCCCGAACTTATAGTTGCCTAAAACTTTGTAATGAACTTCTTGCAAAAGCCGTCAGCAATTTCCTGAACAATTTACCGCAGTTGCCGCTCATCGTACTGATGATTTTTAGGTGTCGAAAAGCACCGAATCACTTGACGGCTGAAGTCGTCTGTACGGTATTCTCATTAGTAAAACAGCGCAAACGTGAGTCGCCGGATATTAGAATGACTTAGAATCTTTAATGGTGCGGCTAAGGGGTTTGCTTATGGTTTTTTGCTTTTTGAGTGACTATAAATTGGCTTCTTCTACTATGGCTTTTATGGCTATGGCGGTGTCGGGGGGGAGTTTTTCGAGGTAGGCGAGAGATTTGTTAGATTCTAAGTAGTGAATAGCATGTAATCCTGATTCAAAAATTAATTTTACATCGGCATCCTTATTAGTAAACTTTCTAATACCTTCTTCACAAATATCTTTAATTAATTTTTTTGAGACTCCAGATTTTAACCAATTCACAATCAAATAGTTTATTCCACCCGACATATTATCTTCGTGTTGCAAATCCATTAAATCCACTAAAAATACACCCCAAGCAAAAGATTGAGGATAAGGATAATTTTTTTCAACAAAAGACAAGCTCTGAAATAGATTTGTATCTTCACCACCGTTACTTGCATAATCATTATATGACTTCGATATTGTATGTATTTCTTGTGCAATTCGAAGTTCTTCCAGACTTAATTCAGCTTGGCTTTTATGACCATTATAACCACTTTTATCAAAAATATCAACTGCCGTTGAAATGTGAGATTCCGCAGATTCAAAATCAAGCCTTTTCGCATGAACGTTACCAATCCCGAAATGAATTATACCGTAGGTTAAATCATTACCTATTTTCGGAATAAAAGATAATAAGGAATTAAAGGAAAATAAACAAAAATTCGATTTTGGTTCGGAGTATAGAAAAATCCATGTAAGTTTAGCTATTCTCCAAATATATATTGATAAAATCTCCGCTTTGTCAATTTTTTCAAAAAAAGATATTAGTTCATTAAACTTTATTTTAAATTCTCTAAAAGAATTATCTCTATTTTCTTTTTCAAAATATATTTCAATCTCTTCAAATAGCTGTTTAAACTCACTGTTATCTTCAGGTATATTTTGGAGAAATTGTAACCACTCATCAGACGTTTGTAATTCCGGTAAATCTTCTTCGTAAAACACCCCCGAAGAAATCAAATACAACTTCGCCAAATCATCAGCATTAGCACTCGGCTGTTCCAACAAAGCCTTAAAAGCATGAGTCCGCAATTCATCCGACTGATAAAACGCCACCA
>ENA-ORXR01004039-ORXR01004039.1-marine-metagenome-genome-assembly--contig:-NODE-4039-length-12581-cov-3.313340_pt1 | contig 12581 bp, 11 predicted proteins | sample MGYA00237866_ERZ511479 | MGnify/ENA metagenome assembly ERZ511479 | reverse complement strand
CCCGCTTCCGTATGCCCAGCGCGCGTTAACACCCCACCGGCTTGTGCCATAATTGGAAAAATATGGCCGGGTTGTACGATAGATTGAGGGGTAGCGTCCGGAGCAATAGCCGCACGAACCGTTAGCGAACGGTCGTAAGCAGAAATACCCGTCGTCACACCTTCGGCAGCTTCGATAGACACTGTGAAATTGGTGCCGTGCAAATCATTGGTACTGGAAACCATCAGGGGCAAATCAAGCTGTTTACAGCGCTCACGCCGCATCGTCATGCAGACCAATCCACGACCATGGGTCGCCATGAAGTTAATATCTTGTGGTCGAACTTTTGACGAGACCATCAGGAAATCGCCTTCATTCTCACGATCTTCATCGTCAACGATAATAACCATCTTGCCTTCGGCTAAATCAGCAATGATTTCTTCGATAGTATTAAACATGGCCGCATCAATTGGCATTTATTGATAACCGTTCTGCTGCGAGAACTCTTCGGTGATGCCACCCACGCTTATTGAATCTTTACTACTAATCGCCGCTTTGTCACCCATCAGTATACGCTCAAGATATCGAGCCACTAAATCCACTTCGAGATTTATAGCAGTGCCTGCTTGATAGCCACCAATGATTGTTTCTTCTAAGGTGTGTGGAACGATATTGATTTCAAAGTCACAGCCATCAACGCGGTTAACCGTTAAGCTCACACCATCAATAGTAATCGAGCCTTTCGCCGCAACGTACTTTGCTAATTCTTTAGGTACACGGATCTGAAACCAAACTGAACGACCATCATCGCGGCGCGCGTCGACCTGCCCTAGTCCGTCGACATGGCCACTAACCAGATGCCCACCCAAATGATCTTGCAATGTTAGCGCTTGCTCAAGGTTTACCTTCGAGCCGGTCTTAAGGTTACCTAGTGAAGTTAGCGACAGGGTTTCTCTGGATACATCCGCCACAAAACTGTTACCGGTCAGCTGAACCGCCGTAAGACACACACCATTGACTGCGATACTATCACCGAGCTTAACACCGCCCATCGGCATCTTGTCTGTTGCAACACTAATTGCAACATCGCCGCCTTTTTCCTGAAGTGTTTGGATAGTGCCAACGGCTTGAATAATACCGGTAAACATGAGCTAAACCTGCTTTTGCGTGAGGCTGGCAATGATACGCCAATCGTCACCGATTGCACGCATATCCTTAATATTCAGATCAATTTTGTCTTGCATGGTTTTGATTTGTGGCAGGTGAAATGCACCGAGCCCATCACTGCCCAACAGGTGAGGTGCCATGTAGAGTAATAATTCATTCGCCAAGCCTTGTTGAATCAGATTGCCGCAGAGTTTGGCTCCTGCCTCCGTATGTATTTCATTGATCTCGCGTTTAGCTAAATCTTGCAGCACGGCTTTTAATGAAAGGCGTGGAGCCTGTTCACCATTTTCCATAACAACAACTTCAGCGCCTGCTGATTCAAGTTCATGGATGGCGTCAGAAGAAAACCGTCGGGTATAAATGAGTGTTTTTCCGGGAAGGCTAAAAGGCTTGACATCTAACGGGCAACGAAGCTGTGAATCAAGAATGACTCTGACGGGCTGCCTAACCTCCCCTTCAATATCGAGATCAGCTGCACTCAGCCTGACATTAAGCGAAGGATCATCGGCAAGCACTGTGCCAATTCCTGTTAAAATAGCTGAACTTTTGGCTCGCCAAAATTGAACATCCTTTCGCGCAGCCTCGCCTGTAATCCATTTGCTTTCACCTGAAGCTACAGCAGTTCTGCCATCTAAACTAGTAGCCATTTTTACACGAACAAACGGAAGTTTGTGTTCCATACGCCTGATAAAGCCGGGATTGAGTGCTCGTGCTTCGGCTTCTAAAACACCGGAGATTACTTCGATACCTGCTGCCTCCAGTGCTGCAACGCCACCACCAGAAACATTGGGATTAGGATCTTGCATGGCGATAACAACTTTAGCCACGCCTGCTTGGATAAGTGCATTGGCACAAGGTGGCGTTCTGCCAGTGAAGGAGCAAGGTTCGAGGGTTACGTATACGGTCGCGCCCTTGGCAGCCTCATCAACTTTGTTTAAGGCATTAACTTCTGCGTGACCTTCACCCGCTCGTTGGTGATACCCCTCAGCAATAACCTGACCATCCTTAACGATAAGGCAGCCAACGCGTGGATTAGGATGAGTGGTGTATTGGCCACATCTGGCAATCTGTATTGCCCGAGCCATATATTCGAGGTGTTGTGAGTTTTTCATCGTCTTGAGTCAGACTACTGTGCAGTCGGTTTTTGCTTAGCCTTTTGGGTAGCCACTTTCTTTTCCATGAGATTGATGGTTTCTACAAACTCATCGATATCATTAAAACTACGATATACCGAGGCAAATCGAATATAAGCCACACCATCTAGATTACGCAACTCATGCATGACAAGCTCACCAATCCAATGTGACTCAACTTCACGTGAACCGCTGGTTAGGATTTTCTTTTTTATCTGTAAAATCGCCCGGTCAATATTATCCATACTGACCGGGCGCTTTTCCAATGCCAGCATCATGCCAGCACGCAATTTTTCTACATTATACGCTTCGCCTACCCCATCGCTTTTCAGCACCCGTGGCATATTCAGATCAGCCACTTCGTAGGTTGTAAACCGTTCTTCACAAGCGCCACACTTACGTCGTCTGCGAACCTGATCACCTTCTGCTCCGAGACGGGAATCAACAACGCGCGTATCTGTGGCACTGCAAAACGGACAATGCATAGGCTTATTTACTCTGCATAAACAGGAAGACGTTTGCAGATCTCGCTGACCTTAGCTTTGACACCATCGCTAACCGCTTGATCTTCAATATTGTCCAATATATCACAGATCCAGCCAGTCAGATCAATACAATCTTGCTCTTTAAAGCCACGAGTGGTCACAGCAGGGCTACCAATACGCAGACCGCTGGTCACAAATGGCGACTGAGGATCGTTAGGCACCGAGTTTTTATTCACAGTAATGTGCGCGTTACCCAGTGCCGCGTCAGCTGCTTTACCAGTGATGCCTTTATCAATCAGATCCAACAAGAATAAATGATTATCTGTGCCACCAGAAACGATATTGTAGCCGCGCTCAACGAAGGTATTTGCCATCGCCTGAGCATTTTTAACAACCTGCACTTGGTAGTCTTTAAAACCTGGCTCCATGGCTTCTTTAAAGGCAACGGCTTTAGCTGCAATTACGTGCATCAACGGACCGCCCTGAGTACCCGGAAATACCGCCGAATTCAGCTTCTTCTCGATTTCAGGATTTGATTTAGCAAGGATGATCCCGCCGCGTGGGCCGCGCAATGTCTTATGAGTTGTCGAGGTAGTGACATCAGCAATTTGCACTGGTGATGGATACACACCAGCAGCAACCAAACCCGCAACATGCGCCATATCGACAAATAGAATCGCTCCGACTTCATCTGCAATATCCCGGAAACGCTGCCAATCCATAATGCGTGAATAGGCCGAGAAGCCCGCAATGATCATTTGCGGTTTGTGCTCACGCGCCAATGCCTCGACTTGATCATAGTCAACTTCGCCAGTGTCATTGTTCAGACCGTATTGCACTGCGTTGTACACTTTGCCTGAGAAACTGACGTGTGAACCATGGGTCAAGTGACCACCATCTGACAAGCTCATGCCTAATACGGTATCGCCAGGATTCAATAGCGCCATATACACAGATAAGTTCGCCGATGAACCAGAGTGCGGCTGTACATTCGCGTAGTCAGCACCGAACAGTTCTTTAAGACGAGAAATTGCTAAATCTTCAGCAACGTCAACATACTCACAACCACCATAATAGCGTTTTGAAGGATAGCCTTCCGCGTACTTGTTGGTTAGCACCGAGCCCTGTGCTTCCATCACACGCGGGCTGGTATAATTTTCAGAAGCGATCAATTCGATATGATCTTCCTGGCGTTGTGATTCATCAGCAAGTGCTGCATATAACTCACTATCGTAATCGGCGATATTCATCTTAATGTTAAACACGTGATTGCTCCTGACACTCAAGTTAAAAAGCCTGACAGGCGTAATGTCGGGCTGAAAATTTATAGCGGCTAAGTTTAAGGAAAGCACAATTCCATAGCTAGTTAAAAATACTATGGAGGCGGGTAAGTAAAACTACATCATTCCATTAAACTGTTGGGCATCATTTCGTAGTGACTTGCGGTTGATTGCATAGACCTGATCTAGCAGCTTATTTTTCTGCCTGCGATATTCTTTGTCGCGCGGCGGTTTATATTGATACAGACCTCTGGCCAGTTTGTAGTCCCATTTGAAGTTTTTCATATAGGGGAAACGTTCTGGCTGCTTTAAGAACAAACGATCAAACGGCGTATCAGGCAGTGGTTTAAATCGCGAAAGCCTAATGCGATCCAGATACTGTTCATACCTATCAATGAATTCTACGGTGAGTTTAAGATCCTCGGCGGTTTCACCGGGGAAACCTTGCATCATTGAAGTGCGTACGCTAATACCAGCATCGTAAGCATTCTTTAAGAACTCTCCAGCCTCTTCTACTTTAGTACCTTTTTTCATACTGTCTAACAATTGCTGACTGCCAGACTCCAGTCCAAATGAAATACGCGTTAAGCCTGCTTGTTTAGCAGCAATCAAAGTGTCACGATCCAGACCATTATCACCGAGATGATTGACATGTACCGTCGCGATCCAGCGCGCGCCGGGCACTACGGTTTGAATATTTTCAATTAAGCCGTACCACAGTTCTAAATCGGAATTTAACTTGATATCGAGAAAGATAAAGTCTGTGCTTTGATGAATTTCAGACTGAGTTTTTAGCTCATTAAGAACGGCCTGCAAACCGCGGGATCTAAAGGTACGTCCATTTGCAGACACCACATCCCCACAGAAAGTACAAGCTCCCCAGCTACAGCCTCGGCCAGACATGAGCGGGATAATTTTATGCGGATATTTTTCCCAGGGGAAATCACTGAAATCGGGGACGGGTAATCTTTCTAAATTTTTCAGCGGCACCAGCTGTTTAACATTCTCAGTGGCCTTGTGAGTGAATACGCCATCCTGCCCGGCTAGTGATTCACCTTTTAATAACTTAGCGATCATCTGTGGCAGTTTAAATTCAACCTCACCGCCAACAATGGCAGCAATGCCTTTTAGCGATAACCATTGCTTGGTAACTCGATCGAGGTTGAAAAACGGCCCACCCAGCAATACCGGGATACCTTTTTCAGCAGCACGCTCACCAATCAGCTTACACATCTCGTAATGATCTAAATAGGATGAAATAAGGATAGCTGATGGCTGTGCTTTTAAGGCTCGATCAACCTCGGCTAACATCGCCGGATGAGGTTTAGAGTTACGCTTGGCCAGTTGCTCACGCAGGAAATCACGAGAATAACTCATGACGGTATTGCCCGAAAAATACAAACGCCTCATGAGTTGATCTTTCCATCCTTCAGGGTTGTCTCTGGTAAAGGCAGGAACGCCCAAGGCCAGAGGGCTTAATAAACGAACCTTATAATCTGCATCTCTCAGTGACTTGATGAGATAGCCAACGGCTAATGTTGGATAGGCTGCAAAATTGTTAAGGTCGATGAATAATAGTTCGGGGGTATTGTTCTGTATTGTCATACAGAACTTATAGAACAAAATGACTATAAAAGTGAGAGTTTGAAATGTTTTGAGAAATTATTAATCGATGTTACGGATTTTATCAATCATGCCTTGTGGAATCGTTTTGCTTTGCCAGACAATCTCTAACGTTGAGTCAATGAAATCATCGGGTATCAATGTAGGACGTTTGGTCAGAGGTGCTCGACGATCACGTAGTGTTACGCCTGATTTAGTCAATATATCTTCGAGACAAACATAGACAAACTCGGTGCATGACATATTGTTATAGCGTGAAAAATCGAAGCGAAAGTCATAAGGAGTACCTAAGCTCATCAAAGCGCGATTGTAGACCTGATCAACATTGTCCTGAGTGATTAGCGGTGAGCGTAAAATCAATAGATAGTCGCAGCGGCAGAAATTCAGTAAATCCTCCATAAAGACGCCTTCAGCCATGGCATGAATAACAATCTGCTCGCCTTCAGCATAGAATTTGTCCTTGGCCGATGGCAATAACATGACATTGTTTTCATTTGGCACATTACCTACATACAGGCCAGTGTGGGTGAAGAAGCCGGGTATAAAATAGCTATCGAGGTAATTTTTATAACCGCGCACCAAAATATCACCGGGCTGAAGCGCATTCATGACTTCACGCGTTTCATCGCCTTTAATCAGATAGCTACCGGGGTCATAAAGCAAGAAAAAGGGAAACTTAAAAACCTTGAGATCACCAAATATTCTCAAAGTACCGTTATACAGACGAGTCCAAAGCGTCATGTCAAAATCCTTATATACTCACCTTTATCGAGTTCCTGTTGGATTTCCGGGGTAATCATTTCTCGCTTAATCATCAGATCACGTTCGTGCAAAGGCCTTGAGTAAGCATCCTCCTGAGGCAGTCGATTGCTAACATCATCCAGCCATACAGGCTTACAGTGTTCTAAATCCTTTTCAAATTGCTGCCTGACTTCCTTTGCAAACTGATCGTTATAAACAAAAATATTGCTTTCAGAATGATGATAAGTTGAACCTCTGGCGATATTGTAAGATCCGATCGATACGATCTGATCGTCCACTAAGAAATTCTTTGAGTGAAACGCACCTTCTAGCTGCCATTCCCAAATTTTAATGCCGCGCTCTAACAAACCGCGATAATGTTTGGTGCACTCCTTATACATCCAACCCAGTAACCCTTTGACCATTAACGATTGCGAGGAATATTGAGAGTTGGTGATGAGATTGACTTCGACCCCACGTTCAACCGCTTCGGCAAGGTAGTCAGCAACAATTCTTGGCGGCCTGATGCCGTGGCAGCCCCAATAGATTGAATGCTCGGCATTTTTAATTAGAGATAAAAAGGCATTCGTTAGCGGGAGATCATTGTCGTCATAAGGTTTGTGCGCAACATAGCGCACATCGACACTGCCTGCATTGTCATTCTCACAAAAATAATCAGCGTATTCTGCTTGTAACTGCTCTACAGGCTTTAGCTGCTGTAACTTAACAAATTCGGGGTACACGGTAGGCTGTGAGCTGTTGCGGTTGTCCCATTCACGGTATCGACTAAAATCCTTCAGGAACTGCAGCTGAATATCATTCACCACAGAGCCTTGCAAATAAACATCGGTATCACGCCAAGCGAACGACTTGATGCCGCCATAGGCGTATTTATCGCCCCAGTTAATGCCGCCCAAAACAACTTCCCTACCATCAATGACCATGTACTTTTCATGAAAATGACGTTTCAGCTTGAGCTTTAGGCCACGTGCAATGTGCTTGAAGGGCCCGAGATTCTTTGGCAGTGGCATCCACTCTTCCAATAAACCATTGTAGCCGTGAACAATGGCACCGGCCGCTCTGAGGCGTGTGATCATTGGTCCGGCGAATGTGGTGCGATTGACTATTTCATCTAAAATAATCCGCACCTCAACGCCTTGCTGCAATTTTGCTGTGAGTACATTCTCTAAACGCTGTGTGGTTTCATCCTTCATCATTGAAAAGGTCGCGATGTGGATGGAATGCTTAGCCTTGTCTAGCAATTGCCAGCGAATTTCATAGGACTCTCCACCGCTAGGTAAAAATTTAATCTCATTATTGCTGCGGATTTTACTGTGAGTGAGCGAATCCAGGGTATCGGGCATATTTGGCATAGGGGCACGGAGGTAATAAAAAAAGGAATATAGGAGTTGTCGTCAATGGACAATATTACGTTCAATTATCGGCCGAATACTACGGTATAATCCCTCTTAGAAACAAATTTAGTTAAAAATTAGCATTGATAGAAAAATTCTATAGGAAAATTTTACCCACAAAACTAACGACAGCGTGGATGTAAAAAATTCAGCTACCCGTGTGCCATATGATGTTCTTTATTTGGTATACTGCTTATAAAATGGCTATTAATCAGGTGTTTATGGCCTATTGTTTGACCACGGTTCAACATCTGGAAATTGCTTAACTGTTGATTTAATTTAAATTTATCTATCGAATAATTTAATTAAATAAACACTCATTTATTTTTTTTATTTGTGTCGCCCCAAGCTTAATGGCACCTTAACCCTAGCTGAATCAGGATAGCTTTAGCTATGCGCTTGCGTTGATCAAATGGAATAGGCTTCGCAAGAGCAAAATACATAGTTTTATCCCCGAAAGATTGTGTATTTATCGACTAAATGGTTGTGAAGGAACAAGGATGTGACGAACCACCTTTAGCTGGATAAACGTTTACAAAGGCAGTGAAGCCATCGCAAACGAACTGTGTATGTTCAGACGGTCAGGATGTGTCACCTGACCGTCTGTTTTTGTAACGCTCCAGCATGTCCCATTTTATCCATTCATTTCAGTTTTTGTCATATTCCCCCTATTTCATGACTTTCGATCTATTTGTAGATTGAAAATTTAACTTGTATGGAGCTTTCATGAAGAAACCGATTACCTGTATGTGCGCGATCGCGGTAATGTTGGCATTTTCACCGATACAAGAAGCGGTTTCAGGCCCTTCTAAAAAAACTGTAAAGAAATATTCTGTCAGTAAACGAGTCGCAACTAAAAGTACTCGTTACAAATCCCGCAAAAAACGCAGAAGAGCAGTCTTTACCTGCGATCAATATAGCCGCAAGACCTTAAATCGAAAATCTCGCCGTTTTAAAAAAACGATCAATCATGCATCTAAAAAGTATGGCGTTAGTTCACACCTTATAAAAGCAGTGATAGCAGTTGAAAGTTGTTTCAACCCACGCGCACGAGGTGGCTTAGGTGAAAAGGGCTTGATGCAGCTCATGCCAGGGACTGCCAGAATGTTGGGGGTAAAAAATGGCTACAGCCCTTGGCAAAATATCCATGGCGGAACTAAGTATCTAAAAAGCCTGCTGGTTCGATATAAAGGAAATAAACGCTACGCCGCTGCTGCTTACAATGGTGGCCCCGGCGCGGTCAGTAAAAAATATGGGCCTCGATTTAAGCAAGTGAAACGCTACTCGCGTCATGTGATGCGTGCCTACGACACGCTGAACAGGGGTCGGAGTGATGCATACAGTCCTCCCGTTAAGTCGCGTAAAGTCTCATTGAAACGCAGCAATAAAAAACAAAAGCAAAAACGATTAAGTAAAAAGCAACGGCTCCGTTTAAAGAGAAGTAGTAAACACTATAAAAAGGCAAACCTGAAGAAACGATATCGCTATAAATCGTCTAAACGCGTGTTGAAAAAGCGCTCACACAAGCGCGCAACCAAAAAAATGAGGTTTAGTAAGCGTAAATATCATCGTGTAAAATCAGGCAATACTTTATATAGCTTGGCTAGAGCCAATCGTACTTCGGTCGCGAAATTAAAGCGGTTGAATCGTTTACGCTCCAACACAATTAAAGTAGGAACCCGATTACGATTACGTTAAGTTATTCAGGCAAGCGACTGCTTAATTGATCTGATTACCGAGAGCGGCTCTGCTGCCTCGGTAATCGGTCTACCAACAACAAGATAATTTGAGCCTGCTTTTTTAGCTTCTAGTGGCGTCATTACCCGTTGCTGGTCCCCAGAGCTTGAGCCAGCCGGACGTATGCCAGGCGTCACCAAAATGAAATCACTCCCCTGTTCGCGACGCAACGAATCAGCTTCACGCGCCGAACATACGACTCCATCTAAACCAGCCTTGGCACATAGCGATGCCAAGTGATTAACCTGCAAATCAGCAGGACGAGTCACTCCGGTTGCTTCAAGCTGTGAATTATTCATGGACGTAAGCACTGTCACGCCAATTAAAATCGGAGGCTTCTCATAGGACTTTAAAGAATCCACTGCCGCTGATAGCATGGCCCGCCCGCCTGATGCGTGAACATTTATCATCCAAACACCCAGGTCTGCAGCACTTTTACAGGCACCGGCCACTGTATTTGGTATGTCATGAAATTTAAGATCCAAAAATACCTTAAATCCTTTAGCTACCAAACTTTTAACAAAAGTAGGCCCAGCAGCTACATAGAGCTGCAAGCCGACTTTGAGAATACAATCTTCGGGTGAGAGTTGCTCAACAAAATTCTGTGCTGCTTTCTCTGTTGGAAAATCCAGTGCAACGATCAACATGCCAGTCATAGTTTAAAACCTCAGTGCTAATAATTAATTTTTTAAGCTGAAACCTTAAACATTGACCACTTCATCCCAGTGATTACAGGCCGGGCATCGCCATAAGAAGTCATGCATTTTATAACCACAATGGCGACACTGAAAACCCGGTTGTGAGGATAAGTGATTACTTAAGGCAGCTTGTATTAGGTGTAAAGTACCCGTTGACTCAGAATTGTTAGTTTTACAATATAAGCTCACGGCCTGACGGATTGTGCGAATATCGAGCTGCTTCGACGCCAAAATTTCCGGTAGATGTTGTTTAATATTTCCACTAGGTCCAATATCGATGGCCAAGCGCAGGGTGTATTCAAGTACCTTTGCATCAGAACACGCCACGTAAATACTGTAGAGCTCATCCTGTAGTTGAGCTAATCTCCCACTGTTCTTGTAACTTTCAATCAGCGGCTGATAAATTGTGCCGAGCAGTCTTGGCGACTCCTGCGCCACGCTCAGGAAAAGTGCGCTAGATTTCTGATATTCTTGTTGTAAAGAGTGAATTCTTGCGGTGATTACTTTTACTCTGGTTGACCCAGCATAGCTGACCCTGGCCTTCTCCAACATTTCATTAGCATGCTGGATATGGCCAGTCACAAGTGATTCCTCAGCAAGCTCACAGTAATAGTTAGCGACTAGTGTTAAGAGCACACTGCTTTTTTTAGTTTGATTTGGAACCTCAGTAACGGCAATAGCTTTATCCCATTCCTGAGTTTGTTCGTAGATATTACGCAGGGCTTCTCTGGCATCTTCCGTGTTATTCTCACCCTGTAGCAGTTCAGTGAAAACCTGCTCGGCACGATCCATCATCCCTGCTGCTAGAAAATCTTTACCAAGTGCCAACATCGTTGTGGTTTTTTGATCGCGATTGAGCGAAGCACGACCAATTAAGTTTTGATGAACACTTAATGCACGATCAACCTCGCCACGGTTTCTGAAAAGGTTGCCTAACAACAAATAGGTTTCAGCCGTATATTCATCAATTTCTGGGCGATTCAGAAGTACATCTAAGGCTTTATCCGGCTCTTCATTAAGCAGATAATTGACGCCTTTAACAAAGTTATCCGAAAGCTGACGCTTTTCAGGTGTGGCTGGTTTTAAACTTTTACCTGAGGCTTTCCAGCCGGAATAAAATGCAAGCGGCAATAACAGAAACAATAATTCGTTCATGAATGCCTCTTGAAGTTAGCGGTGATTATCGGGATTTACTTACTGCTCAACAATCGGGAAATTTTCTTTAGAAGCATCTACTCGATCTCGTAACGATTTTCCTGGCTTAAAATGAGGCACGTACTTTGGAGAAAGATCGACCGTCTCTCCTGTCTTCGGATTTCGCCCACGGCGAGCGCCACGAAAATGCAGTGAGAAGCTACCAAATCCTCTGATTTCAATACGATTTCCAGATGACAAAGTATCACTCATCTGCTCAAGCAATATCTTTACAGATAGTTCTACGTCTCTTCCACTAAGATGACTTTGTTTTCTGGAAAGTATATCGATAATTTCAGACTTGGTCATGCGTTTGTCCTCCTGACTGGGTACAAGAGAGTTTACTACGACTTTTGAATAAATAATAGAATGAAAACCAATAAGGGCTTGAATTTTAATGCAAAAAAACCGGAAGTGAGTTAACACGACCGGTTTTATTGTACTCACCTGAAGCTTAAAAAAGCCACTAAAGTGATTTAATCAAAGAATTGAGCAGTATTACTTTTCACCCATCTGCTCTTTGAAGATATCACCCAGTGACGTACCACCAGAGGCACGACCACTGTACTCTTTCATTACTTCAGCTTCATCAGCAAAGTCTTTCGCTTTGATCGATAGGTTCATCATGCGACTCTTGCGATCAACGCCCATGAACTTAGCTTCAACTTCTTCACCAACTTTCAAGATAGTACTGGCGTCTTCAACGCGGTCACGAGAAAGCTCAGAAGCGCGCAGGCTACCTTCAATACCATCGCCAAGATCAATCGTAGCCATCTTAGGCGTCACTTCTGTAACAGTCCCTTTAACGATAGTGCCCTTAGGGTTAGCCGCAAAGAATGCTGAGAATGGATCTTGATCCATCTGCTTAATACCCAGTGAGATGCGCTCACGCTCAGGATCAACAGCAAGAACGATTGCTTCAACTTCATCGCCCTTCTTGTAATCACGAACCGCTTCTTCACCTTGAACATTCCAGGAGATATCAGACAAGTGAACCAAACCGTCGATACCACCTTCAAGGCCGATAAAGATACCGAAGTCAGTGATTGACTTGATGTTGCCTTTAACGATGTCGTTCTTGTTAAATGACTTAGCAAATTCATCCCAAGGATTCGCTTTACACTGCTTC
>ENA-ORXR01004038-ORXR01004038.1-marine-metagenome-genome-assembly--contig:-NODE-4038-length-12584-cov-109.652275_pt1 | contig 12584 bp, 6 predicted proteins | sample MGYA00237866_ERZ511479 | MGnify/ENA metagenome assembly ERZ511479 | reverse complement strand
GCTTATCCACACCTTTTTAATCCATTTAATCTCAGTCGTGCCGGTCTGTAGCTTGCTTTCAGACCGAAAGGAATTCTCATGTCTGAACTGAAATGGAAGGCGGATGCCGAAAAGCCTGAAAATGAATAGAGTAGGTATAGTATATTATAAAAAATACATTGTGAAAAATACAATTTCATTACTTATTAAATACACCGTGATTGGCTGGTGTACATTATTTTCGATGACTAATCTGTGGGCTCAACAAACCGATATAGCTTTGTGTACTTACAGTCCGGTTGCAAATCCAATTAATATTAGCGGCATTACCCAAAACCTATCGGGTGTTACTTACAATGAGGAGACGAATACATTGTTTATGGTTGGCAATGGTCCTTTAGCAGTCTATGAAACAACATTGAATGGAACTTTATTAAGGACAATCCCGCTGTCCGGTTCTGACTTTGATGATACAGAAGGCATTGTGCATATCGGGGGAACAAGATTTGCCGTATCAGATGAAGAATACAAGCAAATTATACTTTTTGATATACCTTCTACCGGAACCATCATTACATCTATTGAATATGTACAGTTGCCGCTTAGTTTTGGACCTTGGGGAAGAAATTCCAATAAATCTTTGGAAGGCGTATCTTATGACCCGGCTACTAATAAGATATATGCAGTAAAAGAAGGAGGAGATGATAATGGGACACAAATTCCCAAAGGATTTTATTCCTTTGAACTTCCAACATCGCTTCCGCAGACGCTCGCAGTATCCGATGTAGAGCAACTTTGCAATATTACGACGGACCCATTCGGTTTGTCCGATTTAGCGGGTATGCACCATTTGGGAGCGACATTTCCTGGCAATACAGGTATTTTATTACTAAGTGAAAACGATACAGGCTTAGTTCATATTAACGAAAATTGCAAAGAACTTGGGAGGCTATCATTAGCTGATATGAATCAACCCGAAGGTGTTACTATGGGTAGCAATAGGGTCATCTACGCTGTGGGAGAGCCCAACCAATTGCAAATATTTACTCCTGACCCACTGCCCGTGATAACAAATTATCAACTTATTGATTGTGGTAATAATAATTTAAACGTTCAGCTCACTCTGGGGAATCTCAATCCTGCAGCTACCTACGATGTTTATTATACAACCGATTTGACAAATCCCAATGGATGGCAACCTGCAACTCCCAATGGACTTCAAATATCAGGAAGTACCCTTATCTGGGATGATTGTGAAGTACCCGAAAGAGATGCCGCCTTCTACAGAATAGAAGGAACTTGTGATTCGGACAACGACGGGCTTACAGATGCTTTTGAAATTTTAAGTGTCGGCACCAATCCGTATGAAGCGGACTCAGATGCCGACGGAATTCCTGATAGTGCTGAAGATTCGGATTGTGATGGTTTTACTAACATTGATGAATACACCAATCCATTCATGGGAGTAACTTCAAATTGCGGTAATTGCCGACAAAGAGACTCTCTCGCTCTTATTGATATTTTCAGTTCATTTACGAATGCTGCCTACATGTGGGATGCCAATCAGCCCATAACTACATGGCGTGGTGTCACCTTGAATGAAGACGGATGCGTAGAGAGATTTGCAATTTATGAAGCCAATTTGAAGGGAACACTCTCTCCAAGTATCGGTAATTTGAGTGAGTTGGAAATATTGAATTTCAGTGAGGAAAATAGCCTCAGCGGACCCCTTCCAACGACCATTGGGAATTTGACAAAATTGACTCACCTGTATCTGGCATACAATAGATTCTCCGGCAATATTCCTAGCTCTATTGGTGATTTGGATAGCCTTGATGTATTGGATTTGAGAGGGAATCAATTGACTGGTGAAATTCCTGCTTCGATTGGTGATTTGACAACTTTGAGGCATCTATTGTTGTCAAGAAACGATCTCGTCGGTAACATCCCTGCATCTGTCGGCAATTTGACTAACCTTGAAACATTGGATTTGGAATGGAATCAATTGATAAGTATTCCGTCCTCAATCGGCAATTTAGATAATCTTAAAAAGTTATCTCTCCAATTCAATCAGTTGACCGGACTCCCATCTGAAATTGGCGATTTGAACAGTCTGACCACACTGTGGTTGGGAAATAATCAACTAACAGAAATTCCGGCTTCCATCGGTGGTTTAAGCAAGCTCGAACACTTGAGTCTACGTAACAACCTACTGACTAACCTTCCATCTACAGTTGGTAATTTGAGTAACCTCACCCGGTTGGAACTAAGGGGCAATCAATTGACCGAAATTCCGACTTCTATCGGCAATTTGAGTAACCTTGTTCGATTGGATATAGGAGATAATGCCCTGAGTAACCTACCCGTTTCCATGGGCAATTTACACAATTTGGAGGTACTGAGTTTTGATAACAATCAAATTACGGGAAGTATGCCTGTATGGTTGGCTGACTTAGAAAAACTATCTGTATTATCAACTATCAACAATCAATTAGCAGGTTGTTATGCAGATGAATTGAGCGTACTCTGTAGTCGCATTGCTTATTACTCGAATAAAAATACCAGAATCAGTGACGGTAATAACTTTGATGCCGATTGGGAAGATTTTTGTAATAGCGGGGCAGGAGTTTGCCCTGCGGATATACCTTGCTACGAACGAGATAGAGCCATTCTTATAGATTTTTACAACAGCACCAACGGACCAAACTGGGTTATCAAATGGGATACCATACAACCTATGCACACATGGCATGGTGTCACTCTAAGCCCGGAAGGATGCGTAGAAAGTATCATCATAGGAACCAACCAAATAGGCGGAACACTACCCACTTCTATCGGTGATTTGAGTGAATTAGAAATCTTTGCCTTGGGCGGCAATAACATAGGTGGCAACATACCCCCCGAAATTGGGCAACTCAGCAAGCTCAAAATCCTTAGCTTCGGTGGCAACAACTTTGCAGGTGGTATTCCCTCCGAAATTGGTAGCTTGTTGAATTTGGAACAACTATGGTTGGAGTTTAACCTAAATCTAGGTGGCAACATACCTCCCGAACTCGGTCAACTCAACAAACTCACCCACTTGATAGTCAACAATTCTAAGCTCACAGGTGAGCTACCCGCAGCACTCGCAGGAATGGCAAAGATAAGATATTGGAAATTATATAATAATGAATTATCCGGCTGTTATCCGCCCGAACTCGCGGTGCTGTGTAGTCGCTTGCATCCGGATTTCAGTAAAAATGACAAAGTAAATGTCGGCAATAATTTTAGCGCAAACTGGGAAGATTTTTGCAGCAGCCAAAGTGGTGTATGTCAAGGCGGAGCGAAGGTAAATGAGTCCTACATTTCCGGCTACAACATATATCCAAACCCTACACAAAACGGCACTACACTACATCTTGAATTCAACAGCCAAACGGATAGCGAAAATGCTACACTAAGCATTTACAACATCACAGGACAATTGATACAAAGCGAAGATTTGCTTATACAAAACGGTCAAAATCATTTTATGACCACATTAGAACAATATGCGACAGGCGTATATTTTGTAAAGCTACAATCAGGCACTTACACAGCCACACAAAAATTGATAATACAATAAAGAAGTCAGTAGGATAACAATCAAGTTTGCGCGATTTCGTTCGCGTGAGCTTGATTTTGTTTCAATCACCAAAAGTGTATTTATTTGATTATCAAATTTTTACAAAAAGAACCTCGCGTTCTTCGGTATTTTGCCTTTCAAACAATCCCCTCCAACTCCCCACCTTTCGCAAACAAGGTATCCACCCGCCGACTCACATCCGGATCAGTCACAAGTGGCGGTGCGTGGTGCGGCTTGATACGTGCATCAATGATGAGTGCGCCTTCGCAGCCCCAATGCTTGAAGGTCGTCGAACTTTTCACGCCATAAATATCATGCGAAGGATTGGCGCGGGTGAATGTCACCCACACAAAATTATTCAGTGTAGCGGCGGCAAATTTCGCATCATCGCAGAGGACGATAAGCGGTATATTTTCTGTATTTTGATGAGCAAGATGTGTGGTCAATGTCGCCAATTCCGTTTTAGCGGTATCGTAATCCGTGAATTTTTCGCCCTCAATCGCTACGATGCCCGGCATACATAGTGCAGCACTTTTATACGCCTTCGGCAAATGAAAATCACTTGGTAAATCGGTCGCCAAATCGCGTTTTTTATCTCCGCAACAAGCAATCACCACCTTCGACCCGGCATTCCATCCATCACCCGAATAGTCGAGCGTATCAATCGTTGTATTGGTCTGAAAATGTAGGTCGCGTCGCCAGTCCACACGCTCTAAAAGGTGTTGAAAAAAGTGCGGAATATCCTGTGCATTTACAGGCGCATCACCTGCCGCAGCTATGAACAGAAACTTAGCCAGCGAAGTCTGCCCCGACCCTAAAATGCGGTTGGCAATCGTCAAAATCTCCTCCGGTTTGCGCTCGCGAAAAGGCATGTATCGCTCCTGCCCTACTGCCAACAATAGCGGATGTACACCGGCAGCATCTACGGCATTGATGCCCACCAATCCGGGAAATTCTTGTGGTGCGAGCGGCTTCACGAGTTGGTGTATCATCCACCCGAAACTCGAATCTTCTTGCGGTGGTCTGCCCACGACCGTAAAGTGCCAAATCGCGTCTTTTCGATGATACACTTTATCCACTTTCATCACCGGAAACTCATGCGCGAGGCTGTAATATCCCAAGTGGTCGCCAAACGGTCCTTCAAGTTTTTTGGTATCTTTTATAATTTCTCCCGTAATACAAAAATCGGCATCGGCAGAGAGTACATGCCCATCACGACGAGCATATCCAAAGCGTCGCCCTGCCAACATTCCTGCAAAAGTCAACTCCGTCAAACCCTCCGGCAGTGGCATGATAGCCGAGAAAGCATGGGAAGGCAATCCCCCTACAAACACACTGGCTTTGAAGGGTTTATCCATACGATTATATTTTTCGTGGTGTACGCCTATGCCTCTGTGGATTTGATAATGTAGCCCGATTTCTTCGTTTGGTACATAGTCATTTCCGGAAAGTTGGATGCGATACATGCCAAGATTTGACGCGCCCATGACACCCGATTTTTCGGGGTCTTCGGTATAGACTTGCGGCAAAGTCACAAAGGCACCGCCATCCATGGGCCAAGATTTTATCTGTGGCAATTGGTCGATGGTCGTCTCACCATAAGCTACGGGTACGCGCATACGTCGGCGCATCGGCAGTGCCTTCAATGCCGTAAAAGGCGCACCCAAATACCGCGTTGGTTTTTTGAAAAAATTGGTTGGGTCGGCTTTGAGTTCGATGACTTTCTGCACATGTTTTATCGTATCCCGAAAGATGTATTCGGTACGCTCAATCGTACCGTAAAGGTTGGAAACGGCTTGAAATGGACTGCCTTTTACGCGCTCAAACAACAGCGCAGGTCCGTCTGCATCATATACGCGACGATGTATTTCGGCAATTTCTAAATCAGGATCGAGTTCGGCTTTGATGCGTACCAATTGTCCAGTACGTTCTAAATCATTGACGCAATGGCGCAGACTTTTGTATGACATATTTACAATTAATCTTCGTAGTTGATAGTCAACACATTCAAATAGAGAATGTCTCTCATTTAAATAATGTGATTTTAAAACAAAGAAACAGACTAAGGGTTTGTTTTTTTAGAAAAATACAGGAAATAATTTATCTTTGTTGTCTTCTTATTTTTGAAAAACAGATTTAAATAAAATTAGTATTTTTGGAATACCGTAAACATTTTTTAAATAAAAAAAATCACCATGATATTAAATTATAGAATTTCCTTATTCCTTTTATGTACGCTCGTCGGAATGAGTATCTTGATTTCGAGTTGTAAAAAAGATGATGAAACAACTTCTACCGCCGATTGGTATTTTGAACCTGCCGCCGATAATGAAGCAAAAGTTCAGGAAGCCTTCATTCTTGCCGAAGATGATGATGTTATCGAATTTTCTGAAGGTACTTTTGAGTTTACCAATACGCTTTCATTGGAGGGCAAAAATGGTATTGTGATTCGTGGAGCGGGGCGCGATAAAACGACGCTTTCTTTTGCCAATCAAACCGCAGGTGCCGAGGGACTGGATGTCTCTAACTGCAATTGGTTTTTGATACGCGACCTCACCGTAGCCGACGCTGAAGGCGATAATATCAAAGTCAAAGACGGTGATGGCATCAGCTTTGTGAATATAGGCGCGGTTTATAACGGACCTGTGAGCGGTGACAATGGTGCTTATGCGCTCTATCCGATTGCTTGCAAAAACGTTTATGTGGACAATTGTTATGTACGCGGTGCTTCTGACGCAGGTATTTATGTGGGGCAGAGTGAAAAAATAGTTGTTCGCAATAATTTGGTCGAAGAAAATGTAGCCGGAATAGAAATCGAAAACAGTATCGAAGCTGACGTTTATAATAATGAAGCAAGAAACAATACGGGAGGTATTCTCGTTTTTGACCTACCTAATTTGACCGTTATCACTAATGGAAGACAATGTCGTGTTTATGATAATAATATCCACGACAATGACCATGAAAACTTCGCGCTATCGGGTACGGTACGGCAAATACCCCCGGGAACGGGTATTATGTTGCTATCATCTGCTGAAGTAGAAGTGTTTAATAATCAAATTACTAATAACAATGTCATGGGTATTGGTATTGTAAGTATGACAACTTTGTCTGTTATCGCAAATTCTCCTTTCAGCACTGACAACGGCTATGACCCTTATATTTATGACATTCATATTCACGACAATACTTTCCAACGCACTACCGAATATCCTGCCAACCCTAATGATGTAGGTGAGTTGCTTCAAGACCAATTCCCTGACGGAGATATGCGTGATATTCTTTACGACGGCGTTGTTGCTCCATCATTGAATGATGATGCTACGGAAGGTATCTGTATTCATAATAATACCAACGCGACTTTCGTAGATATTAATGCACTCGGTCTATTTACTGACCAACGTTATGATGCTACACCACACGATTGTGTACAAGAAACTGTTTCGGTAGCAGTTATTAATGCACCTGCTTATGAGTAAATTAGTCGGTAGTCGATAGTCGATAGTCCATTGTCAATAGTTTATTTGATGAACAAGCCTAAATACACTGTTTCACAAATTTATTTACTTTTTTGAGTATTTCTTTTAAAATGACTCTTCACCAAAAAATCCTTAAATACAGTGAGTATTCGCGTCATTTTTGATTCGATTCATTTCAAAATAAACGTCAAAAAATGTAAATAAATTTATAAAACAGTGTACTAAAAATACGTGTCTTGTCTATCAACACTACAAGCTACCGACTATGGACTACCGACTATCAACTACCGACCATGGACTAACAATGTTATTCGACATCAAATCAGGGGAAAGAGATATTTTTCTACTCATCAGTAAAGTTGCTACTAAGTTGGGCTACCCTGCTTATGTCGTAGGCGGATATGTGCGAGATAGGCTGCTGGCGCGTTCTTCCAAAGATATGGATATTGTCTGTATCGGCAGTGGCATCGAACTCGCAGAATCCATTGCCGACCATCTTTTTCCGCGCCCCAAAGTAACGGTATATAGTCGTTTTGGGACGGCAATGTTGATACATAAGGATATGGAGATAGAGTTTGTTGGTGCGCGTCGCGAATCTTATCGAAAAGACTCTCGTAAACCACAAGTAGAAGACGGCACATTGGAAGATGACCAAAACCGTCGCGACCTCACTATCAATGCCCTTGCCGTTAGTCTAAATGAGCATAATTTTGGTACGATAGTCGATCCATTTAATGGACTTGGTGACCTCGAACAACGCATCTTGCGCACGCCGCTCGAACCCGGACGTACCTTTTCCGATGACCCGCTTCGCATGATGCGTGCCATTCGTTTTGCTGCTCAATTACACTTTGAAATAGATGACAAAACCTTCAAAGCCATCAAAGATTACCGGCATCGCATTAAGATTATTTCGCAAGAACGCATCACCACCGAGTTAGAAAAAATACTTCTATCCGAAAAGCCTTCAGTTGGGTTTAAATTTTTGTTTGACAGTGGTTTATTAGAAATAATTTTCCCTGAAATGGCTGCGCTGCAAGGTGTGAAAGTTAAAAACGGTGTTCGTCATAAAGATAATTTTTATCACACTTTAGAAGTCATTGATAATATTTGTAAAAACACGAATAATATATGGCTACGCTGGGCTGCCCTTCTACACGATATTGCCAAACCACCGACCCAACGTTTTGACCCAAATGTTGGTTGGACATTTCACGGACACGAAGCACTTGGTGCAAAGTGGACACCACGCATTTTTCGGAAGCTCCGTCTGCCGAATGATGCGAAAATGAAGTACGTACAGAAGCTCGTCCGCCTTCATTTGCGTCCGATTTCTCTGACCAAAGAAAACATCACCGACTCTGCCATTCGCCGACTGCTTTTTGAAGCCGGAGACGACATTGACGACCTGATGATACTTTGTGAAGCTGACATCACGTCCAAAAATCCGCGAAAAGTACAACGCTATTTGAGCAATTATGAGTTGGTACGCAAAAAACTCATTGAGGTTGAAGAACATGATCGCCTTCGCAATTGGCAACCGCCCATTTCTGGCGAGTTGATTATGGAGACCTTTGGTCTCAACCCTTCACGCGAGGTTGGTATTATTAAAAAGGCAATTCGTGAAGCCATACTCGACGGCGATATTAGTAATGATTATGATGAAGCCTACCAATTTATGTTGAAAAAAGGAGAAGAAATTGGTTTAAATGCGAATTAAGCACAATCAAGAATAGACATTTATTTATTTCAAATATATCAATCACTTTTACATTTATTATTTTAAATTTTACATTTCAAAATCATGCCCAATGATTTAATATATAAAATGGCGGTCACGCGCATACCAAAGGTAGGCGGTGTAACTGCCAAAAACCTGATTAGTTACTGCGGTGGCGCGGAAGCCGTATTTAGAGCCAAAAAACGCGAGCTGCTCAAAATACCGGGTATCGGTCCGGTCATTGCCGACAATATCTTAACACAAACTGTACTCCACGAAGCAGAAGCAGAATTGGAATGGATAGAACAACATGATATTCAACCAATTTTTTATTTGGACGATACCTATCCTGACCGGATGAGGTTGTACGAAGACGCTCCTTTGATGTTGTATTATAAAGGTAATGCCGACCTCAATGCCGCACGTATCGTGTCTATCGTAGGTACGCGCAAGCCCACGGAGCGAGGCAAGGCGATTTGTACAGAAATTGTAGAAGGTTTAAAGGATTATGATGTTCTTATCGTCAGCGGGCTGGCTTATGGTATTGATGTGACAGCGCATCGTAAGTGCTTAGAAATTGGTGTGCCAACGGTGGGTATTTTGGGGCATGGCTTAGACCAAATTTATCCTGCTGCACATCGTCAAGTCGGTTTGGATATGTGTGAAAATGGTGGTTTGCTGACCGAATTTTCGTATAAAGCCGGACCGAATCGTGAGCATTTTCCTATGCGAAATCGTATTATTGCGGGTATGTCTGATGCCTTGATTGTCGTAGAATCGGGAGCGGGTGGTGGTTCTATTATCAGCGCAAAGCTGGGTAATAAATATAATAAATCCGTCTTTGCTGTACCGGGCAGATTGCGCGACGACCAATCAAAGGGTTGTAATGGACTCATTAAAAGAAATAAAGCACACCTTTTGGAAAGTGTAGAAGACGTTGCCTACATCATGGAGTGGATAGAGGAAGGCGTACCGAAACCCGCCGTTCAGAAACAGCTTTTTATTGACCTTTCCGAAAACGAACAACGCATTGTCAATATCTTAAAAACCGCCGATGAAGTTGGTATTGATATGATTACTTTTGAAGCTAAAATGTACCCTGCACAAGTCTCTTCTCTTCTACTGAATCTTGAATTTAAAGGGCTTGTGAAAAGTCTGCCGGGGAAGAGGTATATGTTGACGTACTGATATTGGGTGACTTAAAAGTGGTGGCTGAATCGGGGGGTGTGTCCGGCTTTTCATAAAGGTGCCGGGGGGAAGTGCTGGGTTTTTGTGGATGAGGTGGTGGTGCGGTAGGAGGGTTTGATTTTGGTTAACGACCTCACAAAATACAAGTGTGGCGTTTAGCCACACTTGTATTTTGTGAGGTCGTGTCTCTATTTAATTATAATTTTTTTGCTAATACTTCCTTTACTGGTTTGAATGTTTAAAAAGCACACTCCGGAATTTAATCTATTTACACTTATTGCTTGGTTTTTATACTCTTCTGTTCTTATTAGTCTTCCTTCAACGGAGAAAATACTGAAACTTTGAATAGTTATATCACTTTCAACAGTGACGTTAATAAAATCATTGCTTGGGTTCGGAAAAACTCTTATAAATGCTTCTTCTTCATTAGAGTTTTCTGTTGACACAAAAAAGTTTTGATTTGAGCAAACACAATTTTGTTGGTAATAAAAGAAAATCTCAGAACGACACGGATTATATGATATTGCAATTGGGCAATTATCGTTATAAAAGTCAACAATTCTTGTTATGACCCAGTCACAAGATAAATCTATATTAGTGCTTTGTGGTATGTCATTGAAACCAAATTGATTTGTAAGACCGGTCGTATTTATGTTTGGGAGTTGATTCACACTTGGAATGCCACTATTCTCATGAAAATACATTCTTGCGCCACCACTATTTGGAGAGCCAAATAGTGGGTCGGATAATAAAATATCTACTCCGTTTTGGCAATCTGCATCATAAAGCTCTGGACAATGATAGCTGCCGGAATTATCTGGTATCATGATTGCATTAAAAGTACTTACAGTAGGATTTTCAAAATAATGTGTTCCATAAATCGCTCCTTGCCCACTTATCAAAATGTCAGGTAAACCATCATGATTCAAGTCTCCAACTTCGATTAATTGCTGAGGTTCAAAAGCAAAATCTCCCGTTCCAGAAGTACCATCTAATATCATTGTAGGAATTGAAGGAAACACCCCTGTTCCATTATTCAAATATAGAAAAACACCATCAGTGCCATTTGGTGTGCCGTGAATTATTAAATCTTTACCTAAAATTCCATCCCAATCATAGAGTCGAAAAGAATAACAATTATCAATGCTTAACGAAATTGACGGATTTGAATAATTTGGAGGATTACAATAACCACCAGTATTTTCGAAGTAGTGCAGAGTATTATTTATGGTAAATAGAATATCAACATCTCCGTCATCATCAATATCATCATATTCTTTGTCTAACCCTGTAAATCCATCTGTAATAATTTCTGTTTTTATTATATTAGAAAACAAATCAGGGACGGCTTGGCGATAATTAAACATATCTAAGGGTTTACATCTTTCGATTTGACCAGAAACAAAAGTAGGTAATCCCAAATAGCATGTATTAGTAAGTGCTATAGCGTTAGGATTAAAGTTAGTTGGATTACCAGTTCCCCCACTTGCTGGTGGGATACAGCCAATGTCTGGGTTACTAATTGCAGCAAGGGAAGATTCACCGTCCTTAGCGATTAGTATTCTTTGGGGATTTTCGGGAGTCAATTGCAATGCTCCACAAGCATACCTTCCACCTTGATTTGGTATTGTTCCTATTTGAAAAGGTGTTCCAACTGTTGGACAAATATCTACCTCATAAATTCTCCCTGTTCCTGTTCCATTACTATTAGCAATATCGGAATAATACATCTTCTGACTATTGGGTGAAAATTCTAAGCCATATGGTAAAATTGGGGTTGTTCCTACTAATATTTGGGCACCAATTAAACCTGATGCGAAATCGTACAAAAATACAGATTGACTACTAAAATCAGTTAATCCTATTTTAGTACCGTCTGGGCTTGCTTTCATGTAACCACCATGAGAAAGATTTGAACCTGTGGTTTGGATAGGCATCTGATTAACACCAAGTTCTGTAACTTCATAGATATAAAAATTATTGGTATTCGTTTCAGTTGCAATCACCCAATAATCTAAATCATTACCCTTCTTTACAGCACAAATTCTTTCTCCTGTTGGTCCTGGAAGGCTAATATTCTTCATTGTTGCCACGACTCGACCTGTCTCTGATGCTGAAACAAAACAATCTCCATTATCATCCATGTTAACGAGACTATATGTAACCCCATTTTGACCATTAATAAAATCGATAGCAAATATATAGTATTCTGTATTAGAGCACGGTTTAGGTACAATTATAGCCGAAGAGGTAGAGGATGGGTTTCCAAGTAATCCAGTTCCATTTGTCATTACTGCAAAACTCCTATTATAAGCTCTTATACCATCAGTATAAAATAATAAGTCACCATTCTCATCTGAAATAGATGCAACTCCTTCAAGTGGAGGGTTAGGTGGGGTAAAGAAAGAAGTAAATGTGGAAAATGGATTGAAAGTAATTCCACAGTTATCTCCAAACATCCAATTGTTATTTTCATTTTGAGAAAACAATTGGCTTGTTGCGAATAAAAGGAGTATTAAAGTTTTTGATATTTTTTTCATGATATTCAATTTTTATTGGATTTAAGGCTATATCGTTTATTTTTTTAAAATCTTACCCATTTGACCATCGGTTG
>ENA-ORXR01004035-ORXR01004035.1-marine-metagenome-genome-assembly--contig:-NODE-4035-length-12590-cov-17.107169_pt1 | contig 12590 bp, 14 predicted proteins | sample MGYA00237866_ERZ511479 | MGnify/ENA metagenome assembly ERZ511479 | reverse complement strand
AAGCAAGTATTGAATGATTTAGAAGAAACTTATGGTAAAGATCATTTAGAAGTCAAAAAAGCGCAAAATGACTTTAATTTTGAATTTGACAAATGAAACACATTATAAAGGACAGTGAGCTATAACAATATGCTTGGAGTTTGTAATGGCAATGCTGGAGGTCCAAGCAACAAGCTAATTTGTGACAAGTCAAAATCTAAATTTGATCGTACTGATGACTTAACCGTTGACCCACTTATGGTGGAGCGAATCAATCAAATGGAAGGTGAGATTTACTCTGACAACAAGTATATTGATAAAGATTTAAATGAAATTCTTAATACTTATTTATTTTTAATTTGAACATCAGAAATAACGGTATTCTTTTTCTTCTTTCAAACTCAGACATACTTTCAAAATTAGATTCTTGAGGTTTGGATTCTCTAATTTCTATTACTTCAAAGTTAGAATCTTTAATGATTTTCCAATACTCTTCTATGGTTTTATGATATTTTACGACTTGTTTTCCGATCCATGTATTGATGCGTTGACCACTGTCGAAGTAATTATCTACGATCCAATTTTCTCTTCTTTCCTTTTTGTGATAGGATTCATAACAACTTGTAATTACTGGATGTTCAACTGAAAAGATAAAATGTCCCTTATCCTTTAAACATGAACTTATCCTGATCATTAGTGATTCAAGGTCTTCTATATAGTGTAGGACTAATCTTGACACTACCATATCATAGGCTGCTGTTCCCAGGGCTGCTTTTTCAATATCTCCAATCTCGATGGCTGCATTTTGATTTACGAGGTTTTCTTTGGCTAAGGTTGCCATTTTCTGTGAACCTTCAATGCCTTTGTAGTAGGATGCCCCTTTCTGTAATAATTCCACTCCGTATTTCCCATCGCCGCAACCGAGGTCTAATATTCTCATGTCTGTGGGCTCGCCGATAAGCTCGTCTATGATCGGTTGTTCTATCAACTCATTTGGTGAATTGCCTCTGCTTCTTTTTTGATTGTATTGTTCGAAAAAATCGTCATTGTCATAAACGGAATAGTTTTTATGTTCCATGATTTTTTTTGTAAGTGGATATAAAAATAAGTCAAATGAATTCAAATATACCTAATGTTCCCTATACCTAATTTAAAAATTTCTTATGCGAATTGATACAAGTAATGTTACTTCTAGTCAGGGGAGATTAAATTGTACTGCTGTAGCTTATAACTTCAAACAGTATAGATACAAGAAGGCTTACTTGAATACTTGGATAGTAACAGGATCGTCGAACGGTAATTTCTTTATTATTACAGGATTGACCAGTGGTACTAATTACCAGTGGCAAAGTAGACGAGAATGTCCTAATGGAGGCTGGAGTGCCTGGTCCTATACAGAAAACTTTACAACCAGTAGTAACTTAACTGCCAACCAGCAAAGCGATATAAGCTCAAAGACATCAGTTTCAACAACAGAGAAAGACCTCAAAACTGAGTCAGAAGTATTAGAACCAATCCAATTAAAGCTATTACCGAATCCAGCAGCTACTGGACAACAGTTGTCATTAGAAATCAGCAGCGTTGAGACGGAAGTAATGATCACTGTTTCAAGTATTTCGGGAGAGCGTATACTGAACAAAGCAGTCACGCTTGAATCAGGAAAAGAAACAGTCTATGTTCCTGGCATAGAAAACCCTGGAGTGTATTTGATTACAGTTCAAACGAAACTTCAAAGGGTAACAGAACGATTGATAATTGTTGAATGATAGGTTTGTTTAATTACTATTAGAGATATAGTGTTTGAAAGAGGTTGCCGATCAGCAGCCTCTTTTTTTAGGCTAAATTGTTAATGAATTGAAAGGTAGGCAATTTGGAACAATTTTAATTGTAAGTTTATTTTTTACGGGCCTAAAATATTCAAAGCTATCAAAATTAATTTTAAATTAGTACTTTAGAGAAAGAAACAATTTACAAGTATTTGGATAAAATAAGTAACCTCATGAGAAGGCTTCCGCTCGTTGTATTTCTGTTTTTGATTGGGATAGGGCTATCTGCTCAAAACCCGGTACTCCCTGCTAACCAACAAATTGATTGGAGTCTTGCGGGTATTCCAGGAGGCATTCCCAATTACCCAGATGGTCTAAACGTGAAAGATTTTGGGGCGGTTGGTAATGGGATAACCGATGACAGGGCGGCGTTTCAAGCCGCAATCAATGCAGCACCAAACAACACAGCGGTATTCGTTCCGGCCGGCAATTACAGGATTAACGGATCGCTTTATCTCTATAATAGTAACATGGTTTTAAGAGGAGATTGTCCAGTCGGCTCTACAAAACTCCTGTTCTACCTAAGTGGTACCTTGACAGCATTTCAAATCTATAATGGCTCTGTGGGTGCTGAGGTTTCCGTATTAAACAATAGCTTGCCAAAAGGAACCGCCACTTTTCAAGTGAGTAACGCTTCCGGATTTACGGTTGGGAAGTACGCGGAGATCTGGCAGCAAAATAATGCCGCACTTATGTATACCAGTCCTACATGGAACCATCCATCAGGCGAAAATTCTGTTGGGCAAATGTTCAGAGTAACCGCCATCAATGGCAACTCTATCACGGTGAATTATCCCTTGAACATCAATTATAATCCGGCGTTGATTCCTAGGATGAGACCAATCAACAGCATCAAGGAAAACATAGGAGTGGAAAATCTCTACATCGAACAAATCACCCCTGGAGCGTATACATTTAACTTTGTTCAGGCGGTTCATTGTTGGGTTAGAAATGTAGAAACAAAGAAAACCAATTACGCACATTTCCATTTTGCAAGGTCTTACGGTTGTGAAATTCGGGATAGCTATGTGCACGAATCGCATGACTATGGCGGTGGCGGAAGAGGGTACGGCATTGTAGCATCTAAACGGGCTACAAATCATTTGTTCGAGAATAATGTTTTTCGGAGACTACGACATGCTATGATTGTGTCAAAAGGCGCGACTGGTCTTGTCTTTGGTTACAATTACAGCATTGATCAGCATTGGCAATTTGGACATCAGGCAGCCGATCTTTCCTTGCACGGACATTATCCCAACATGATTCTCTTTGAAGGGAACGTAGTAGAATACGCTCATAACTCTGATTATTGGGGACCATCCGGACCAGGCAACACCCTGTTTCGTAATCGTATTGAGGTAACTAATATTCGGGTTAGTGATGCTTCACACCATCAAAATATCGTTGCCAATGAAGTGCTTTATGGGAGTGTAATTGTCGATGCCGGTGTCTATAACACTTGGTTAAAAGCCAACAATGTGGGGGGAACAATTCTGAACCCGATTGGTGGGACTATTTCACCCTCCTTGTATCACAGTACCCAACCGAATTTTCTTGACGGTTATCCGTTTCCTGTTATTGGTCCAGAATATCCGATCAACACCCATTCTATTCCCGCAAGAGACCGTTATTTAGCTGGAACGCCCCTTTCCGTGCCCAGTTGTCCATGTAAGTTGAATTTGAATACCACCAATCTCAATGGTCATTATGAGGCCAGTCGACTTATTGAATCTACGGGACAAGTCAAAAACGGGTCTAACACTACTTTTGATTCGGGGCATATTATAAGACTAAAAGTCGGTTTTGAAGTAAAGCCAGGAAGTCGTTTTCATGGGGTGATTGATGGATGTGATGACTAGTTTTTTGTGGTTAAGTCAAGATTTATACAAGCAATACCGCCCAGCGTATCGCCATAAAAAGACTTATGTTGCACAAACCCTTAATACAACGTCATTAATAATCGACTAGTCTTGCTCGAACTGCAATTTCGCGAGATTACTATAAGCACCACCGTCCACAGCAAACAGTTCTTCGTGAGTGCCTTGCTCAATGATCTTACCGTTTTCAAGCACATAGATGCAATCCACATTACGAATAGTAGCTAAGCGATGTGCGATAATGATCGACGTGCGATTCTGCATCAAATTATCAAGCGCTTCCTGTACGACCTTTTCAGATTCTGCATCCAGACTCGATGTGGCTTCGTCAAGCAGTAAGATCGCAGGATCGCGTAAGATCGCTCGAGCAATCGCAATTCGTTGTCGCTGACCACCCGACAGCTTAATACCGCGTTCACCAACCACAGTATCCAGTCCTTCAGGAAAAGTCTGAATAAACTCCCAGGCGTTGGCCTGTATTGCGGCTTGCTTAATGGCTTCCTCAGTAGCCTCTTCCTTGCCATAAGCGATATTGTCCTTGATCGTACCACCAAAAAGCATCACCTCTTGAGGTACCAGTGCCAGATTACTACGATAATGTGTCAAGTTGTAATCACGAATCGACTGACCATCTACCAAAATATCACCGTTTTCAGGAGAATAGAATCGTAGTAACATCTGGATTAGAGTCGACTTCCCTGCACCACTTGCACCGACTAGTGCGACCTTCTGTCCCGCCTGAATACTCAAGTCAATGCCCTTTAGTACATCGATATCTGGTCTAGAGGGATACGAAAACTGTAAATCAACAAAACTGATATCACCCTTAAGGCGTTGGTCCTTGAATTGTCGATCATCCTGTGGTTCAATTTCAGAAATATCGCTTAAGATTTCGCGCACCCGCTCTGTAGCACCAAGTGCCGTAATGAGTTGCTCGTACACCCCTGACAGTGACCCGATAGAAGCGCCGATAAAAACCGTGTAGAAGATAAAGGAAATCAGATCACCAAAAACCATCGTCCCTGATTCGACTAAACGTGCCCCTTGCCAAACGATGAAGATGATGCCCCCAAACAGGATATTGATGACGAAGGTGATAAATGCTCCACGTGCCGTTGCTAATTTGAGCCCAACTTTGACCACCTTGTCAATAGATGAGCTATAACGATTGACTTCAAACCACTCATTGGTGTAGGCCTTCACAACCTGGATCGCACTCAATGTCTCATCGACTATAATATTCGTCTGCGCTACTTCATCCTGTCGCCGCTTAGAGAGCTTCCTGATGTACCGCCCGATAATTATTGTCACCACAACGATTAACGGAAAGGTAGCAAGCATAATGAGCGTGAGACGTGGTGCAGCAATTAAGATGACCAAAATACCACCTACAAGCAAGATCAATTGCCTAACAAATTGCGCAATTACAAAGGAGAAAATATCATACAATTTGGAGATGTCAGTCGTGATTCTACTTGTAAGTTCAGCAACTCTATGATTGTCAAAATACGTGATAGGAAGCGTGATGAGCTTCTTGTATACTGCCTTTCGTAGATCAGCCATACTGTATTCACTGACACGCGCAAACAGTAGCACACGAATGAAGGAAACCAGACTTTGGCTAATAAGGATCGCAGCAGAAAGCATCATTAACTGGTTTAGCGAGAAGTCGTATTTAGGTGCACGGTTGGCAACATTGGCCATTTCACCAAATATAGCAGGGAAAGCGAGGGAAGCACCAGTTGAGACAAAAAGTAAAACTAATCCACTAATCAGGTACCACTTATAAGGAAGTACATACTTGAAAATATGCATGGCATTACCTAAGCTTTCCTTTGAAAGTTTGCCTTTTGGTAAGTCTGATTCTGTGCCTCTTCTTGTACGTGCCATTTAATTTTTTTGCAAAAATAGGATAATACTATCGAAATCACCTGATTCTGCATTTCGATTTTTGTTTTAGTGGCAACGAATATGCACTAGTGTCAATTTATCAATACATAATCATTGTTTATGAATGTCTTTAAAACACTAAAATTGGTAGGTTTTTTAAACCAAAATGGAATCATAAGTATTGAACGAGTAGAAATTAAACCTGGTTGAAGGAACACGAGCACATTTTCCAACAAGTTTTTGACAACTTATTTCGCAAGGTGAATCAACTATACTATCTTTACGGACCAACCAGAATCCCGCTTTATGAATCTGTTGACAGTTAACTAAATACATATATATTTAATATTTATTAGTCTAACTTGCGGAACAATTTATCAAATACTCCATAATTCTTTAAACATGACCGAACAAATTCGAACGCAACATCTCGAAAACGTAATTAAAAACCATTCACGGGATATGAGAGGAAAAGTAGTTGCTATCACTGGTACTACTAGCGGAACTGGGTTTGTCTGTGCTAGAGAACTCGCAAAAAAAGGGGCTACGGTCATCCTGCTAAATCGAAGTAGCGAAAGAGCTGATATTGCCTTGCAAGTGCTTCAGGAAGAAGTCCCAAACGGTACTTTCGACGACATTGAATGTGACCTTCAAAGCTTTGACAGTGTTCGCAAAGCCATGGAAAAGATTCAATCTAAGTACAAAGTGATTGATGTCCTGGTCAATAATGCTGGTGTGATGGCGCTTAAGGACCAAGCGACCCCTGATGGCTATGATATCCAGATGCAAACCAACGTCATTTCTCATTTTCTAATCACTAAAGAATTATTTCCACTCCTTAGAAAGAGCAAACAGGCAAGAATCGTCAATCATTCTTCTATGGCACGACTTGGACCACCATTAGACTCAAGATTCTTCGAAGCGAAAGGTGGTGCGATGGGCGGCAACGGTACTGAAGAAGATAATAGGAGCTTCCGCGGTCCAAGATGGGCCCGCTACCACCAGACTAAACTGGCCAATGCTGCTTTCACTTACGGCCTAAAAAGGAAACTAGAAAAAGCGAACATCACCAATGTAATTCCACTACTAGCACATCCAGGATTAGCATTGACCAAACTCCAAATCACCACTGCCGCTGATGGCGGAATGGCTAGCAATAGCGACTTTATGAACAAAGCCCAAACCGCTGAGGACGGCGCTACAGGCATCATTCGTGCAGCTATGGATCCCAAAGCGGAATCTGGCAATTTCTATGGTCCAACTGCTGGCTGGAAGGGCTTTCCTGACTTACTGAAACCTGAAGAACTCTTGTATGATGACTTGAATGTCCGAATCAACTGGGAATGTTGTGAAAGAGCGACTGGTGCTTTTAAGATAGAGGAATAGTGTTGCTGCGAAGGAAAGGCTTTTTATTACTTCACTGCTCGTGCTTCACAGGCCTGTCCTAGCAGTGTACATCGCTGTTTTAAGTGCGCTACCATTCATTATAAATCAGATGAGTGTACCACATTTTAGTGGTTTTAAATTGTATTTTTTTAACAAAATAATTCTTGTTTTTGTATAGCTTTCGCTAAAAATGGACCTTGATTTTGTCAACACGCAGTGTAACTCCTCTGTATTTAACCTACAACTTTAGTTTTTGGTGTCAATACTTTTGCTAGGGTGTTGTTGCTCATGGCTGTACTTCAAAGGTCACTTTACTCTTAAAAAAATGGCTGGCTTAGGGATACAGAATGGTGAGGCGTAGCCGAAGACCGAAGCATGAGGGCCGACCGAATAGGGAGCTATGGAGTAGCCCGACCTGTAGCGCAGCGGAAGGTAAGCCCCTAATAAACAAAATCAAAAACAACTAATTTATACCATACTCAAATCATATGATAGCACCTTAAACATTTGAATTTGCCTAATACAAATATTCGTTTTACACGACAAACGACACCTAATATGAACAATACCACCCCAAAATTCCTCTATCACTACTACGAACTAGCAAAGGGACCATTCCGGAATATTTCCAATGTGGAGTATGATAAGGCCCAAAAGATCATAAGTGAAGTTTCCGTAGGTTTCAATAAAAACCGAGATCCGAAATACCTAGACTTAAGACTTGAGCTTGAAGTAAAACTAAAAAACGCGTTTATAGCAAAAGGAGGACGACCTACCCGTAACGATCCCTTCTATTTTACACTAGGAGAATGTAAGTGGCTCGAAACATGGTTTGGAGAAACTGGCATCGTCAAAATGCCATTGTCAATATTCGAAAAACAAAGTGAGATCGTCAGCATCACCCATCCTGATAGCATGATTTCTTACCAAATGGCGGAATTCGAAATCTTAAAAGACAAAAGGAAACCCTGCAATGGTAAGGTGTTCACGATAGATGAATTAGAGGAGTTGGTAAGTAATTACGGGGTTCCTACAGCGGAACAATGGAAAAATGAGCCCGCCTATATTTACGATCGGTACATAGAAGTGCAAATCTGGGATTTTGAGCCTATTCAAAAATATCTGGATAGTATTTAGCAATAAAGGGAACTAATGATCTAGGAAAAATGTATTGCTTACATCTATAGAATTAAAACTATCCCAAATGGATAAAAAAGTAATCTCAAGTCAAATAGAGAATGTCATTCTCGATCAGCTAAAAGGAAACCGGAAAATCACCTTTTTAGCGGGCGCTGGGCTTTCCGCTGCTAGTGGGATTCCTACATTTAGAGGAAAAGATGGATACTGGGTCAGTGGATCGAAGAACTACACCCCACAAGAAATGGGAACAAAGAAAATGTTCAATGTAAATTTCAATGAGGTTTGGCGTTGGTTTCTATACAGAATATCAACCTGTAATAGCGCCAATCCTAATATCGGACACAAGGAGTTAGCAACGATTGAACAGTTAATTCCAGAAAGATTTAGTCTGATTTCTCAGAATGTAGATGGTTTACATTTCCGCGAAGGTAGTGAAATCAATAACTTATACTTGATTCATGGAGACTTGAGATTTATGAGATGTGCTGATGAATGTACAAGGCAGTTATTCGAAATACCAGAACCGCTATTACAAAAAAAATGGGATCGAGATACCCCTATCACCACCAGAGATACCGAACTACTGAAATGTCCTGTTTGTGAAGGAGACTCAAGGCCCCATGTGCTATGGTTTGATGAGTTTTACAACGATTATCACTTTTACCTGTCTAGCGTATTGAAAATTGCAAAAGAAACAGGATTATTGTTTATCGTCGGTACATCGGGAGCAACGAATTTACCTCAACAAATTGTAGAAACTACGATTCAGAGACAAGGAGTTGTAATTGACATCAATCCAAACGAAAACCGATTTACAGCATCACTTGAACGATTAAAAAACGGTCATCGAATCGAAGCGAACAGCAGTGAAGCCTTGGTTGCAATAAGAAAATTGATAAGTAAGCACCAATAGGGGTTAAATTCAATGTAACCACTATCCACTGCAAAATAGGGTTTTCATCTCAATTAAGGCTCTATTTTTACCGTTTACAGACCTAAGCAAAGATAAACTATATTTGCAACGTTAAAACACTATCAACAATGCAAATAAAAACATTCATCATCAATGCCTTTACCAATCAACCCTTCTCAGGAAATCCAGCAGGAGTATGCTTGTTAGAAAACCCAATTGATGAAAATACAATGCAAGCCATTGCTAGCGAATTGAATTTATCAGAAACGGCTTTCTTACAACAAACTAAGGAATCAGTATACAGTATTCGCTATTTTACACCAACCGTAGAAATTGATTTTTGTGGTCACGCTACCCTAGCTTCCGCTAAATTGACTCTAGACAAATTAGGTGCGGAAAAGGTGATATTTATTACCCGAAAGGGATTAAAAATTGCAGCCAACCAACAAGGACCATACATAAAAATGCAATTCCCGCTATATGACACCGTTGAGCATCAAATAAATAATAAACTACTAGAAGCATTCGGCATAGAAAACCCTTCCGCCTATCGATTTTGTGCAGCACTTGATATGCTGATCATCGAAGTGAGCGACAAGCAGCACCTTTTAGAACTCTCACCTGACTATCCGAAAGCCCTCGTCAGCACAAATGAGATAAAGGAAGTTGTGGTAACCGCAAAATCCGAAGATCCAGCGTATGACTTCTATTCCCGATGTTTCTGTCCTTGGATTGGGATAAACGAAGACCCCGTCACTGGTGCGTCTCACTCGGTTTTAGCAAAGTACTGGGGTGATCAACTAAACAAGAAAGAAATGACTGCTTACCAGCTATCAAAGCGAGGTGGGTTTCTACACATGAAAGTAGTAGATGATAAAACCCTGGAAGTGTGCAGTAACGCACAAATTGTGTTTGAAGGATTAATGAATCTTTAGTTTACCTTTGGAGTCATAAAGTACCAACCTATGAAGATTTGGGCCCACAAACATGATATCCATCCAGATTTTAACCTCCTAAGACTGGTGTCTTTTGTCGTTCCTCACTGGCTAAAGCCAACAGTCAATCGGATCAACCGCTTCACGTATCGCCAAACCAAAATGGCAAAAAACGTGGAAACAGTCAAACACAAGATTAAAGGGTATCAGGATAAAGAAATCGCGCTCGAAGTCTATCAGATCAAAGATACACCGAGCAACGCGCCCTGCATTATTGCGTTTCACGGTGGTGGCTTCTGGGCATATGCGCTGGCCAACTACAAAGTCATGTACAATCAATACGTACTAGGGACTGGTGCCAAACTCGTCTTTGTTGATTACACACTGGCGTTAGACGCACCGTACCCAGCTGCGGTCGAAGATTGTTACCAAACCGCAATTTGGGTCTATGAGAATGCCGAACCACTAGGCATCAATAAACACAAGATTGTGTTAACCGGAGAAAGTGCTGGTGGCACACTAACTGCTGCCGTCACACAGATGCTCAGAGACCGAAATCAGTTCAAACCTTGCTTCCAGATCCTATTGTACCCTTGGACAGATGACCGCCTGCAAACCAAAAGCGCAAAAAAGTACCGAAACGTACCCATCTGGAACACCAAATCCAGTGAAGACGCCATCCCGTTATACCTAAAAGGACATCAGGGACAGACGCCTGCTTACGCCTTTCCTAACCACGCTACAGACTTCGCGAACCTGCCCAACGCCTACATTGAAATTGCTGAGTTCGACAGCCTCAGAGATGAAGCAGTGGAATATGCCAATCACTTGAATCAAGCAGGTGTTGAGGTAGAACTGTTTGAAGTAAAAGGTGCTGTGCATGGTTTCGAACTCATTACTTGGAGTGAAATCACTAAGGCGGCTATTCAAAGAAGGATAAATGTGTTTAATGGGGTGTTTACCCAATTTCTTTAGCTTATTGCAGAATAGTTTTAAATTATTTGTAGAAACTGAAGGCATATCAGATCGCATTTGTAAATGAATAAAGAACGAGGAACCTGTTACTTCTATCAGAAGTGAGAGGTTTTGTTAAAGCGTAATACATTGATTTTCAGTTATTAAGTTTCTATCTTTATAAAGTAAAGACCTCTCACATTTTGAAAATGTAACAGGTCACTCGTTCATTGCTTTATAAAAAACTGGTGTTTTCGTTTAGGTACTAACTACTTATTAATTCTTAGATTATCTGGATTTTGACGAGTGTCAAAGACAGTTAGTATTATCACCTGATTTCCTTCTATTTCTAAGTTTTTAATTTCCAATTTTTAATATCTGATTTGGTTCATTTGTGTTATGGATACTTCCACCTTACTCAGACTTCGGAAGTTTCCTTGCTGATTAATTATCCAAGGGTCAATTGGATTTCTTTCTGGAAAGGTTTGCAGACTAAACCCTAGTTCTACTAAAGTATTAATCAGCTTCTTTGCGCCCTTTGGTGACTTTTTATGGACATAATTATGGATTTTTTTTAAGGAAGATAAGCTATTTTCAGACCAGATTATCTTGTATACCTTCCCTACCATTTCTTAATTTCCTTAAGTACTTCCTCGTGTGTATAAAAATTACCTGCTTTTACTTGTTCTTTGGCTTCTAAAACTTCCTTTACGTAATCAGCTTGTGTAAGTGGCTTACCATCTGCAGTATAAGCAACGATATCATTCTTACCCTCTTTCAAAAAATCCATTAATTGATTGATTAAACCATTGTCCGTAATAGCCATAATCTCCTGTATTAATTCGTATTTTGCTGCTTTAATGTTATCCATAACAACTAATTTTATGCTTACAAGATAACGATTTTCAATTACTAATGTTGTATTTCACTTTTTCGAGGAAAGGAAATTTTTCAAAAAATATGTTTTTGAGGTAATTTAACATTAGTAGTAAGCCAATGCTTTTTGTCATCAACACTATCACCTAAATACCAATTATCTTTTCTTCTAAATTTTTTTGAGAAAATATTCTTTAGTTCCTTGAAAGTAGATGTGGCAAAGCGATCATCACTAATTGTAGTTAAACTACCAGCAATTATAAAATCATCTTCACCATCTGTATATTCGCCACCAACAACTAAGACAATACTTTTAGGATTTTCCATTTGATCTATCGCATATTTGTAGCCTCCTCTACGTTGTTCAACTTTACGAATTCTAGCATTTATATTCCTAGGCATAACTAGATACCTATGATTTAGATTCCAATTTCCAAATTGAATTTTAGACAAAAAATATTGATCTATTAACACATTATATTCTCTTGGATTAGGATCGTCGAACAATCCAGCTTTTACAAAGTTTAATTCAATTTTATTACCCAAATCAATCATAGCTTCCGCTAATTCATCATTCCTTAGATAATAAAACAATTCCTTCCCCTTCATTTAGTAAGGTTTTTTGGTAATGCAAGAAGATGATCTCCCTGAATTCCCCTTACCGCAATATAGTCAGCGACCCCGTCTGAGTATCCACCTTGTTCACATCCAACTCCAAATAATAGTAATACGTGCCTTGAGGCAAAGTTTTACCCTTATAAGTACCACCCCAATCATTATTGTAAGGAAAGGATTCATAGACAACATCGCCCCA